>VMHT01093667.1_pt1 | contig 12214 bp, 12 predicted proteins | sample 4693611 | NCBI WGS metagenome assembly VMHT01 (sample SAMN12280063, study PRJNA550983) | marine metagenome | isolation source: seawater sampled from same location over 5 years 0.02-0.2 micron viral filtrate | place: USA: collected off the coast of southern California halfway between the port... ...
CAGTATTTGATGTTCACTCATGGTTCAAAATCTTGGGATGACCTACTTGCGATGGAAGGCTCTATTCGTAAGAGAAGACAGAAAGAAGTGTATGACAAACAAGTGTTTAGAGAAAAGGTTATAACATATGTCGCTGTGGCAGTGGTTCTGGTTGTTGGTTTTAGTGTTCTGGGTACTATTATATACGGTCTTATGGGGTTCGACAGAGGATGGTGGTAACTGCGTAAGAAAAGAAGGGGGACAGTACACGTTTGAGTGGCTTTGTGCAGATAAATATGGTACAATAACTTTAGCACAATCAGACAACATCAAGAATTGTTACACCTGCTTCCTCAAAAAGTTTAGTGACTGGACATGGGAGCAAGAGAAGAGGAAAGGCATACGTGAAGACCCAAAGTATATCACATGCCGTAGATATAAAAGAGTACAAGCAAGGAATGGACAGCAAGTGTGTTTATACAAAGGAGCAAACGATACATATACGCTAGTGGTTGAAGGTGAGTGTCCCTCACAGTACCGTTGCAAATATGACCCTAATGGTCAAGAGCCTAACATAGACAGCGTATTAGACTCACTCAACGATAAGTTTAAGAGGTAACGATGGAAATAGAACCAGTAATGTTTTGGAACTTAATACTAACCTTAGTGATAGCTCCTGCACTGTGGACATTCCGTAGTATGATGCTAGAGGTAAAGAGACTAGACATACTGCTAAATAAAACGAGAGAAGAGTATGCATCAAGGTCAGAGGTAAAGCAGGAGATGCATGGAGTGATGGAAGCATTACATAGACTAGAAGATAAGTTAGATAGAGTTTTAAGTAGAGAGAGCAAATGATTCAGTTTCAAGGATTTAAGCCATCAGGCATGGAAAAGATAGCCAACGCTATGGGCTTTCAAGGCAATATAAAAGACTTTCAGAAGTTCTTAGATGACAATCCTGACCGTCAGACAGAGATGATGCGCTATCAAGATGTAGCTCGTGAGATGGCAAAAGGTGGTGTAGTCAGGATGCAAGAAGGTGGTACACCTGTACTTTCTCAAACTCCTCTAAATTTAGAAGAAGACCCTAGCGCAAAAATATCTGATATAACAAGTCAACGTATGACAGCACCTGCATTACCTGTTGGTGGTGTAACTAAACCTGCAATGACTCGTGATGAAGCAGGTGCATACATATCCCCCGATGTAGGTAATGTAACAGGTTCAGTGAGTTCTCCAACTACATTTGCATCAACAGAAAAAGCAGACCAAGTTACAGAAACTCCAATAGCTACTGTAGACCCAGAAAAAGTAGAACCCGATGTAAAAGATGTAGTGGATACACTACAAGCTGCGCAAGCAAATCCAGATGATAAGAGATTAGAAATAGAAGCAGAGGAGCAGACTAAATCGTCTGTATCTGATTTAAATGCTGCAAAAGGCACTGGCATATTCTTAAACAATCCAGTGCAAAGAAAACTAGAGACTGACCCTGTTACTGGTGAAAGTGAAATAATAAGCGGTGTAGCAGACGCAGAGAAAGCATCCAAGTTTACAGAACAAATACAAGCTGCCACAGCTACACCATCTGAAAAAGCTACAGTGCAAGGACAGCTTGCAGGATTAACTGCTAATTTTGATGCTACAGACCCACCTGCTTGGGCTGCAGGGGCATTAAGAGGTGTTCAGGCTCAAATGCAAGCAAGAGGTTTAGGGGCATCCAGTATAGCAGGACAAGCTCTTGTACAGGCTGCAATGGAATCAGCCCTACCTATAGCACAAGCTGATGCACAGGTTACGGCATCCTTTGAAGCCCAAAACTTATCCAACAGACAACAGAGGGCAATGCTTGCCGCAGAACAACGTGCAAAGTTCATGGGTATGGAGTTTGACCAAGCCTTTCAAGCAAGAGTGCAAAACTCAGCACGTATAGCAGATGTAGCTAATATGAACTTTAATGCTGAACAGCAGATAGCATTAGAGAACAGCCGTATTGCTAACACTATGGAGCTAACCAACTTAAGTAATAAGCAAGCTTTAATTATGGCAGAAGCAGGTGCATTGTCAAATTTAGATATGGCTAATCTATCTAACAGACAACAGGCTGCCGTACAGAATGCACAAAACTTTTTACAAGTGGATATGGCTAATCTGTCTAACAGACAACAGACAGACTTGTTTAAAACACAGCAGAGAATACAAGGATTGTTTACAGACCAAGCTGCAGAAAATGCTGCCCAACAGTTTAATGCATCTAGTCAAAATCAAACTGACCAGTTCTTTGCTAATCTTGGTACACAGGTATCTCAGTTTAATGCTACACAGGCTAATGCACAAAATCAATATAATGCAGGTCAGGCAAATACTGTAGCAAGATTTAATTCTGAGCTACAGAATCAACGTGACCAGTTTAATGCACAGAATCAATCAGTGATTGCACAAGCAAACGCACAGTGGAGAAGACAGATAGCTACAGCAGATACCGCAGCCATCAATCGTGCTAACGAAATAAATGCAACAAATGTTCTTGACATAAGCAAAACAGCATATGACAATTTGTGGCAGTACTATTCTGATGCTATGGAGTATGCATGGGAAAGTGCAGACAACGAGCTAGATAGACAAAATGCTATAGCGAGAGCCAGAATAGCAGCCGATGCTGACATAACAGCTGCGGAACTAAAACGTGATGCGGAAGACACTAGAAATATTGGTTCGTTTGTGTTTGAAGTATTGACAAGTTGGTTTTAATATAGGATAATAACATGACACAAGTAGGACAAATAAACGGTGCAGTAAGAAATGCCTTTGACGCATTAAAAAATACACCTGAAGTTGATAATAAACCTAAGACTACAGGTTTACTGACTAGAACTGAAAAGCCAAAAGACAAAGAAGAATCAAAAGAAAACGATTCAGTTCGTTTATTAAGAATGATAAAGAGTAAGTTCGAATGATAAAACAAGATAATCCAGATGTAGAATTAGATGCTCCTATTCCCGGTCAGTCTTTAACTGCACCATTAGGCGATAGACCTTGGCAAAAACCTGCACGTTTTCCAACACCTGACGAAGCTTTATCGTTTTATATTGATAGAATAACTAGACCTAAACAAGCAACAAAAATGTTTAGTGTATTAGAAAATGGTGTGCCTGTAGAAACGTTGGTTGATATTATGCAGACAGGCGGTGTTATGGAAGGTCTGCACAGTTTAGATGTTGGTATAGTTATAACACCTGCATTAGTTGAGGTTATATCACAGATGGCTACAAAAGCTGAAGTAGATTTCAAACAACAAACAGAGGTAGAGCGAGACACCATGAATGAATCTGAGGTTAAATCTATACTTAAAGAGATAGAGGATGTACCCTACCCGACTCCAGAACCTGTAGAGGAAGAACCTCAGATGGAAGAAGAACCTAAAGGACTTATGGCAAGGAGAGCAATGTAATGGCATTTTTACAATTTATGGGTGGTGCAGCTAAAAGAGGACTTCAAAAGATTGAAGATAATGAAGCAATTATAGATAAGTCTATAAATCTTTTTACACAACTTGGTATACCTGCATACAAAGCACGTAAAGAATTAAAGAAACAAAATAAACAAATGGCTGAAACCTTAAGAGATAATGGCTTTGGCATTGATGCCATAGGTACTATACTATCTCAAGGAAAAGGTCAGAAGGTTGTAGACTATTTAGATAAAATGTCTGCTATAGGTAGAAAAGCAAATGTTGCTGACGTTGTAAAATTTTTACCAGAGTATAAAGAGAGTGGCTTGACTATGGATGAAATGTTAGAGTCTGTCGTTGGTAAAGTTAATAGAGGTATGAGCATGAGTGATGCAGTCATGGATGCTACAGGACAAAAGTCAGAAACAACCTTTGGTAAATTCTTCTCAGGTACAAACAGAAAACTTGTGGAAAAAAGATTATCTACATACAAGAGTGCATTTGGTGAGGGAATGTTAAATGACTTGAGAGCGTTGGCTGTCGGAGATGTGTCCCCCAGTTACTTTCCAGAAGAGTCAAGAGGTACTATAAGTTTGTTTGACCCTGCTGCTGCAGCTCTATTAGCAGGTAGAGAGAGTAGCAGTAAAAAGGATGATGTAGGTTCAACATTTGATAGCACAGATAAATTTTTGAGAAAAAGATTAGGGCTTATAATTGGTCACGATGAACAACAGGGTTTTGACCCAGATGGTATACCTATATTTTCTGGTACAAAAACACGAATGCAGCAAGATGGTAACAAAATTGTTGATACGGTTATGGCTGATTATGAGAAGAAGAAAAAATATACTGGGGAAGACAGGCAGTTTTTAGTTACAAGATTAGAAAATTTATTTAGAAATCAGTATCCACAGCAAGGTGCTGTTAGCACAAAGCCAAGACCAAAGCAACAAAAAAATGTAAATACCCCTCTTTCACCTGTTCAAAAAATAGCTACTTCAAGCATGTCATCTGCTCAAAAAGTAGATGAGTATTTAAAAATAGTAAGGGGCAGTAAACCAAACTTTAATTTTGACCCTAATATTCCAAATAGAATATTTGATGCACTTAGACCCGGCTTTACAGGAACTAAAAAACAATTAGATGATAAAGTTAGAGAACTATTATTACAAAATATGAAGTAGGGTTGTGTCATGTATAGAACATATAATAAAGGTAAAGACGTAACTAGAGAATCTCTTTTAGAAAACGCAGAGTTCTTAGAAGATGCAAGAACATTTTTAAAAGAAAGAAACAACATGACTGGATATTTAAGTCCGCAAGAAACATTGGACGAATTTCAGGAACACATGCGGTTTCACGACACAAATGAAATCACAACACTGCGTGATTTAACGTATGCACAAGATTCAAACCAAGAGGGCAAACTTAGATTTGCAAACTTGATTGACGCATGGGACAAACTCGATGGTGAGTTGTCTGTAAAATCAGCTATTGATTATGGTGAAAGCATACTCACTGCACCCTCCACTTATATAGGTATAGCAACAGGCGGTTCAGGTAAGGCTGCTTCTGTTGGAGCAACACAGGCAGGTAAGATAGCATTGCGTAGTATTCTTGCCAAGGCAACACTGCAAGCAGGTAAAGCTGCAGCAGTTGAAGGTGCTATTGGTGCAGGTCAAGGTGTTGCACAAGAACTTACACGAGATGAGGTTGGCTTACAAGAAGGTGTGACAGGAGAGAGAACTGCTAAGACAGCTATAGCATCTGCAGCCACAGCAGGTATAATAAACTTTCCATTAGCTTTAATGCAAAAGGGTAGCATACCCAAAATTAAAAAAGGTGATAGAGAAGCAAATGAACTCTATGAGTCTGCTCAAATAAATCAAGCTAAAAGAGCAACTGAAGCATCTGCAAAAACAGCAGAAGTTTTAGAGAAAACACCACAAAGTGTAGTAAATAAAGTAAAAACAACTCTTAATGCCCTTGACCCAGAGAAGGTTAGAAAGGGTAGGCAAATAAAAATGATGTCATCTACATCATCTACACTAGAAGCATCATTACCATCCGAAACTGTGGACAATATTGTTGCTGCAGCTATACGTGCAAAAGATGTTTTAAAGTTAGAAGAAGGAGAAAGAGTAACGAGTGCTTTACAGAAAGCTTTATCTAAAAGAGATATAGATATTTTTGATGAAGTGGGTGATATATTAGAGGAACATAATCTAACATATGATGAGTTTTCTTTATTTTATTTAGCAGAGGTATCCGAAGCAGGTAGAATATTAGGGTCTCAGTCACAACTAAAAAGAACCTTGACCCCACGAATAGGTGAATCAAAGAACGAAGTTGACGTTTTACTAGATAGTGTAGACCAACTTAGTATTGCAGGTAAATCATCTTTGGATTCTAATTTAAGTAGGCAATTTTTAAATGATAAGTTAGCTATTGATAACGTATTTTTTAATTTAGCATTAAAAGGTGGACGCACCGTAAAAGATTTAGACCGTCTACGACTTGGATTTATGACCGTTCAACCTAAGACAACTATGCGTAATACATATAACGGTGGGTTTCGTGTGTTTATAGACGCAACTACCAGAACAATGGATAATGTTCTTAGCAACCTTACTGGTAGACAATTAAAGAATCCGTTTGATGGTACATTTGATATGGCTAAACATTTAGTTAATCCATCTGAATCAAGAGTTATGCGACAACTTCTGACAGAAACTTTTCCTGTAAAAATTGCAAAGCTATTTAGAGATGCTGCCGACTTAGAAGCAATGGGTAATTCAGATAGTGCGTTAGCCACTTGGTCTAGAAAAGTAAACTTTTTAAATACAATATCTGATAATTTATTTAAGCGTGGTATATTAACAGCTTCATTAAACAGAAGAGTTAATGACGCACGAGTGCCTATAACAGATAGAATAAAAACGCAACTGTTAGAAGGTAGAATGCTACGTCAGATGGATGAGTCTAGCATGAAAGATGCTATAGATAATGCGTCTGACATAACAACATTATACAAAGAATATGGCAATATAGATAAGAAAAAGTTTGTAAGCTTAAATGATATGGCAGAAACTGGTAATTTACGATTATTAGATAATGCAATAGACCCAGTAACAAAAGAACCTCGTAGCATAATAGATGAAGCCATCAAAGATGCTTATCAGTACACATATCAAGAAGGGTTTGTAGGAAAAGATTTGTTTGGTAAACTTGCACAACTGGGTATAAAAGCACACCAAGCTGCTCCTTTTCTTGTGTCTAGTTTTATGCCCTTCCCAAGATTCGTAGCAAACCAAATAAAATTTAATTATGAACACATGCCTATCATTGGAATGTTACCATTAGATAGGCTAAGTAAAAAGTCTGCCGAAAACATAAGTGTAAAAAATGCTGCAAAGTATTACAGAGAAAGATTACCAAAACAGATGACAGGAGCTTTGATGCTTACAACCGCGTATCAATGGAGAGCTTTACAAGGACCTGATGAAACAGAGTGGTATGAGTTTAAAAACAATAAAGGTGAAATTATAGATGGCAGACCTTTATACGGTCCTTTTAGTCCATTCATGTTTGCTGCAGACATACTGTATAGGTGGCAAAATGGTATGCCTAGAAAGAGATTAGCACAGCATGTAAGAGATGGGTCACAGGCACTGCTTGGTTCTAGTCTACGTGTTGGGTTTGGTATATACGCTATAGATAAATTGTTTGAAGAACCTGAAAGTTTAGTGGGTTGGAAAAGTTTAGCTGAAGGGATAGCTAATATTGGAAACACGTTTCTTATACCTGTAAACGTAGTAAGAGATGTATATGCACAGTTTAATGAAGATGCAAGAGGTATACCTGAAACTAGAAATGGCGAGATAAGTTTCTTAGATATACTATTTAGTAGAGGAACTAGGTCTCTACCTAAAAACTTTTTATCTGAGGTTGATGGAGAAAGTGTAAACATATTGCCTGACCAAGATTGGTTTAGCACAGAGAAAAGGGCAAGGTCTCCATTTCAAACAGGAGCTTTAAAACCTATAGACCCATTAGCATCTCAGTTTACAGGAGCTTTAACAAGAGAAAAGAAAAATGATTTTCAAAATGAAATGACACGGTTACAGCTAGGACGGTCTGATATATATAGACGAGACAAAGATGAAAAACTGGATGTATATGTGAGGGATGAGTTGTCTAAAGAAGGTGGCGAGTTTAATCTAAACGAAAGAATGAAACCTATATTAGATAGTAAAGAATATAACTCTCTCGTTGGAGATATGTCAAAAAGAAAACAATTTATACGTTACTCTAAAGAGATAATACAAGGTGCTAAAGAAAATGCTTCAAAAAGAATGGAAGCAGAAGCAGAAAAAGCAGGAGAAAGATTTACGTCTGCTGATTTAACTAAGTATGAGAGATTACCTAAAATAGATAGGGATGTTATAAATGAAGAATACAGAAAAATTTATGGCGGTGACTCAGTACAAAAAGACAGAAACAATTTTCTTTATATAAATGGCGAAGAAATAAATGTATTACGTTGGGCATTAGAGAGAGCCAAAAGACTTAGAACAAAAGAGGGTGGACTATAATGGGTATTGAGTTTGGTAAGAATGACTTTGAAGATGACTCTATTACACTAGGTGCAGACAGAGACCATGCGATAGACTATCCAGACCCTGTAGCATCTAGGGCTGAACAAGCGTTGATAGATAGTTTGCCTAGAGAAAAGAGAAGACAAAGATTTCATAGCCTACGTGAGAGACCAGAAGGAAATGAATACACAATATCAGGTATGGGTAACTTAGCTGCAGATGTTACACCTGTAATAGGTGACATAAAGGCTGCCTATGAATTACCCAATGATTTGTCGTATGCGTTTGAACTAGTTGAGCGAGGTTATGAAGAGGGTGACTTAAAGAAGATGGGATTGGGTGGTGCATTTGCTACACTATCTGCAATGGGCATTATTCCGGGTGTAAGGTATGGCGCAAAGGCAGGTAAAGAAGCTATAAAGAGCCAACTACAAAAAAGTGCTGACCTTGATGAAGATATAGTACACGAGATGGAGAAAGGTCTTGCCAAAGCACAAGGCTATGATGTCAAAGATTATGAACTGTCTAGTTATGGAGCAATAGTAGAAGAGCTTGCCTTGATAGGAAAATCAAATAATGGAGAGATTTTAGAAGCACAAATTGTAAACAAACTTAAATCTAGTATAGGTGAAGCTCCGAATGAAGAAGTTGTTAAACAATTTAAAACATATCTGGAGGGTGACGCAGGATTTAAAATTGAGCCACTCGTCAAAGCCAGTATAAAAGCACCAGAAGGATTAAATATAAAAGCAGCAAAAAAGGTGGCAACCACTGGCGAGTTGACTAATGCCATGCAACAGTTAGCTAAAACACAAGACAACGAAATTACGAATAATCAGATTTCTGAAATACTAAATAAAGGTAAACCAAACTGGACTTCTGCAGACCTTGAAGACTCGTTTTCTACAATGTCTGTAAAAAATATAAAGGTTGTTGATTCTCTTAAATCAAGTTCTCAGTACAAAGGGCAGACTCTAACTCAGGGAGAGAAGGACACTCTTAGTGCTGCATTCGATGATTTAGAACAGACTGTAGCACCTAAAAAAGATATCTTTGGTTTAACACCAAAAGTACAAGATGATTTAATTAGTGACTTTGAGATGTTAGGCAACTCTCAAAATCAAATTGTTACCAACAAACAAATTAAAGATATTATTGAAATAAAAACAGGATTCACTCCCAATGTTCAGACAACTAATGAAATACAAGCTGCGTTAAACGATAAGGGTATTTCAACGATTAACAGTTTCGACCAGTTTAAAAAGCTTACAGGGCAAGATGTACAAGAGCATACAATAGTTGAAACGGAATTTGCTAAACAATCAGTGCCTAAACCAAAAACCACCATGTCAGATTCTACCGTAAATATCATTGATAGCACTGCGGTTAAACAGAGTAATGAAATTACTAAAGCACAATTATCTGATATAGCATTAAAAGAATTTAAAGCTACTTCCGGTCTTTTGTTGGATGCAGAGCGTGAAGAACTGTATGGATATTTAGAAAATAAGGGTATAAAATTAGTTGATAAAGTGTCAGGAAAAGAAGCCCTACGACAATTGGTAGGTGGCACATTTGCCAAAGCTGATGTGGACATGACACCCGACCAGAAATTTATTGTAGATAGAATAAGAAGTAACCTAACAACAACAAGAAATTTATCAGATACTTATGGACAAGGTAGTCTTGCTCCTAACGTAGCTGAAGGAATGCATAATATAAAGATTAAAGGTAAGTTATATAATGTAAAAAATAAAGCAGACCAAATAGAACTAGTAAAGATGCTACCTAAGTCTATACGTAGAACCGTAATTGAAGAGATGAATAGACCTATGCCAAAGATATTTCATGGGTCAGCAGGTATAAGTCAACCCTATGGAAGGGGAACAGCCTATGCAGATATGACCAGAGCAGAAGTGTTAGAGAAAGAGGGATTCATGCCATTTACAGACTTTGAAGAGGGAGTTGAGATTGGTTTAGGTGGTTCAAAAGGTGCAACAGGTATACATATGGAGCTAGGTAAGAAGATGTTGTCAACATCAAGAGACCCACTTGTGTCCATAAAAAGAGGATTTGGTGCAAATATTCCTGCTAATGTAGTATCTGCTCCATTACCTAGAAGTCAAGTGCGACCTATGAAACCTGAAGAATACGATATATCTAAATCTAAAGCGCAGTATTCTAGAGATGATACAGCTACAAGTTTACCCATGCACAGACATAAAGAAGCAGAGATAGCACTTAGCAGACCAGAAGACATAGAAAGTATAAGACAACTGTCAAGACAAGAAGACCCTATAAGAAAAACTGAACCTGTAGACAGAAAAGACCTAAAGAACCTTGGTAAAATGTCACTAGAAGATAGAGTTATAACAGGTCAAAGATTTGCAAATAGTATTACAAATAAATTCGATGTGCTAGAAGCTTTGATACCAGATGACAGATTTGATAATTATATATCTAAAATGCAAGAAGGTAACTTAAAACCCAGACAATCTCTAGTAGCATACAATGAAGTAAGAGATATAATGAAAGACCTAAAAACTTTAGGTCAATTTACTGAACAGTATGGAGCTAGAGGTACATATGACAGTTTATATAAAACATTTAGAGCTAAAAACAGAGAGAGAGTTAAGTTCATTGCAGAGTCACTACCAGAAGGGGAAAAGAAAAATCTTTTAACTTCACTACATAAAGTTATGGACGATTATGGTGCTTATAACACAGGTGCGACAGGAAAAAAGGTCTTGAGAAAAAAATCAGATAAGGAAATATTAAATGCTCTAAAGTCTGATGACGTAGCTGACGCACTCACAAAGTTAGAAGGATACCCAGATAATAGATTTAGTGAAGATGATTTAAAACGAATGACCTTTTTACTTACAGACAGAATGAATCGTGGTGGATTGATGGCTAGACGCTAACGATTATCTCCAGAACCACCAAGCACTCCTCTTGCTCTTCTGTCTTCTAATTTATTAAGATTATCTTCCATTATCTTACCAAGGTTAGAACCCAACTCTTCCGCTAATACAGCCAGATACCAACACACATCGCCAAGCTCTTTACCTATCTCCTTGCGCTTATCTGGTGTATCTCCCCCATCACGTATCAACTTCTTTACTTTGTTTGCAACCTCTCCTGCTTCACCAGTGAGACCCAGTGCAAGATATTGTACACCTAATTCTTTTGGGAATATAGCTGTCTTACATGCAGACCTCTGATATTCTGTAGCAGTTATCGTGCTAATATTTTTCCATTTCATAAACTGTTTAGCTTCCTTCTGTAAGTTGTTCATTCTTTTTTATCCTCGACAGGTTCTCAAAATACGCAGTGTTAAACCCACGTTGCCACTCTTTAAGTTGCATATCTTCTTTAAAACGAGGACGAAGTTCTGTGAACATTTTCTTGCCACCTATATACCTGTACTTGCCACCCTTTTTAAATGCATCATAACCCCACTTAAATTGTATCTTAAGTGGGGCATCGTATCGTCTAAACTTTCTAGGCTGCATCTTTGTTTTCCTTGAATGCTTTGATAACATCAGAAGAAAATAGTTTCTGTAAATTTAGTAGATACATGCGTGATGCATTGTGGTCTCCACCAGATACAGACTTCTTGTAATCTAAGTTGCTTATAATCCTTCTTAGATTCTTTGTATCAAACACTATAGTAGCAAAGATGTCTTTACCTATGCAAAGATTGTGAAACCAGAAGTCTGACTCAGTGGCATTAATACCGCTAGGCTTGCCATAGGATTCGTATTCTATAGCAATGTTACCTGTTTTCTGCCATACATCTCTCTCACTCTTTACTTCAATCTTCTTATCCTGTAGCATTTCTGCCACAGCTTCTTCCCTTACCTTTCCATACTGTAAATCAATGTCGAACTTCTTTCTATTTTTTGGTGACGGTGCTGTTTTTGTCATTCGATTTTCCTTCTGTTTGAGGTTGTGGTGGGGCAATATACTTGAATAACATTTGTATTTTTCCATCGTATTCGGCTATATGTCCTAGCTCTTTTTCGATGGATGCCATGATATCTTCATGCTGTGCCACACCTGTTGGGTTGTCAATTAGTAAACTCACGTTTGCTAAATGTTTATTTAAAGCACCTTTAAGGTAACTTGCTTCTGCGTTTAGTATAATTTCTTTCATTATATTACAACTCCTACTATTACTC
>VMHT01094608.1_pt1 | contig 12214 bp, 6 predicted proteins | sample 4693611 | NCBI WGS metagenome assembly VMHT01 (sample SAMN12280063, study PRJNA550983) | marine metagenome | isolation source: seawater sampled from same location over 5 years 0.02-0.2 micron viral filtrate | place: USA: collected off the coast of southern California halfway between the port... ...
CATTAAACTAGAACCTGATGTAGGAGTTATTGTTACACGAAGATCACTTGAAACTTCTGATGGTGTAGTTACAGACGATAAACTTGTAGTATTATTTTTTACTGCATATTTAAGCTGTAAAAGTTTACCGCCTTGATCTGTTGCCCATCCAAGGTTTCCAGATCCATCAGTTTTCATAATCTGGTTTGCACTACCATCAGCATTAGGTAACTTAAAAGCTACTTCACTAGATGTAGGTGCGGATGTAGGTGGGTTAAGCGATACGCTGTTACCACCCGAATGTTTTAATTTTATTGAACTCATATTATGTATCTCCTAGTTTTAAAAAAGTCAAACCAGTACATTGAGCATTATTTTGAGCATTCATGTCTGCGTTTCCAACAGTGTTGTGCCACAGTTGAACTTTATGTGTACTTACATTAGTAACATCAAACATTGCTTCGGCTACTACGCAAGCATCAGAGTTATGACCATGTCTATTACCCGAAGAATCAAAAACTTCAGCAATTTCAGAATAACTAGAGTTGTTTGTAGTAGCTTTAATTAGTAGACCTAAGTGCTGACGCTCATCACCTTTCCCACGAAACCAAACTACAGCTCTTATAAGATATATTCCAGTAGCAGGGAAAGTAAAAGTACCATTTGATTGAGTCATCCCAGTACCAACTACTGAAAAATTATTGTCATTTCGTTCCCAGTTTGCTGTTACTTGAGCAGTACCATAACAATCATCTTTTGAACTTGATAGTCTCCACTGATCTGCCATTGTCAATCCACCAAGTCCAGAAGATTTAGCACTTGTTACCGCACTATCAGCTATCTTCGCTGTAGCTACTGCGTTTGCAGCTATCATATCGGTATCTACAATACCGTCGGGTAAACCACCAACAGAAACTCCTGTGATAGTACCATTACCATTTATTGTTATTGCCATTAAACTATTGTCCAAGTTGAATTGTTAGGTACTGTCACGGTCACTCCATTGTTGATAGTTAGAGGTCCAAACGAGCCAGCATTTTTGTTTGTGCTAATTGTGTAATCGTGAGTTATTGTTTGATCATTTTCCCAGAAAACAGCATTACCTCCTGAATTACCACCTGTAGCACCAGCTTGTAAACCTGTTAGATTCGACCCATCTATAGCTGGTAATGCACCTGTTAATTTAGAAGATGTTAATGTTGATATTCTTGCATCAGCAACAGTACCAGATGTTAAATTACTTGCGTTTAATTGAGTTAAGTCAACAGTTTCCCAATATAGTCCGCCAGATTGTCCAGATTGTGCTTGTAAAAATTTTCCATTAACAGGAGAATTTCCAACTTTTAATTTAGCTTCACTTACAGCATCAGATTGTAATTTAGCTTCTGAAACTGTATTGTCATTTGGTGTGCCTATAGCAGTAGCAGATCCAATTAAAGTTACAAATAAACTTGTTCCACTTGGAGGAGCTGTACAGAATTTAATTCCGTTAGTTCCTTCTAAATAGAATCCTTCTTGACTTGCATCAAATGAACCAGCATTTGGTTTTTGGATTACACCATTAAGACTGACTATTAGTTGTCCAACACTTGTTATTGCTGCTGCACTACTGCCATCTCTTAAGTCATAAGAAAGTATAGTTCCATCAAATGTAGGAGTACCAGATGTAGCTCCATCAGGAACTACTGTTAATAATTTAAAGTCTCCAATTGAAGTAACAGCATCATATTGTGTGTTACCTAAGTCATAGACTTTCATTACATTGGCTGAAGTATCAAACCATAAGTCTCCGTCACCTAGTGCTGAACCGTCTGGATGATTACTTGGAGCACTACCACTTACTTGATATCTGTCGTTAAAATCATTAACAAGAGTTTGAGCGTTAGTTACTCCAGTTGGATCTATAACTTCTCTGTGGAATGTATATGTATGTAATGTTGTAGTTGTTTCTACTAAGATTCCTTTTCCAGCAGCGTATGTTGTGCTGTTTGCTAACCCATTAATAGTTACTGTATTTCCAGCTCCAGCACCATTAGAAATAGTTGCAACTCCACTTCCGTTAGAAACTAAGTTACTTGCTAAAGCTTTAATACTGACTATAGTTCCAGCACCATCATTGATGTCTGGGTTAGTATTAGGAAAACTTGTCTCACTAGCTATCGGAGCAAAACCTCCAACCTCTGTTACTACTTCTACTATTCTTTCGTTTACAGCTTGAGCTGAAGGTATCTGTACATCAGTTGCACTTCCACCAATAGTTGTGACTATACTCTTACCAGCTAATAAATTAAGCTCTGCTGTTGATGCAGTAGCTCCATCTAATATTTGTACTTCTGCTGTGTTTAGATCAGCTAAAGCTCCAGCAGTTCCACTACCCATTGTAGCTAGTTCTGTTAGTTCAGAATCTAATGGTTGCTTACCATCAAGCTGTGTTTGTACGTTAGAAGTTACACCGTCAACATAGTTTAATTCTGCTGTTGTAGATGTTACTCCGTCAATAATGTTTAGCTCTGTAGCTGTAGCTGTAATTGCATTAACAAATGTTTTTTCTGTGTCAGTGTATGCATTTGTATTTGAATTTGTCTCATAAAGAGTTTTTATCTCTGCTGCTGTTTGATCGTCTTTCGCATTAGTTTCTACGGTATCTAATTTTGTACCGTCAGTTGCTATATCTCTTCCGTCAACAGTTCCAGAAACAGTTATATTTCCTGTCACTCCTAAGTTACCAGTAGCACCGGTTCCAGTCGTAACTATGTTTTGTGAACCAAAATCAGGTGAGATCTTAGTTCCGGCTATTGCTGCTGAAGCATTAACATCAGCATTGACAATAGTTCCGTCTTCAATTTTGAGACTATTAACAGCCCCATCTTTTATATCAGATGTTCTTATTAATTGACCACCAGCTTCCTGAGCTGAATATAAAAGTTGTGTCTGGTTATCATTTAAATCACCAGCCCGAATAGAGGAGCCAGCTGCATAAACAGCTTTCACTGTTTCTACATCAGTATCTCTATAGATATGTACATTGACTCCACTACCGGGGGCAGTATTAAAGACAATGTTTGTATTTGATATGGTGTAGTCGTTATTTGTTTGACCACTTGTGTTTTCAGTTTTTAGTACGTTGTCTAGTTCTACCTTGACATCCGCATTCAATAAATATGGAAATGTAAAAGGGTAACTAACTTGAGAGTTGTTACCCGTATAAAAATGTTCAGTTGTCGCCATTTGTTAATACAAACGATTTGTTATTTAATTGGCGGGTGGTTTTATAATTCGTTAGCCATCTTTTGGAGTCTTAGAATTTCTTCTACATCTCCTTTAATTTCGGCTTGGTCTATTCTTTTATTTAAATTTGTTTTCTGTTGTATGTTTCCTTTCTGTGCAATACGATTAGCAGCTATTTGCTGGGATTTTCGTAAAGCATTTTTAACTAATGTATGAATATTATTAAACTTTGTTCTATCTACTTCAGCTCCTGCATCTCTTGCTTTTTTAAAGTTCTTTATAAAATCTCGACCATTTTGGCTTTTCATTATTTTTTGAACTTCTCTTTTAAAGTAACCGTCTTTGCCCATCATCTCAGTTATGGCTGATCTTTCAGCTGAAGAGTATTCAATACCCTTACCATTTGTATTTAATTGAGGTCTACCATCAAAACCAATATCCATAAGGAATTGTTTTTCTGGACTTAAAACACCACTAGATTTAAATGCTGGACTATAAGTATTTACCAAACGTGTTAAGAACGAATCTGGTTCTTTTACAAGTCCACCATCAATCCAGTCGTATTTATCTGGAAGCATATCTTTAGAAATAGCATTACGGTTAGCAGTTAATGAAATTAAATCTTGTTCAACTTCTTTTAATTGTGGTGTAAGTAATCTACCAAATTCATTTCTTAAACCAGAACCGGGAAGTAATCCACTACCAAAACTTGAAGTCCATCTACTCATAGCAGCTGGGTTTCCTGAAAGAACGTCAAACATAGGTTCTAGTCCAGCAAGGAAAGTTTTGTTAGTTAAGTTTGCACCTAATAAAAAACCAGCTTTATTTAGTAAAACTTCCACATCTCGATTATTTTCAAGAGTATCGTAGTTATCCATAATATCTGCTGTTAATGCAATCCAATCACTAATAGCACCTAAGCCATCGTAGCTATACCATTTACCATCCCAACCTTTAAAACTTCTAGGTTGCCAATTTAATTCTCTTCTAGTTCTTTGAGTTGTTTTATCGTAATGCCCGTTCCCATGAAGACTATCAGTAGTCATCATTCCAACAGCAGACATAACACTAAGTGTACCTATAGCTTTTCTACCAAGATGTTCTGATCTAAGAGTGTCATACGCAGCTCGTATATCTACTTTATTTACATCAACACCTCTAGCTGTTAACAAATCAGTTACAGCGGATTGAGTAGTTCTAGGATCATCAAAAGCATATTTAAAATCATTTAAACCTCTAGCAAATAAACCAATTGGGTTATGACTTCCTGTGTAAGCAATCATGTTAACTGCTGTACGAGGGAACATCATAAAAGGTTTAAGAGCTGGAACATGTCTAAGTAAATCATTCATACCTTCAATAACTGGCATATCCATGTTCATTGCTATTTCTCTACTGGCGTTAGTAACCGCTTTGTCAGTTATCATTCCAGTTTCGTCAAACATTTGATCGTATATACCTTTACTTATTGCTTTCAGTTGTCTTTCATTAATTGGACCTTTACTTTTTCTAAGAGTGTCAAATGCTTGTCCTCTAGCTTCTACACTACCTATAAATGATCTAGTAAATCCGTCAAACGCCGTCATAGCATTTGCACTAAATCTTAAGACAGGATGTTCAGCTAACTCATTCATAGCTTCGATTCTATGAAGCATGGCAGATGGACCTTCGTAACCTTCCATCATCTTTGCATCAGCAAATGATCTAAGGGCTTTCATAGTTTTATCGTTTTGAACGGCTATGTCTGATCTCATTATGTAATTGACAGAACTAGGATCTTTCCATGCTTGTCTAAATACAACTCCCATATGCTTAGTAGCTTGTTTAAGAGTATCTACCATTCCGACTGTGTACATATATTGTGCACGTCGCATTGTCTCAGGATTATTTAATGCTCCTGCAAAAGTTGCAAGAGGTCTTTCAATCATAAGAACCATGTTTGAGAATCCAGCTTTAATAGGTGTACCGAATGCAGAAAGAACAGAGTTATATATATTTCCCCATACAGCTTGTGTTAAAGCAGATGGCATATCAGGATTTTTGTTGTAAATAAGTTTTGTCCAGTCACTTGTAGAACCTCTTACAAAATTATTTAATTGAGATATAGTTTTAACATTTCCATCTGTTACTTCATATGCCAACATTAATGGCTCAAGCATGTGAGGTTTTGTTCTATCTAACTCTTTAATTAAATTTATAGTTCTTCGAGTTTCTTCTTTAATACGTTTTAATTGGTCAGCTGTAACCTGTTTTTCATTATCAATATATTTAATAGCATCATCAAATAATTGATTTTTCTTATCTGTTTTACTAAATACAAATCCAAGTTTCTGTTTCCAGTTAAGCATTGATAATGCTCTACCTCTTACATATTTAGTCATAGCTTGAGTTCTCATTAAGTACTCAAGTCTGTCTAATATATGTTCTTTAGCTTGTTTAACAGCAGCAGTACCCTCCATATATCGTGCACCTTCCGCCATATCAGATACTTGACCAGATAAAGATTCACGCACAAAAGCTTGAGCTTTAGCTAAATCCATATTCATATAGTCATCGAAGTATCTTCCAATAGCTCCAACCACACCTACAACACCTTCTGAACTTAATGTTCTAATTCCAGTGTCAGCATCGATACCTCTAAAGTAATCTTTATCTAAGATTTTCTTCATCTCATCGACACTATCAAAATCGTAGAGATCAGCAGCTAATCTTTCACCATGCTTGGTAACGTCAGCTTTATTTACATATCTACCTTTTGAAGATTTCCAATCTATATCTGTGTCTTTAACACGTTTACTGATAGCTTTTAATTGCTTCATTCCTAGATCATCTAACTCTAAGCTATTTTTCATAGCTCCCGGAGTAAAGACACTTCCAGTCCTACCGTGTACAGAATCTATATTGTTATGCCATCTATAAGAATCAAATTCAGCTCCAAGTAATCCGCCATCATCAGCTGATCTGTAACCAATTTCGTAGTCATCATAAATATCATGTACACCTTTCATAGGTTTATTGATATCGTCTGTCTGACTCATGTTCCATTGACCAATACCATCTAATTCTTTGTCTCTCTTTGCAGAGTTACGCATCATGGCATCTTCAGTTGGATCTATAGAATATTCTCCAAAACCTTTGTTTTTATTTTTTAGATAGTTCTTAGCTTGTTCACTCTTAGGTACCCATTGAGTAGCTTCATCTACACCTTTAAAGTTTTTAATAAGTTTATTAGCACCTAATAAAAAGTCACTAACAAAACTTAAACCAATACCTTCATTAATATTTTTAATTCTTTTAGTATCAGCAGAGTCACTGTCAAGAGTAGCTAAGTTATCAGGAATCCAACCCCATGTTTTCGGCCAGCTCTCTTTCATAGAGCCAAGTAGGTTGTGATCTGTTTCGTTATTTTTATTAATAGCATCAACAAACGTACCAGTACCAGCTTGTATACCAGCATTACCAAAAAATCTAGCAAAAGCACCTTGACCTAATTTCCACTTAAGTTTTCCATTTAATACCAAAGATTTAGCAGTAAGGTATTTTGCCATATACATTTGCGGAATAACAAATCCCGAAATGTCTCTTACAAAATTAAGAGTGTCATCTTCGTATTTTGGAAGTTTAGGTATAGCTACATTTGGAATTTTATTAACTAAATCAATACCGAAATCTGTAACTCCAGCTCCGGCAGCTGATGGTATTTGACTCCAAGTTAATGGATTCTTAGCATCAAACTTATTAGTTTCTTGCCAAGATTTTTTAAACCCTTCACCAAATGCTGTTGGTTGTTCTACTGGTTGTTCGACTGCATCCTTAGATGCGTCAGGAGTAGTGGAAGTAGTATCTGATTCACCATCCGTAGGTGGTGGTGTTTCTGAAGGAATACCTAGATCTAATCCTTGAATAAGTTGTTGACCTAGATTTTGTGTTTCTTCAGTAACCGTCGGATATACTACTTCATTTTCTTCTTCATTCATTGTTTATAAAAGTGGGACGTTTCAACATATTTAAATATTGAATATCTCCTGTATGTTTATATTGCAATTGAGTCCATCTATTCTGGTCCCAAGCTGAAAACTCACCATTTTCTAATGGAACATTTTCAAAATCAAAATCATAAGGTGCTAAAAAATCCATAGATACTGCCATATCTGAATAGTCGTTAGCTCCTTCAGTCATTTCAAACTGGTCAAGTTCTAACTCATCTACCCATTTATCAACCTCTTCTTGTCCAAGGTTGTTATAAAGCATTTCTAAATATTTTTTTCTCCTCCATTGTTGTTTATCAACTTCAGACATTTTTTCTTTCTGAAGTTCTCCACCTTTCTGTTGAGCTTGTTTATAAAGAACATCAGTTTCTTTTTTAATATTTTCTATAACACGATGAATTTTATCGTCGCCTGTATAAGTTTCTTTTAACTTTTTCTCAAGCATATTTGCTTGTTGCCAGAATCCTTCAAGAGATAAGTTTTGACCACCTTTTAATTTAGATTGGTGTGAATTTTCTTTTAACCATTCTTGTACTAAAGGATGAATCATTGAGTTACCTAGTTCAGGAGCAACATCTTTAGTAGTACCTACAACTCTATTTACAGACGCATCTGTTTTGTTATAAGTAAGTTCATCTTGAGAAAGATCATCTAATTTTTCAATGTTGGTTAAAACATCAGGGCGTTCTAATGGTTCTAGATCAATAGCTTCTCGTTGATAATTGATAATATCTAACCCTGTTAATACTTTTCCATTACCGTCTGGATGTTTGTTACCAAATTTACGAGCTATATAAACAGCTCTGGTTGGTACAGTTAATTGACCTTTGTTATACTCTTCGCCATATGCCATAAGTTGCTCAGGTGAAAAAAAAGTATTAGCAGTCATAACGGATTCTTTAAATCCTTTAGCAGTTAAACGATCAATTCTTTGAATAGCAGTTTTAGAATCACTATCCATAATTTTTAAATTATTTTCGTTCATAGCAAAAGGATTTTGCCATTCATTATTGGTATAAAACTTTGATTTACTCATGTCAGTTTGTTTGACATCAGCATCAAAATTTTTTTTTAAAAGTTGAAATTGTTCGTTACCTATATTTTTATTATCTGGATCTGCAATAGCAGCAGCTACTAAATTTTGTTTTAACTGATTCTGCAAATAATTAATTATCTGACCTACTTCTGGAGTTTTGGTTTCATTAGTAACTTGAGCTTCACGGAGAACCATATCTTCTACATATCCGGCTTGAGTTTCATAATCAAAGCGAACATTCTGCATTGTTTCTAACAGACCTTTAAGATTTTTATCACCATAAACAGGCATTTCATATCCTAGTCTTTCAGCGTCAGCTATAGACATAACTTCACCGGCTAGGATATCAGCTCTAAGTTTTGTTTTTTGCTCCTTATAGTAATTTTCTTTATGACCTAATCCAGAAATAGCATCTTCAGTTAATTTAGGATGAGCAAAACCAAACTCTCTTTCTTGTTTCTTTTTGAGTTCTCTAAGTTGTTCTTGTTGAGCTTTATATAAACCATAATTACCCCATTCAAATGAACCAATTAGATCTTCGTACTCTTCAGCATTCTGCATCTTTTTTTTTGCTTGTCCAACTTCATAGTCACGCAAATCTTTAGCATCAATAAGATCAGAAAGCTCTTTCATATCTTCAAAGTACTCATCATTCCATTTTGCTTTACCACCTTTTCTACCCTTATGCTCAATCTCTTTATTTTCAGCCAACATATCTACATACATTTCTTTATTAAAGGTGCCATTCTTAGCCATTTCTTTCATTATTTTAAAACCTTCTCTCGAAGATCTACCTTTATCCCATCCATGTATAGCTTGGCTAGTTTGGTAATTTACTAAACAAGATGTACCTTTACCTCCTCGAACACATGCTTCTAATTCTCCAGCATATTTTTCGTTTCGGTTAGTTTGTATCTCTGCTTCTCTAGTTGCATACCATTCAGAATAATTATTAGTATCAGCTTTTCTAACGGTCCCAAATACATATTCATTTATAATAGCTGGGTTAATATCTCCAAACTTTTTATAAAATTCTTTTCTATAAATATTTAGAGCAGAATTATATTCTTCATAATTAACCGCGCCTTCAGTAGCTTTTTTAGGGTTATACTGAGAAGCTTGCATTTGTGCCCATGCAGTAACCGCACCAAGTTTTTCCGATGCGTTTAAATCTCTAAAAGCTTCGGAAGTCCAAATATCTCCTCCTTTTTGTTCCCAGTTATAAATTTCTTGATTTATAACAGTTCCATCAGCTTTAGCTTTTGCTTCTGCTTCTTTAAATGACATGGCTTCATTATCAAGAATGCCATTTTCTTGCATCCACATATAACCTTTAGCTTTATCTTCAGCTCTTCTTTCTTCATCTTTCTTAGTAAAATAGTCTCCCATTGTGGAAGACATATCAGCTAAAAATTTTAGATCTTGACCAGCTATTTCTGTTTTTCTATTAGCATTACTGATTTCTTGGTTCCAGTAATTATCCATCCCAGCATTAATTGCTTTATAACTCTCTTGTAAAGGAGCTACATAATCTGGGGTATCGTTTGGGTTAAATCCTGAATCTACCATAACTTAATTCCTCCATCAGGTGTTAAGTGATCTTCATAATTACCAAGTGGCATATCACCACCTAAATCTCCCGGACTGTCTTCAGCAGCTCCGGCTATACCAGCAGCAGCTCCTAAGAATCCTTGAATAATTGGCATAGATGTGTTCTCCATTGGAGGGTAGTTAGTAGGTACGCTTGCTACAGGTGTATATGCAACACCAGCTGCTAATTTCTGATTAGCACCTTTCTGTTGGTTTCTGATTCCTTCAACTGTATTGTCATATGCTTCTCTAGATTTAGTTAATCTAAAAGTACGATCTCCAACTTTTCTTTGTAGGGAAGCAAAATCTAATTTTTCTCCCCTCATTGCACTTCTTCCGGTTTGTCCACTGGCAGCACGTTTACCAAGTGTTTCGTTTGCAAATTTAATAAAGTCAGCTTCACTTTCACCTAAAGCTTTTGACTGTTGTGCTCCTAATGCAGCTTGGGCTTGTGCGTAACCTCTATTAGCTGCTAGGTCATTTTCATTTAATTGAGTAGTGTACTTGTTAACCTTGGCTCCATAAACAGACAATTGTTGAAACCACTGTCTTTTACGAATTTCCTGCTGTCGTTCCCAGTTGCGTCTCGCAGCTGCGTTTCTAGCTTTCGCTTGCTTACTTGCAGCAAACCCACCAAGTATTGAACTAGCACCTCCTAGTATTGCTCCTAACACGGCAAAATTCTATAAAGGATAAATTGTTGGGTCCGTATTTTAATTCCCTTAGAAATTTGAACCCTAGGAATCTGAGTAGTTTTAAATGAACTTTGTTTCTTTTTTCAGCAATGTTCCATAACAACTCATGTGTTTGTCGTTCCACGTATCGCTTTGCTTCTCTAGCAAACGTATGTGGGTATTGATTAATAGCTGGTGTGCAGACCATCCAGATTCTTCCATCTAGAGTAACTCCTGCCATTCCAGCTATGTCACCGTTTGGTACCTCAAAGTAAACTGATTCAGAATTATTCATTCCAACTATCAATGCACTTTCAGGATCATGTCCATGACCCTCTGTAATTTCCATACGGTCAGCGTCAAGCAAATTTGAAGCTACCTTTGTGGCAGCTTCTAATGTTGCAGGGTGAATGTATTTAGACACGTTTATATGATTTAGTGTTGTAATCTCCTTCCCAGTTAAATCCAACTATTGTTGCTGGAGAGGGATGTTGTGATGTGACTTTTACTGTTAATGTTTTATTTCTTTCATAACAAGGAACTGTTTCTAAACTTCTATCTAAGAAGGTCAGAGTATTAGCATTCATTGTATTTGCATTATTAACTTCTCTTTGTTCGGTATATGAAGGTTTTCCTTTTCTATCAATAGTTATTGAATAAACTCCAACATTGCCAAAACTAAATTTTATTCTATGTATTACTAAATCTGACCTTGTATCTGATCTCCAGTTTTCACCTGATGGATATTGGAAATAGATAGTTGGTAATTCAATTTTCATTTCAAATAAATAACCAACTACAAATGTTTCACTAGACCAATTTCCATAAAACTCTATGTTGGAACCATTGATAGTTCCTACTGCATATCTTCCTAAGTTGTTTCCACTATCAGTATCAAAAGCAACTATGGTATTGCTACTTTCAAATCCTGTTGGTTTAGCAATAGTTGTTTTATTAGTAGCTGAGTTAAACGCATTAGCATTAGTTGTGACGCTAGTACTGTGATCTAAATGTATTGGGTAATCTGATCCATCAGTTACATAATGACCTTGGTCATCTAATTTTACTGAGTATCTTAAAAGCTGATCTTTATTATTATTTCTGACAACAACATATAAAGCATCATCCAACATACAGTGATAACGGATTGTACCAGTCAAAGTCCATGTAAACCATGCTTCCAAAGGTCTAGTATTTCCTGATGAGAAATATCTATATCCATACAGTGTTGATGTATCTTCTTCACTAAAGAAAATTAAACTATTTTCTCGAGAATTAGAAACAAGTTTTAAATCTTTTGCAAATAGTTGAGATACAACTTTACTTTGCTCTACAACAGTAGGTTCACCTTCTCTAAGAAGACGAGACATCTCGAAAAATCTACTGTATTTATTAGCGTTATCTAAGAAACCAACAGTCGTACCTAAAGATATTGGATTAGTTTTGTGATTAAAGTTATAGGATGCTAAAGCATTTATTTTAGCTGTACTTGGATTTAAAATATCACTATCAGTTGTCAGCATAAATTGCTGATTTTTAGTAAATAAGAGTAATCCTGCATTGATCTGTATAGCGTCATAAACAATAGCTGGATATTCGGAACTAACAGAAAGATCGATAACGTCTATGTTTGAAAAAGTAGTAGCAGTCTTACACCAGAAATTAAAAAAGTTCCCGGGACGAGACATGATTACATTTTCATCAGATAACATACATAA
>VMHT01132094.1_pt1 | contig 12214 bp, 14 predicted proteins | sample 4693611 | NCBI WGS metagenome assembly VMHT01 (sample SAMN12280063, study PRJNA550983) | marine metagenome | isolation source: seawater sampled from same location over 5 years 0.02-0.2 micron viral filtrate | place: USA: collected off the coast of southern California halfway between the port... ...
ATCTTGCGCTATGGTTTTTCGCAGTCCATATTGTATCAATAGAGAACCCCGGGGCGTTTAATCTATGCATGTCATGACAGAAGGACTGGTTCGTCTCTACCAAGAGGCACCACGGCGCGAAAAGCGCCGTGCCCACATCCTTCAGTTGATCAACTTCCGACTTCGGCGCGGCATCGACTTTTCCGTGGAAGATTTATTGGCAACACCCAAGATGAAAGTCTCCCGCAGGTATGTCGAAGACATTCTGAAGTCTGCCGTCAAGGCAGGTCTGATCGCCAAACAATCCAACAAGCGATATGGTCCGGCACCGCAGAACTATGAGGGCTGTCTGGCGATGGTGCGGGCCTATACGTTTCCCCTGGAGAGCTTCACCCGGAAGGATGTGCGTTTGGGGATCGCCGCTGCCTTATCAGAAAACATGATAGACAGGCTGCTTCGGGACCTTGTCGCCAGAGGCGATATCGAAAAGATCGAACGCGGGCGCTACGGTTGGGTCCAGGAAGTCCGCAAGGTCGCCTGAACCTCGCCATGTCTCACTGGCAGGGATAGGCCTCGGAAAGAGACACCATGACCAGAGAAGGGGCAGCGTAGTGCCGCTTGCTTGGGTTCCTCTGCAACCACTGTACGACAACGTCTCGGATTTGCCCCGCAAGGACTTCTTGCGGGGCGCAGAATGTGAAACCGTAGACGGTATTCCCCTCCTCAATCACAGGAAGCGCGGCATCAAAAACACCCACTATATAACCGCCGCAATAGCTGGGGTTTATACTGTCGCAGTTATCGAGGAGCTTGTTGCCAGTCATGAAGGACTGAGCTGTTGCCGGCGCCGCCATCATGGTGAGGAACGCGGCAGCGTGAAGGAAATATTTCATTCGAAAATGGCCTTGTGAATAATAGGGTGTCACCTTTCGGTAGCACCTCTTTTCACTGTCGTCGATCCTTACCGTTTCACCTGATTATGCGCGCCGGATCATCATCATGCCACAGCCAAAGGACTTCGCGCCGCCGAAGCCGGTCTTAATTGCGGCCAGGAAAAGCGCGGGCTCGGTGACCTCGATAATCCCTGAGATGTCGAGCACGCCGAAATGCGGCTGACCTTTGCGCTTGCCGCGCCCGGCCGGCACGGTGATCTGCGTATAGGCTTCGACGTGACAGTTTAGGTTTTCAAAGCCCAACCGGTGGCCTTGGCGGGAAAGCCAAGCGGCGCCTTCTTGTTGCACAAGCACGTCGCGCTCGGCCGCGCGGTCATTTGATCCGCGCAACGCATGCATGACAACATCATGTTTGCGGCGCCGCAGTTTGCCATTGGGCGCGATATCACCGGGTGTCTCAACGCTGCGCGTTGCATTGGCGCGCAAGGTAAAGCTGAGCCTGTCACCGCAGGAGAGCACCGGGGCGAATTCGCGGGTCTCGATGTCCTCAAAGAAGTCCGAGGGGGCAGGGGCCTGCTCGGAGAGTGCATAGAAGCATCCATCACTGTCCCGACGCCAAAGAAAGTCCCTCTTGCCGACACCCCTTTCATTGAAGGCCGACCAGACCAGACGGTGATGCGCATCCAGGGCTGCGCCTTGGTGGGCAGGATCCAAGAGGCTCGACAAGGCCTGCATGGAGGGCGTGCGCGAAAGCGTCATTCGGGACAGATACATGGGTCAGGTCTCCTGAGCGACATCGAGGACCGTTACGGTCCGGTTTCTGAACTCCCACCGATTGCGGCATGTGGGGTCATCGTTGCGGGTGATCTTGCGCCCCTGAAGGGCAGGGTGCGTATCTGTCGCGATGCTTTGCAGTGGCTCGTTCTTCCAATAGGGCAAAACGGCCGAGCGCAGCGCCGCGCCGGGATCGGCAGCCTCCACAATGCGGGGCGCGAGAGGCGCATTAAGGGGGCAGGACTTGCGGCCGAGATAGAGAACCGAGGCGGGCGTTTGTAACGCCACAAGGGCCGCCTCGATGTCGCCACCCCAAAGCGCCACGGAATAGAGCACATCTGTGCGGTAATCGCGCCGGCTCAAGGTGGTCTCAAGAGATCCTTTAGCGCGGGCCAATGCCAGGGCATCGCCACGTGTCGCCGGGCGTTTTACCGCGGCGCGCGGTACAGACTGAATTGTGTGAAAGTCGGTAAAGGATGCCCCGATATCATGGATGCCAATTGCCACATTATGCTTGCTGACCTTTTCATGACCTTCGGCGTCCAGACGATCAAAGCCGCGTGCGGCCGCCACCAGCCCAAGTATGGCACTGCGCCCAGGCCAGCTCAGTGTCCCGCGGAACTCGTTGCCCGCATTGCTGCCCATTGAGGCAATGCCGGCCGAGAGGGTGAAGACGAGGTAGGGGTCCATCAGAGGCTCTGCAGCGCCTTGATTGCCGCGGCTTTGATATCCGCCAGCGAGCCGGTTCCGGCATGAACATCCATGACGGAGGTCTCATCAGGTGACATGCCATAGGCGGCTTCATTGCGGCGCGCGTGATCTTCAAGCGCCTCGATCGAACTCTCCATCAAGGGCTGTTGGGAAATCGGCCGTGAGAAGGCCCCCGACAGATTAAACGGGGACTGGTTGCCGACTTCCAAGCGCATGTAGCCTGCGCGGGGATGATGGGCATAGGCCCCGGTCTTGCCGGAGGGCGATACCGTGGGTAGGGCATGGATCAGTGCTTCAATGCTCTTGATGGCCAGATCCCGATCGCCAGAGAGGTTGCGCAGCAGCAGATCCAGATCAACACAGGCGTAAATGTAGAAGACGCCGGAGCCGAATTCTGCGTCATCGATGAAGGCCGCGCCTGCGCCTTCCGGATCATCAGGCTTTTGCAAATCGTCCATCGCCGAGAAGAAGTCATCTTCGCTTACTGCAGTATGGGTGGTGATCGGGTGGCTGATCTGCACCGCGGCTTCGCGATTGTATTCTGTGGCGCCAGCCAGCATGCGGCCAAACATAGCAATGTCCACCGCACCATCGGCGGTGCCCAGGACTTCGTTGCGCATTTCCTTTGCAAGATCGCGCAGCGCCTTGGCGTCCTTGCTTTTGTCGAGTTTGAAGAGATTTATTTCGCCGGAATGGATGCGATCCGCCACGTCAATGGCGCGCGCTTTTTCCACAGGGGAGATGAAAACGATTTGCTTTGTCCGAACGCGGTCGGTCTCGGAGGTGTCGACGTCTTGCAGCTTGCCAAAGATAGATGAAATCTCTTTCGCGGTCTTTTTCGCATCTTCTTGGCTTGCGCCCTTGGACATCAGATGCGCCTCGATCACCTCGCCGATCTTGCGCGTCCGTTCACCGAGCGAGCCGCCCAGCATCTGCTGGAAGTTCGAACTTGTGCGGATAGCCCGTTTGAGCGCCTGGCTGGAGATCCGCAGCCGCGGGGCACCGCCAAACCGCGCTGTCTTCTGACGTCCCTCCTTATCCCGGTTCGGGTTGGATGGTGGGTAGGAGGTCAGCAAGTGGAATTGCAGAAAGGTGGTCATAGGGGGCATTCCTCGTCGATTTCTGTCTGTAGCGTGGCAGGCGCCGGCGCATTGTGATAATCAAAGCACCAACGGCAGCGCACGGGTTCGCCCCAGAACAGTACGTCCCGGGAAATCTGGGCAACATTGCAGCGGCCGCCAGCCAGATCGATCGCATTGCCGATGGCATAGGCCACATCGCCGAGCTCCATGGTCAGGAGACGGTTGAAGCGCTTCGGGCTGAGCTTGGGATCGGACCCGCCGAGCAAAGCCATCAGGGGTTTCTCATCATGCTGGGTGATCCGCCCCAGTGTTTTGGCCAGACGGTGGATCTGCAGAGGCTGACGCAGCCCCAAGCGCTGCGAAAGATCGTAGACAGCGCGCTCGGACAGAACCATGGAAGGTTGGGTTGCGCGCCGGAGGCGTGCCCGCAATGCTGTGGCGGAGGTGGTCCCAGCAGCGAGATTGGTGGCCCACCAGCTCATCGCAACCTTACCGTGGTTGATCTTCTCACTCATGATGAAAGCTCCTCATCCATCTCCAGCAAGGCCCGGAGCGGGGCGCTGGAACGGGCTTTGGTGTTGAACCGCATCTCGAGCCCCTGACGGCCTTTAACAATCTTTGGGATGACCTCGAGGTCTCTCTGGGTCATGCAGGGAAGGGTAATCTCATCAAATATGGACAGGGCACTGTGCTGCATTTCGAGCAGCCAGGCGGCGCCAATCTCCGGGCGAGCTTTGCCATGGGAGAGCTCAGCGCAAAGGCGGTTCATCGCCACTTCTGTGCGCATGTAGAACTCGGTCTGAATGCGCATGCCGTAAGGGATATCCATGGCATCCTTGATCGCGCGGTAGGTATGGCTCGAGACGATGTCAGCGGCTTTGATCATGCCACGGACCAAAACCTGATTGCGTCCCGAGAGACTGTGCAGGACCGGCTGGCTTGAGATGAAATTGGCCGCCGTAGCCTTGTTCATGTTCCATCCGGCGATTAGCACAGAGGCGCTTTGTCCGGGAAACCTCTCCTCAAAGCTGCGGAAGTTGGCTGCACGCTCTCGGCCGACACCCTGCTCTGCAGGGATAATCGTGCCGATCCAGTTCTCATAGCCCAGACGGGTCACATTCACCTTCATCGGGATGATGTCTTTGGTCTTGGGGTCAGTGTAATTTGGCGTCAAAGGGTGCAGGCAGCCAATATAGTTGGTCCCGTAAGTCTGCTCCCGGAAGGAGATCATTCTGTCCCCCTGAAAGGTCAGGCGCACACGCCGCGGCATGGAAAAGAATGTCTCGACCGGCATATCCATCCCGAGGGGGAGGGTCACAGTCGCGCCGGCGGTTGATTTGCCTTTTGTCGTGGCCTGTCGAGAGGAAGAAATGGTCTCTCGCATCCAAGGGAAGTCCTCGAGCCGGGCCGGGCGTCCATAGGGCACATTCGCCCAGATCATCTCCCAAAAGTTCTCGCCCGGGACCACGAGGGTCACCATGGGGCCGCCGCCACGCAAGCCGACACGTTTGCCGACACCATTCGCCGTGGCATAGGTCTGGAAGGTGAAGAGGGCCATAGCCGCCTCGGGCAGTGTCAGCCCATCGTAGCGGTTGCGACGCACCATGAGGTCTTTGTTGTCGCTGATGGTTTTCTCGCCAGCAGAATCGAGAAACAAGGCATCAGCTTGAAGCTCATTGCCTGTGCTCAGCATGCATTGATCCTGACAGAAGAGCGGACCCTCACCAGTGAGATTGAATGCGGGTGCGAGGCGGGTAAAAGCTGCTTCCAGATCATCAGGTTCGATCTCAAGCCCATCTTCCCAAGCTTCGAGGTCTTCCGGCGCCAGGGCGGCGAAGCTCAGACCTACGAGGAATTCCAGACAAGCGATATTGAGGTCTTCCCGGTGCCAATCCACGGCACGGATCTCCGCATCGATCATCTCATGGGGTCGGATAACGCGGCGACGACCGTCAGTCGTTACTACGGGGATCCAGGGGTCCATGATCAAATTCAGTGACACGTAAAATATCTCCTACACAGATGGAACTATGCGCCGTTTTTCGCATTGTCTATGTTGAGGGGTATTTTCTTCACTCGAAGAGCAGACCGTATTTACGGTCATAGCGCAGACCGGCGCAGATCCTGCCATCCTTCGGCACATGGAAAACACGGGTCCCCCGTTTCTTCCAATGGGTCCATTTCTCTGTATGTTCGGCGTAGACATCATCTGGGATGCGCGGCAGGTTGTCGATCGCGAGCAACCTATGCAGCGGCACCTGCAGCTCGGAATAGGCCGGAGTCACGCGCCGGGCCCAGGTGACCACTTCTGGTTCCGTTTTTCGCAACAGGTGAAGCGTGACGGTTGGACGCCCAAGACGTGTCGGGTATTGCTCGCCATCCTCACCATCACCACCAGCGCGGTAACCTTCTTCGACATCAATGATCCTATGTGCGGCGCGCCCGGCCTCGACATCATCCAAGGCGTTGCGTCGTTCTTCTGCTTTGATGAGCTCCTCGGGGAGGGGGCAAGCATCTGGCCCATGTACCGCTTCAATGAGGCCGCGCAGATCATCGGGTGCCGTGATCTGACCGCGCTGCAGCAGAACATGGGCGGTCCGCCACTGGTCATGCAGCGGGTAAACCCAACGCCCCTTTGGCATGACAATATCAAGCCACTTGCCGGTCACATCCGGGCGCGGCAGCGGAGACAGGAGATAAAGGACCGGCTCGGCGACAGGCCGATCCTCGCGGGGGCGCTTGTCCATATGGCGCCAGAGACGGCCAGCGCGCTGGATCAAAGCCGCCATGGGGGCGAGATCGCTGACCACCGCATCAAAGTCGATATCGAGCGAGCTTTCGACCACCTGGGTGGCAACGAGAACCTCGGCCGTGCCGTCTTTCTTGTGACGATAGTCCTGACCTTCCTTGCCGAAGATCTTCATGATGTCGCGCTCATGGGTCTTGCGGTCAAAGAGTGTAAAGCGCGCGTGCAAGAGGCGGGCCCGGATGCCGCGGGCGCGCAGGGCATGTACCGCGGCGATCGCGTCATCGACGGCATTGCGGACCCAGAGCGTACATGCTCCGTTTTTCGCAAGATGCACGACGCGGTCGATTGCTTCGGTCTGACTGCCGATCCTTTGGACCCGCACCGGACCCTTGGCGGAAGCTGTGCGCGGGAAGTTGGTGATCGTCTCACCACAAGAGAGGGTGAGCGCAGGGTAGCTCGGATCATCAAGATCTGGCGCTGTGGCAATCTCGGCGCCCTTGTTGAAGGCCTCGACGAGCCGGCGCCGCAGATCCAAGGGCAGCGTGGCCGTGGCAAGGATCGCCGAGCCGCCGCGCATTGCATGTAGACGCAGCAGCTCTTCAAGCTCGCGGGCCATGTAAGGGTTGCCCATCTCATGGACTTCATCGACGATCAGGATCTGACGAGACAGGCCGAAGAGGCGCAAGGTGGCAAATGCCGTTGGCATGACGGCTTGAAGCGCCTGGTCGATGGTCCCGACGCCCACATCAGCCATCAGAACCTTTCTGCGGTCATCCGCAAGCCAGCGTGTACAGGAGACATCGCTGTCACCGCGTGCCTCATTGCTGATCGTCGCTCTGAATTCGCGCGACAGATGCGCCCGTCCATGGGCCAAGGCCAGATTGGGTGTGCCTACGAACATCTTGCCGATGACCTGACGCATGCGCGAATACATCGCATCGGAGGTGGCCATTGTGGGCAGGGCAAAGAAAAGACCCAGCCCTTTTCCTGCCGCCAGCATGCGCTGTGACAGCAGCAGAGCGGCTTCCGTCTTCCCAGCACCGGTCTCGTCTTCGATGATAGCAAGGCAGGGGCCCTCGGGCAGGGGAATGTCTTGTGCGGCTTTCTGCATCGGCCGAAGCTCGAAGTCGAACAGCCGATCTGTAGAGACAGGCGTAGTCGCCATGCCTGCGGCCGAGACAGCGGCACGGGCTTTGACACGTGCTTCATCGAGGTAAGCGTCAAAGCTGAGATCCGCATGTTGTGCCGGAAACCACTCCTGGTTCGAACCGATCCAGTCCGCTGCGGAAGTCAGACCTGCCAGCCACCAGGAAAAACGCTTGGTTTCCTTGGTGCTCATCCCAGAGAGATCTGCATCAGGCCAGAGCGCCAGCGCCCGGTCGATGAGTGTTGCGGCGTCTTCCGCGGCCTGCACACCCGCCCGGTCCCGCATACGAATGTAATCGTCATTCATATCACGCCGCGAAGGGCGGCCGTGATGCCCTGAGGCCGCAGCAATCAGCTGGAAAAGAGCGCGCGGGCGAATGCCCAAATGGGCGGCGATACGGGCCTGGTGATCAAAGAGCCAAGTCTCGGACAATTCCCAGTGACGATAGATGTATCCGTCAACATTAACGCCGGTCACCATGTCACGGAATTCATTGCCGATCTTGCCGAGGTCGTGCAGAAAGATGAGAAGCACGAGCGCGTCTGCGGCGCCCTGCGGGATCTCGAAGGAGGTCAGCAGCTCCTCGGCCGAGGCAGCCACATCAAGCATGTGATAGGCCGCAGGGTGAAAGATGTCGCAGCCCTCGGCGGGGCTTTTGCCAGGCCAGTTCTCGGCCAGGTCCTTGTCTGTCGTCGGCATGAGGTGCTCCCACGGATGTCTGCGCGCGACCGTTCATTGGGCGCGTTACGGGGCAGATATGTCGGGGAGAGGTTTCGCTGATAGGTCAGCGGGGCAGAGACATGTGGATAACCAGGGCGTTAGGCCGGGATTGGACGCATCTCCGGGTCGAGCATGCGGGGGGCTTCCGTGATGGAGAGCAAGGCCGCGCGCGCCGTCGTGATATAGGTACCGCAGTGCGCTTCCAACCGTGAGGTGAAGCCGTGATCCACATAAGGATCGTATCCGAAGATACTGCCATTGTTGGAAAAATCAGGGATGCGTGGTGCAGCTTTATCAGCTTCCAGCTGGAGCTTCATCTCAGCTGCACGCTTGGTCGGTGTAAACCCAGATAGGCTGACAAGATCTCCGCGCAGGAATGCGTGGACGTTCTTCACCCCAGTGGCCCTGACTGTCGCTTGCCCGGCGGCCCGCACATGGCAAGTGACCGCTGTGAGAACCACCTGGTTTGCATGGCCGATGACAATACCGCGCAGATCGCCCTCTTCAGCCCTTAGACTGAAGCAACGTTTGTGCAGATTGAAATATACAGCTACCCGCATTGGATGAGTGGACCAGAATAGAACATAAAGATCAGCTATGCGAAAAATGCAGGATTACAAATAATCTCATCTTGCTTGGCAATGTCTTCACCCCGGCAGGATCGGGGAACTCTATGTCGGCGCCTACGGCTGAGGTAAATCCACCGGTTCACACCGAAGATCGGTGATAGCTATTAGTTTACCCTGTAGGTCTTGATCGGAAAACGAAAATCAGAAGTCCGGTCCGGCTTCTGCTTCCGGGTAAGCGTCTTCGAGATCGATGTATGACACATCTTCTTGGATCTTGTAGGCGGCTACCAAATGGTGGTGACCGTCAACCACACGGACGCCTTCCAGAACGACGCAGCGGCCCGCATCAAAGGAATGCGCCTTCTCATTTATGAGCTCGATCTGTTCTGGAGTGGCGAGAGCGTCCATCGAGGCGATCAATTTCACCCCGCCGCCCCAAGGTTCGAGCAGGACGATGTCCTCCCACGCGAGCAGTTTTGAGGTAAAGTCGAAGCCCTCAACTTCAGCACATAGGCAGTGAAACAGTGCTTCGCTCTCATCCGTGAGCTCTGCATTGTTATAGAGATCTCCAAGTTTCATGAAAGATGACCTGGCTCAGCATTGTTAAACCAATGTGTGAAGAAAGATGCGCATTACATTGTTTTTACACAACAGATGTATCGGCGCAGCCGCAGCTGCGCCGGTGCAATGTCAGAACGACAGTTCGTCTTCGATTTCCATCTCGTCACTCTCGAAAGCCAGGATCGGATCCGCGGTCGCGAAGGGTGAGGAGATGATGACGGTATCGGCCTGGCCGAACTCAGGCATCTCTTCTTCGACATTGTAGCCTGTAGCAATCACCCCAGCGGCCTCGGCGCGCAGATCTTCGAGGCTCGGCACAACATCGTTGATGGTCATGCGCATCATGGCGACAAATCCATCGGTGTGACCGCGGTCGGCGACGATCTCTGCATCTTCCACCACGCTGGCTGCGCGCTCATGAATGTCCTCGAGCATCGCGATTGTGATCTCATCGCTTTCGAGCGGGGGCTCGAAACGCTCGCTCTGGACCGCGAAGGCCTTGTAGGCTTCATACATGCCCAGCAGACGGGATGAGGTGCCGAGGAGGCCCTCAACATCTTTCATCATGGTTGGCGGCATCGCACCGGCAATATCTGCGCGGAAAGGGAGCTGTGCTGTGGTCATATCAACCTCTTATATTTCGTGTTGATACCACTGTGTCATGACATTGCGAAAAAACAGGGGAATATATATTGTACATGAAGCATATTTTGCAGGAGGCGATGTGATGAAACGCAATCGCAGGCGAAAAAATAGGAAGCCGGGCTATGGCGAAGTCCGCAAGGACGTGATCAGCGTGGAGAAGGAGGAGGGGCTCCTCTATGACAGTTGGGACCGTCAGGATGACACCCACGCCTATCAAGATGTTCGCCGCTCTGAGATCCCGACGCATAATGGCGTGGTGCGCAACAAGAACTCCGAGCATCTTGATAAGGCGATGGAGGGCTTTAGAGATCGGGCTGAATTGGCGGACCGCGATATCGGGGCGTCGATTGGGAATGATTTCTCGAACGGCAACCGCGGCATGGCCCGGGCGGTCAAAGGGGCTAAGAAATATGTCAGAAGCCGTCGGCGCTTCCATGAGAACAAGGCCACCCGGGCGATGATACGGGACGCGGACCTCCTAACCGAAGATTGATCTTTACCAAAGCGGCCGGGTCTGGGCTCTTGTTTTGGCGGCTCCGACATAGACCCAAAGCAAGGCATAGGCGCAAGCGCCGAACAAGATCGCATCAAAGCTCACTGTGCCTGCTGAGGTTTTCATCACGAGGCTCGGGATGAGCGGCATGGCGGCCGCCGTAATCGAGAGCAGGTAAATTGGCCGACATGCCAATCCCCAGGCGAAGAGCAGCCAGACAAGCTGAAGAGACGCGACCGCCGTCCAGATCAGATAGGAGGGCAGGGCAATCCACGCCATCAAAGGCAGCGATGCCACGAAAAGTGTGAATTGGTCGGATCTACCGGGTGGGTCGCGGCGCTCTATGATTGGGCTTCCCCAAGCGCAGATCGCAAGCCAGCAGATGGTGCCCGCGAAGAGCTTCCAGTTGCCCATTGCGCTGGCTGCAAGGATGCACGGTGTGATGGCTATGGTGGAGAGGGCGCAGATCTCGCGCTTGTTGACGCCAAAAGCGATCAGAACCTGAACCGTCAGAAGCATGGCTATGCCTGCGCCATAGAGCGCGGTGAGGCTGGTCTGAAACATGCGGCCTCCTTGAGGCTCTTCTTCGTTGTCATGAAAAGCCCGCCGAAAGATCGGCGGGCCATATTTTCGCATGTAGCCCTTGGCTTACATTTCCGGCTCGGCAACCTTCTCGGGCGCTTCGAACTTCGCGAACTGCACTTTGTCGCCGACCTTGAAGTCGGTGTCCGGGAAGCGCGCCTTCAAAGTCTCAACAGAGTCAGCGTCCATTTCCCAGGCCTGACCCAGTTCGGTGATGGCAACTTCTTCGCCATCGACGGTGACCGTGTCATTCTTGGCCTTGGAGCCTTCGATGACCGGTACGCGGGTCTCATCACGCTTGGCAACGGAGGCGGCACGTGCTTCGGCTTTGGCGGCTTTCTCTTCTTCGGTCAGCTCCGGCTTCGGCATCGCCGACTTCGGGGCGTTCGCGTTATAGACATAGACCTGCTCTTTGCCCGCTTCGAGGCGGTCATCATGCGCCGAAGTGCCCTTGGGGGTGAAGGCATTGCCGATACCGACGATCGGCGCTTCGCCAACGGTGCCGCCGAAATCGAACTTGTCGCCGATGTTCAGCTTGGCTGCTGCATCTGCGGCAACCGGGGTGCGGTCCTTCATGGCCTGGGCCTGATCCTGAACGGTCAGGGTGTCGAGCTTGGCGATGATCGCGTCTTCCTGACCTTCAGGCAGAAGGTAAGACCCCTGACCTTTGATCTCGGCGCCGGCTTCTTTCAGGGCTTCGCGCGAAGCGGCCATGTAACCGGAGATTTTGGCGAAGGTGCGACCGGCGAAGTTGCCATCGGCTTTGCCGGAGAATGTGGAGTATAGCTTATCACTCATTGGAGTATCCTTTCGATTGTGTTGCCATGATAGATATTTGACCTTTGTGAAAAAACAAAACGCCATGATTATTCATGCGGTCTTTTCGTGTGGATTTCCTAGACTCCTGGACAGAAAACCAGATCGGAGAACAGAATGCCTTGGACAAATATCGGTGACATGTCACCTAAAGATGGTGCTCTTGTTGTGCGCGACGCCGCACTTGATGACGGGGACTTCAGGGTCGAGGCTGTCGAGACGATCAGCGAAACGAATGTAGGTGGGGATGAGAGCGTCATCCTGCTGCGCCAGGGCGAAATCTTCCTGCAGGAGCGCGACTTCGCGTCCGCGCTTGAAACGGTCGGTGCCACCCTCAAGGACTGGATGATCTCCCGCCCGGATCACAACGGTCAACTGGATACCTTTGCAGTGGACAGTGACGAGGGTCTGCGCGAGCTCACCCATGCGGCCCATGCCCACAGCGGCATTGCCGATCCTGAAGTAACCAGCCTGGTCAGGATCGGCTTTCCAA
>VMHT01012207.1_pt1 | contig 12213 bp, 15 predicted proteins | sample 4693611 | NCBI WGS metagenome assembly VMHT01 (sample SAMN12280063, study PRJNA550983) | marine metagenome | isolation source: seawater sampled from same location over 5 years 0.02-0.2 micron viral filtrate | place: USA: collected off the coast of southern California halfway between the port... ...
AGCGCAGGAAGAGGATTATCGACACCAAAAGATGGTATGTTATTACTATTTGTTGGGTATCCTACATATGTATTCATCAAAACATTACCTGGAACTTGACTAGTATTTCTAAAAACATAAAATGGAGTTAAATTACTATTCTCAGAATCTGTAGAACCATCAAATGTGAGCCCTCCTGTAGTTCCCCCGTCACTGCCCGCAGCCGCATCTCCTTCAATAAGAACACGCGTAGCTTTACCTGCACGCATAAGATATAATCTAGGAGTAGCAGCTAATGCGTTTGTGGATGTATTGGCCGCTAATGGTTTTTCAAATCCAACCCATATAGCTCCTTCGGGAACAGCACCTAAATTTAGGGATGTATCTTGATCAGCAGGAGTAATAGAATCTGGATCTATATATTGAATTTCTCCATCTCTATAAGTCATTTGATTTGCTGGATTATCTGTTAAATAATTTACTGTTTCATTTCCATTTTTTAAAAAATTAATAAATCCATTTACATGAATACTACCACTTACATCTAATAAAATAGCAGGACCTGTTTCTTGTGTAGCAGCAGGAATTTTTCTGTTAATACCTCTAGTATCAATTAAGTTATATCCTTTAGGTTTTCCTCCTATATGTATATAATTATCATCTGTAATATACATTAGACCTTTATCTGTTTTCATACTAGTATCTTCTGTTTCACTTGTTTTATTTGAATAAAATGCTAATCCTTTTGCTTCTGTATTATCTTCTAACTTTCTTATACTTCTTAAATTTGTTACATAACTTAATCCTGTAAATTCTTGTCCTTCTTTTAAAACATCATCAATATTTGTTAATTTTTCATGTAAAGCAATAGCAGACACTTTACCTGGTGTAATAATACCAGAAACATGGTGACCCGAATCAGAACTATCTCCAAAAGATAATTTACTAAATGGTCTATTTGTTCCTATACCAACAATACTAGGAACATCAATATTATAATAAGCTAAACGTTTAAGATTATCTGTCGTATATATTGTGTCCCAATTGCCATTGATAAAATGCATTTTATCTACTTTCATGTTTCTGTTATTTTTCATGTTACCTCCTTGTTGCCTACCCAAATTTTTCCAATTTGTTCTATTAGACATTATATATATATTAACCAAATTTATTAATTTATATTGACTTATTAACTATAAACATATATATTATATAATTATCTACAACATTGTAGGTATTAATAAATAATTTTATTTTGTAGTGTAAATAAAAAATCTTTAGCCATCATATATGACATATTTAGTTGAGCTCTCTTATAATTTATCTAAAAATACTAATTTAAACGATACTACTAATAAGTTATTAACAAAAGCAGAAAATTGCCGATTATTATCATTTTATAAAAATTATGAATTTATGGGAAAAAATAGACGAGTTATTAGAAATCATTGTATTTTAACATTTTCATTTGAAGACCATATGGAACTTGTAAGTGAATTTATTAGATTTTCCAAAAAAATGAAAGCAATCCATATTGAATCTGTCAGTTATGATAATGCGGTTTTTAAGATGATATATGCTTCCAAAAAATATTTAAATTTTATGGAAAAGGAATTTGCTTTAAAATACATTAAAGATAGAAGAAATGGGAACTTATTTCTACAAGATTCCATTTTAATGAAGGCTATTTGTTCAAAATGTTAATCAAAAATATCATCTGTTGGTGTTATTATATCCTTATAACTTTTATTTTTCTTTATTGTGTTCTTGTTTTTTCTATGTTTCCTTCTTTTTTTAGTTTTTCTTTTTTTATTTTTTTTTATTAAGCCTTTTTTCTTGATCTTTTTTACTTTTTTTCTCTTATTTCTTGTTTTTTTTCCTCTTGATGATAAAGCTGAAGATTTTTTTAATGTTCTATGCTTTTTTATCAAAGTTTTTAATTTTTTATCTATTGATTTTTCATTTTTCTCTCCAAATTCTCTTTTTTGAAACATTTCAGCTAAATCATTATTATCTAATTCTACATATATTCCCTCATTTCTATTACGCATTAATAATTTCCCTATTTCCCCATCATACGTGCCCATATACTGTTTATATTGTACTAATTTATCATTTATAAATGTTTTAGACATTCCTTGTGTTATTAATGAACTCATCTTATATTTATATTATATTTATTATTTATAAAATGGATATAATATTAGATAAATTACCTACACCTTCTATATCTAGAAATACTACTACAAAAATTTCAACTAAAATAAAAAAAGATAAAGAAAAAGAAAAAAAATTCAAATATTTGGATAAATTATTTGACAAACCTTTTTTAGATAAATATTTTAATGAAAAATAAGTACATATTGTATATGACAGACAATATGTACGGTAACGCAAAAAATAACAAAGGAAAAATAGAAATAAATAAAAAAGTAAAACCTGGTAAATGTATTATTCCTTTTAAATACAAATGGACTACTCATAATAAATGCTATGAAACACCTAAGGGATCAATTTGTGCTACCTCCGTCAGTGATCGTGGAACTTTAAAAACGTATGGATATTGTTATAAAAAAAACAGAACTAAAAAAAAAGCACGGAAACTCAAGAAAAAAGTTAAACTACCCAAAACACCAAGACCTAGCACCATAAAAAGATCAAAGCCTAGAAAAAAAAATACTATTAAAAAATTTAGAAAAAAAATCAAGCTACCACTTAATAAAATTGAATTAGAAAAAGAAGTTAAAAATATTTCAAATATAAATCCCAAGATGAACTACGCACCCCAATTTATAACACTACTTGAAAAGTTGGAAAGTCTTATGACTAAAAAAGGCAAACATTTTAGAGCACGTGCCTATTCAAAGGCAAAAGACTCTCTTATAATGTATGGAAAACCGATTCATAATCTTGATGATATTACAGATTTACCCAATATTGGATCTACAATGCTTAAAAAATTTAAGGAATTTAAAGATACAGGAACCCTTGAAGTCTTAGAAAATGCTAAAAATGACCCGATGTTGATATTTACTGAAATATATGGTATTGGTTCTAAAAAGGCAGAAGAACTTGTTAAAAAACATAAAGTAACTACTATTGAGGAATTGAGAGAAAAACAAGAAGAACTTCTTAATGATAAGCAAAAGATTGGGTTGAAACATTATGAAGATATTTTGAAGCGTATTCCACGCAAAGAAATCATTCAATATGAAAAAGAATTAAAGAAAATATTCAAAAATGTTAAAAATAGTGGCAGCACATTTCAAATTGTCGGTTCATATCGTAGAGGAAATACTGACTCAGGTGATATCGATATTTGTATTAGTGACCCTGACGATGATGTAGAAGTTTTCAACAGATTTCTAGATGCTCTTATTGAAAAGAAAATACTTATTGAAGTTTTATCTCGTGGAAATGTTAAAAGTTTGGGTGTTTCTCGAATTAGGAGAAAACCAGCACGGCGAATTGATTTTATGTTTACCCCGCGTAAAGAATTATCATTCGCGCTTCTCTATTTTACAGGTAATAAAACATTTAATACCTTAATGCGAAAAAGAGCATTAGATTTAGGTTATTCTATGAATGAACATGGTTTATACAAGATGGAAAAAGTAGGAAATAAAGTTAAGAAGGGTAATAAACTTGAAAAGTATTTCCCCGAAGAAATAGATGTATTTAACTTTTTGGGTATGGATTATAAAGCACCAAAAGATAGAATTGATGGTTCATCTATTGTTCTTTTAGAAGATAAACCAGATACTAAAAATAAGATTACTCTTAAAACCACAAGGTCTACGTCTACAAAAAATAATGTTAAATCTTTTCAAAAATATGGTCAATCCTTTATTGAAAAACTTACAGAACAGCAACTCAGTGAAATGATCCGATTGTCTAATAAATTATACTATTGTAATAACAAACCAGTTCTAACTGACGAAGAATATGATATACTAAAAGAGTATATTGAAGAAAAATATCCAAATAATAAAGCAATTAAGGAAGGACATTCAATGTGTAGTGTAGCTGTTGAAAAGCGTAAAATGGAACTTCCTTTTGAAATGTGGTCTATGGATAAAATTAAAAGCGAAAAAGATATTAATTTATGGCTTAAAAAATATAAGGGAAAATATGTTATTAGCGCAAAAGTAGATGGAGTTAGTGCTGGTTATAGCACCAAATCCGGAAAACCTACACTTTTTACCAGAGGAAATGGAACTATTGGTCAAGATATTTCACATGCTATTAAATATTTAAATCTTCCAGATAAACCAAATTTGGAAATTAGAGGAGAACTTCTTATGCAAAAACAAGTATTTGATATGAATTGGAGCGACCGGTTTAAAAATGTAAGAAATATGATTGCTGGAACAGCTAACGCCAAGGAAAGCTTACCGGAAAGATGGAGTGACATTGATTTTGTAGCTTATGAAATCGTTAGTCCTGATCTTAAACCAAGTGACCAATTTAAACTTTTAAAAGCACTTAATTGTGTAACTGTCATTAATAAGGGATTAAAAAAGGTAAATAAGGACAACTTGAGTAAATATTTACAAGATTGGCGTGATAATTACGACTATGACATTGATGGTATTATTGTTAGCGACAATAAAAAATATCCTCGTATTAGTGGAAATCCAAAACATTCATTTGCTTTTAAAATGGTTTTAGGAGATCAAATAGCTGAATCAAAGGTTGTTGATGTCATTTGGTCACCGAGTAAAGATGGTTACTTAAAACCTAAAGTTCAAATCCAACCCGTTGAACTGGGTGGTGCTGAAATTCGTTTCGCCACTCTACATAATGCTGAATTTGTTAGTAAAAATAAGATTGGGATTGGTGCGGTTGTTCAATTAATTCGAAGTGGAGATGTTATTCCAAAAGTTCAGAAAGTTATTAAACCGGCACGTGAAGGAAAAATGCCTCACGAAAGTTATAATTATCAATGGAATGCTACTCATAAAGATTTGGTTTTGGTAGATGCCGCACAAAATAGCACAGTTCAAATGAAAATTATTGAAGACTTCTTCAAGAAGCTTGATGTGGCTGGTCTAGGTAGAGGAAATGTAAAGAAAATTATGGATTCAGGATTTGATACGATCCCTAAGATTCTACAAGCATCTATTGAAGATCTAGAAACGGTTAAAGGGTTTAAGACCATATCCGCTACTAAAATTCATAATTCCATTCAACAACAAATTATGAAAGCTTCTATTACAAAATTAGCAAGTGCTTCTAATATATTTGGAAGAGGATTGGGTGAAAAGCGAATGATTCAAATTTTGAAAGAATATCCAAATATACTAGTTAGTAAAGAAAGTGCTGATACTAAAATTCAAAAGATAAGTGCTCTTCCTGGATTTAAAACAAAAACGGCTGAAATGTTTGTTCCATACATTTCACAATTTGTTGAGTTTCTAACTTCTATTAATAGACAAGACAAATTAACACAAGTTACTAAGACTAAAAAGGTAATTCAACACGAACTTACAGGAAAAAGAATTGTAATGACTGGATTTGGTAAAAAAGAAAAGGAAGCTTTCAAGGAAATATTAGATAAATATGGTATTAAATTAGGTAGCAGTGTAAGTAAAAAGACATTTGCTGTCTTGGTTAAATCATTAGATGAGGATACTGATAAGGCGGAGACAGCAAGAGAACTTAATATTCCGCTACTCACTCCTCAGTCATTTCTTCAAAAGTATGGTGTGAATTAGTTTCATAAGCACATATAAAATTTTTTTCATCATCATATTCTGCTGTCATAACGTATGGATAACAGTGTTTTAATTCATTATTTTCATCACCAATTTTTTGATCTTTTAATTGTCCTATATAAGAACTATGTGAAACTACTACTATAAGTTTTTCCTCTAATGAACCAATATAATCCCATAACTTATTTATACGTCCATTTAATTCGCCTATACTTTCTTGTTGCTCTGACCATAACAAGTTTTGATCTATTTCTGTAAAATCAATACTTGGATATATTGTTTCTAACATTTTTCGTTCTTTTCGTATATTACATTTTTCAAATCCCCCTTGGGGATATTCAACTAGACAATCAAGAGCTTTCATTTTTACATCGTTAGAAAATATACACATTGATGTTTGTAATGTTCTAGTTAACGGAGAAACCAAGACTATATCTGGTTTTCGGTCTAATTGTTTCATTTCTTTTAAAAATATTTCTCTACAGTGATGAGCCTGTAAAAAGCCTCTATTCAACAAAGGAGTATCTATATAATCGCTATATGCCTTTTTACCCAATTTCCAAAAGAGGTCATTATGTAATGCGTATCCATGCCGAATAAAAATAACTTGTTTATTCATTAATATACACATATATATAATCTTTAAATAGTTAGTTGGTATTTAAAATTACTATCTAACTCTTCTTTTATATTTTTAATAATATGCAGTTTTATTGTTTTTTGATATTTCTCTTTTAACTTTGTGTTACTTACTAATATTTTATCATTTTTTCGTAGAAAACTCATGCTTCCACTTCCAAATTTCTGATCATGACTTAATCCTTGTTCCCATTTAATACTTTCTTTCAATATTTTGTTTTGAAACTTATTAAATATCTTTACTAAATCTTTTTCATTTGCTTTTTTCCACTTTTTTTCATAAATATAAATATTATTCTTCTTATGATGAAAACATTTTAATGGAATAGATTTGTTAGTACATTCCATATTAAGAAACTCTTCAATGAAATTTTCCCAATTTTCATTAAATATTTGATGTAAATGATCCTGTGTAATATTTAAACCATTTAACCATTCGCTATATGACACTGTAACTTGTATATTTTTATTTAACCATTCTGTTATATTAATTTTCTTTATATCTTTATGGACAACACGCTCTAGTTCTTCCACTTTTTTTGTTAATATTTCATTTTGTTTCGCTAATTTTTGTATTAATACCCACATTTGGCGATTTGTAGGCTCTATATTTTCTACTACTATGTTATTCATTTCCAACTTACATAGTAATTCATGTTCTTTTAACTTTTTATTTGTTTTCGCACTTAATCCACAGTTAGAGCATTTATGCATTGATACTTATTAATGTATAGTAAATATTAAATCAATTTATTATATTTACAATAAGTATTTTAATATTATAAATATATAAATGAGTAGCGATTTATTCGGTTCTTGTGGTAATGGTAATCCATGTCCAGGTTCCTGTAATGAAAATTATAGTGAACAAATATCTACACAATTTGGAAATACTGTTCCTAGTTACAATACTAATTCTATAAATAATATATCAACTAATGCTACAAAAACAGTTTATGGAGGTTTGTTAAATGGCAAACGCCTTAAACAATCTGCTTCTATGCATGTTTTAGCCAAAGCATCCTTAACTACTTTTAAACCTAATACTACAGCACCTCCTGTAAAAGGTACATTAGGTAAGGATGTTAATAGTAGAAATGATTGTACATTAGCCAATCCCTGTATTTCCTATACAAATGTAGGAGGTCCAGGCAATCAAACAGAATCTGTCCCATTAGGAATTACTGGATTTGCTAGGGGAAATAAAGCCAGACTTTATTCCATGCCTGGAAAACACAATGGTGTCGATACAAAACATGATAGTTATACTAGATATTTAATGCGTAAAAAAGGTAGAGCACTTAGATGTAATAACTGTTAATTTATATTTTTTGGTGTTTCAAGTTTTCTCTTCATAATATATAATATGACAGATAAAGATAAAAGTAATACTTCTCATGCTCAACAAGAATCCTTAAATAGATTTAATAATGAATTCGTTGATAATCTATCTTCATTGAAGGATAAACGAAAAAAATTATTAAAAAAAATCAAACGAGAAGAACAAATTAATGTTCATTTAAAAGCTAAAATACAAGCTTTACAAGTTCAGCAAACAAAACTAGAAGCTTCTTTAATTAAAAAAAATAAAAGTTTAGAAAAAATGAACTCTACTATCCAAAACACATCTACAGCATACAACAAAATTATTGAAACCAGTCACGTATTGTTGGCTGTATTGAAGAAAGACTCCAACATTAAAGATTAATAAATATATTTAAAGTTTATCTATTAAATATATTTAATGGATAGATTATCCCAACTAAAAGCTATTCAACTTGAAGCAGCAAAATTATTTGAAAAAAAAAATAAAGACTATGGTGACGCTTTTGCTAATTATGGACCCATTGGAGTTATTGTGCGTATGGGAGATAAAATTAATAGACTTACAAGTGTTACTAATAACGGTATTAATTTAATTAAAACTGAATCTATTAGAGATACATTAATTGATTTACATAATTATGCCGCAATGGCTATTATGCTTATGGATGAAAAAAATGAGCTATCTTCTAACTCTTTATCATGTAATGATTCATATGGTCATGAAATGTCATTAGAAGATTTAGATCATAATGAATGATTATATCAGCTTTTTTATGTAAAATATATATTCTCCGCCTTTTGGTATAAAATAATTTTCACCGCGACTTAATTTTTTTGATATTGTTGAACTATCAATGCTAATAGCCTCACCCAAACTTCTCAAATTTCCATATAATTCTATCCTTTTATCTGGAAATATTACTACATAATTATGTTTTTTTATAAATTGACGCATATCTACTTCTTCATTTATCATCTAAATATTATTAATATTTAAAATTTAAATAGTTATTATATATATTAAAATGGATTTAATAAATTGGTTTAATTTCGATTGTTTATGGAGAAGCGAAAATACGCCACTACAATCTAGTAGTAATGAAAAAGAAGAAAAAGAAAATCAAAAAGTTCAGTATATAGATAATTTAATGTGTTCTAGTTGTTTTATGTTTGTTGACAAACTAGAAGAGTATGAAAAATTAGCCCAAATAGGTAAAGATCATTATGGGTTTTGTAGTGAAGATTGTTATAATAGGTGGTTAAATCCAGGATTTCAAAAATATTTAGGAAAAATAAATAAACATTAAGACATAATATCAATAAATATAAAATGATCATCGATTTATTCATTGGAGGTATAGGAGGTATTATTAGCAGAAGCGCTGTTGCGCCTATTGAACTCAATAGGTTACAAATGCAAAATAGTTTTATACCCAATTCTACCCTTACAGATGTTTATAAAAAAGAAGGATTAAGATTTTTTTGGAAAGGAAATGGAACTAATTGTATTAGAGTTTTTCCCCAACTATCTATCAATTATGCCATTTTTCGTAAAACCAAAAAATATTCTAAAAAATACATACCAAATAAAAATATACTGAATTTTTCGTGTGGATGCATCAGTGGATTTACAAGTATGATGATTACATACCCTCTTGAAACTACAAGAACCTATTTATCACTTCAAACCAATAAAAATAAATATAAAGGTGTTATTGACGCATTAAGAAAAATACCTTCTAGACAACTTTACCAAGGTTGTAAAATGAGCATGTATGGTTTTGGAGGATTCAGTGGAATTCAATATACTTCTTATTACTACATTAACAGAATTGTGAAAGATACCCCGTTTGATAGTAAGCTTTTTGCTGGAGCTTTCGCAGGAACCTTTTCCGTTAGTATAACCTATCCCACAGATCTTATTAGAAGAAGACTACAATTACAAGGATTTGATAAAACTGTTCCCAAATATAACGGAATATTTGACTGTTGTAGAAAAATCTTCAAAACTGAAGGTATTAAAGGGTTCTACAAAGGACTTAGTGCCACATATGTTAAAACTGGACCCGCTGTCGCTATACAATTTTGGACCATTGAAACTCTTAATAAATATTTTAAAAATCAAGATATATAATATATGACTGATTTAAATCTTGAATTAAATGTACTACACTATTCAAAGGAAGAATTAGAAGATTTACTTAATTTAAAAAATAATTATAAGTTTGGTGATATTCATAAACAAGCTTTAATAGTAAAAGATACTATTTTTGGTATTGAGTCTATTGATCAGGGAAGAAAAAAACAAATTTCTTCCTTCTTAAAAGATGCCATGCTCTTCCTCCAAAATCATTATATTGTTTACTTTTTCCAAAAAAAATTAGTATAAATACTTATAATTTATTATAAATATTTATTAATGTCTATTCAAAACATACATTTAGATACATTTAAACAAGTCTTTGATGTAAGCAATAATAATAAAGCAACTTACGGAGAAGTACATACTGATTTCTCTATTGTAAATAAAATACTTGATCTTATACCTTCCCATTATTATAATAATCCTAGTCTTACTTGGCTTGATCCATGTGCTGGTAGAGGATACTTTCCTATGGTTTTATATAAAAAATTGTATAATGGTTTATCAGGAGTTATACCTGATAAGGAATCAAGAAGTAATCATATACTTAGTAAGAATATTTTTATAAATGAAGTTAATGTTCATCATAAAAAAGTTCTATTGGAATTATTTGGAGAGAAAAATAATATTTCATTTAAGAATTTTCTTGTGTTTAATAAAAAATTTGATATTATCTATGGAAATCCTCCATTTAATATCAATGGAGCAAGCAAGACTCCTACAAATAAAAAGCTCCAAAAGAATCTTGATGGAGCTAATGCTTGGGTAGATTTTATTAAGCATAGTATTAGCTTACTTAAACCAAATGGGTTATTAGCTTTTATTACTCCTTCCATATGGATGAAAAATGATTACTTTTTCCATAGCTATATCAAACAATTTGAAATACTTAAAATTGTTACACTTGATAATACACAAACTAATAAAGCTTTTCATGGACATGCCCAAACACCTACTAGCTTATTTTTGCTTCAAAACAAACCTTCTTGTCATAAAACTCTACTATATGACAATATACACCAAAGATTTACACTCTTTGACTATAGTAATTGTAGCATACCATTAAATTATGTTAGTATCTTAAATAAATTCAAGCCATTTGTAGCCAAGTATGGTTCTATAAAAGTTATCAAAACCTCCATGCGACCTGGTTATAAAGGTCTTATAATTGGACCAAGTTTAAATGGAAAAACCGGCTACCCTAATATTAAGTCTTGTAAGCTTAATGGATTAAAGCCACAATTAGTTATTAATTTTTCTAATATACCCTGTAGTTATTGTGCAGTTCCAAAAATTGTATTAGCTCATAAAATGCACGGGTTTCCTTATCCTGACCTTGATGGATTATTTGGTATCTCCAACAGAGATAATTATGTTATTTTAAAAGAAGACAAACAAGATTTATTAAAGATCTATAAATTTCTCTCCAATAATTTTTTTGTGAAACTATTTGAGTCAACCAGATATAGAATGAAATATCTAGAACGTCATATATTCGAATTCATTCCTGACATCTGTAATATACCTAACTTTCCTGAAACTATTTCTCTTCAATCCATTTATAATTTTTTCCAAATTAGTGAATTGGAGAGAAATTTTATTGAACAAAATACTAAAAAAAACTATGAATTCTTTTAATCTGCCTTACGCACCATTATAATACCCTTCATAGATTTTCCAAAGCTTGTTTCATCTACCTTTTTAAAACCATTTTTCCTGTAAAATCGTATTGCTTTCTTATTATTGGAACGAACATCTAATATTAAGTTGGTTTTCTTATGCTTCTTCATGAAAGACATAAATAGCTTCTTTGCTTTTCCATTACCTTGATTCTTATTTACTAGTTGATTTATTTTAATATCTCCTGGTTTAATTTTATACTTATATTTGTTAACCGATACCTTATATTTAGTATAAGTTAATACTACACCATTTCTGTATATTAGTGTACCATTCTTCTCATGTTTATCTAAAGTTCCTGTTAAAAATCTAAAGTAACCACGTGGAAATATATCAGGATATTGTTGAAATATTTTTACTATTTCCTTTACTTTTTTAGACTTATTTCCCCCTCCACGTAATTTACGCGTTTTATTTCTTCTTGATCTATTCCTTCTCCTTGTTTTCATATATATTATATTATGATTATATATATGAAAAAATCATACAAAAAACGTAGCAGAAAAAGAAGCACCAAAAAAAGAGCACGAAGAAGAACTAAAAAAGCTGGTGAATATAGTAAAATACATAAAGACTTAGTAACTGGAAAATTTCATGCTAATAAATACAATGCTTCATTAGGAGATCAAGGGGAAGCAGCTTATTTACAAAGAAAAGCGGATGCTAGATTATTACACTTGGCTACAAAAGGACAAGGAAATTTTGGACCAGATGGAACACCTGTTACTC
>VMHT01065804.1_pt1 | contig 12212 bp, 14 predicted proteins | sample 4693611 | NCBI WGS metagenome assembly VMHT01 (sample SAMN12280063, study PRJNA550983) | marine metagenome | isolation source: seawater sampled from same location over 5 years 0.02-0.2 micron viral filtrate | place: USA: collected off the coast of southern California halfway between the port... ...
ATGATCGGTTATTACAGCTCGCGGCGACCACATAAGCACAACGACGGACTGCCGCCGAATGTGGCAGAGCAAGCCTACTGGAAAACTCAAAAGACGGTGGCCTAAATCACTTGACCACTACAGTCCTTCCTGGATAACACGGAGTGTGCATTTTTGCTTGGGATTAATGCATCGCTTCTTGGTCTGCTTGTATTCTGTTTCGTGCTGCCAGGTACTTTCGCCATTGGCTCACTGTATTTTCTCTATTTTAGTATCAGGAGCAGAGGGCACGATTTTTATCCACCCTCTGGCATTCCTTGTCCCATTAGCGGGTGCCTGGATGATCTGGCTTGGCATATCATCTTTTATCGAAATCGCTGATGGACGTACGCTTTCCGAAATGAGCGCTGCTATCAGTTCAGCATGTGAGCGTTCATAACCATGCCAGCCACGGCGAGGGCTTTGCCATTGCGGCTTCGCCTCCATTGATCACCAACGGGCTTTTCGCCAGTCGAGGCACCGAACAATTTCAGCAAGCAGGCCTAGCGATGACACCACTGAGTTTTCATGTGGATCTGTTTGGCAAGTCGGAGTCTTCCCGGATACTGCACATCACAGCCTCACAGAAGTCCGAAAACCTGCGCCATAAGTTCCAGCTGACACCGGAGCAACCTGTAGGGTTACTGTTTCCGTCGGAGGGCCGCAACTGAACCTGCCTGTCGGGCCGTCGCCTTGAGCTCCAGTTGGGAAGAATAATGTCTTTGCCTCGTTTGTATTCCTTTCGTCGTTGTCCTTACGCTATGCGCGCCCGGCTCGGTATTTTGTTTGCCGGGCAGAAGGTGGAGCTGCGGGAGGTAGTGCTTCGAAACAAGCCGGCGAGACCCGTTATCGAGGAAAGCCGGGAAATACTGGTGTGGGCGCTGCAGCTGGAATACCGGCAACAGGGTGAAGTGTTTCTGCAGGCCATAATCAGGTTTCAACCCTGGCAGGAAGGTGATGAAGTAGTGGAATTCCCTGCCGGTAGCCACTAAAGTTTTCGATATTGACGACTCTGACCGCTAACTGCGCTTTGCTGGCCTTATGTAATAGGTAATCAAAAAAACATGGTTGAATATGCAAAGGATATGTGGGTACTTGCCACTGAAGGAGAAAAGCAGGGAGTACTTTTTTTTGTAGTAATTTATGCGTTCGCTGTGTGTTTATACTCTTTTTTAAGGCAGGTTCTTATAACGCAGTGGCCGGTAGCAAAGGGTTTTCTGAAAAGTGCTTCTGTTGAGGAGTGGGGCTCTACGACAATGGGTTTGTCGTTTCAGGATTATAAAGCTGATTCCCTGTATGTATATCAGGTTTCTGAGAAAACGTACCAGGGAAAGCGAGTGTCACCATGGGTAATCGTTGCATCTCATAATGCCAGATTCCTGATTAAAGGGCAGTTAAACAACATCAAAGAAAATGATGATGGCACTGTAGACGTATTTTATAACCCCAGAAAACCGGAGAAAAGCTATCTGGTAAAACCGGGTTTTTTCGGAATGGTTATAACTTTTGGTATCGCAGTTCTCCCTCTTTATTTCTATTTAAATGCGTATTTGTAAATTATATAACGACCAGCTCAAGCGGGAGACAAGATTTTTCGAGGCCAGTCATGATCATAGTTGAAACGCCGAGATTAGTGCTTCGGGAGCTCACTCCGAATGATGTTGGCGCGCTTGCAGAAATTCTTGGCGATCCGGTGGTAATGGAGTTCTCAACTAACGGGCCGTGCACTGAGGACGATACCCGAAAGTTTATTGACTGGTGTCTGGAGTCATACCGGGAGCATGGTTTTGGTCAGTGGGGAATTGCTGACAGTTCGTCGGGAGCGATTATTGGTTTTTGCGGCCTGAGTCAGGTTGATCTTAACGGAGTGCAGGAGGTAGAGGTTGCTTATCGCCTTGCGCGTGCTGCGTGGAATCAGGGGCTCGCCTCAGAAGCTGCCGCAGCAGCGCTGGCGTATGGCTTTTCACAGTGCCATTTTGACTCAGTTATCGCGATTATTGCTAATCGTCATATTGTTTCTGCCCGAGTGGCAGAGAAGGTGGGGATGAAAATTGATACATATACAAAGTACCGCGACTGGGATGTTGGGATCTATCGTAAACATCTGGAGGTTGATCTGAGGATCAGCTGACAGCCCCCTGCGTCGGGACGGAGTTGGCTGCTGTGCTTCAGAAGAGATGATCCGGTGTGTGGCAGTGTCAGTTATGGCTTGCCGGCATGAAGAGCTTTGCGGGTTTGCGTTCAAAACTCTGACGGCCACCTTTGAATGCCATCATCGGCTGTGCGAGGTTCGCGATCACCGCCGCCGGTGAATCTGCGTCAAGTACGATAAAGTCGGCCTTACAACCCGGTGTCAGACCATAGTCCTGAAGGCGGATCAGCTTCGCCGACTCTTCCGAGATCCATGCTAGGCAACGCGCGAGTTCCGCAGCCGTGCCCAGATGGCAGACGTTAGCCAGCAGGTTGGCCTGGCGGATGAGCGAGACATCGCCGAACGGTGTGAAGGGGTTTCCTACGTTATTGGTAGACAATGAACATGTCACACCACAGGCATGCAGCCTTGCCAGCGGCGCTACGCCCCGTGGCACATTGTGGGTGGCATCCCGGCCGGTGAGGAACAGGTCTGTGGACGGTAATGCCGTCACCTGAACACCTGCTTCGGCCAGAGCCAAAGCGGTTTCCCTGAACTGCGTTGGCTCTAACGCCGATAGTTTGGTGGCGTGGCCGATCGTAACCCGGTGCTGCCAGCCATGGGCGAGGGTGCAGCGGATCACCTCCGGTATCGTCATACCCCTGGGGTTGAGGTCGAAGTCCAGATGCAGGTCCAGATCACAATTGTAGCGCTCAGCCAGCTCGAACAGTCGCTGGATCTGACCGGCGGGATCGCTATCCATATAGGGGCAACCGCCAAGGACGGTGGCTCCGCTTTCCAGTGCTTCGCACAGTAACTCTTCAGTCCCGGGGTTATTGAGCAGACCCTCCTGAGGGAATACACAGATTTCCAGGCTGATACCCCATGCATAGTCCCGCTGCAGCCGGCGGATTGCCCGGAAGCCGGTCAGGCCGATGCCCGGGTCCAGTTCCACGTGGGTCCGCATATGGGTGGTACCCTGGGAAATGGCTTGTTCGAGGATGTGGGCGCCCCGCTGGTAAACATCTGCCTCTGTGAATTCCGACTTGGCAGCACTGGTACTGGCCACTGCTTCCTCCAGAGTGCCTTCCTGAAGCCTGCAACGATCCATGATGCAGGCCTTGTCGAGGTGAATGTGGGTCTCGATGAGGCCTGGCAGAACCAGGTGGCCTTCCAGATCGATTTCGGTAGATGGTGATGCGTCGTTGGCGAAGTTCTGTGTGAATCTGCCGTCTTCCACCTGCAGTTCAGTGATCTTCTCCGGTTGGTCTGGAAGCCTCAGGTTTTTGAACAGTATTGAACTCATGCAACATTTTCCCCCAGATAGGCAGCTTCGAGTTCCGGATCATTAAGGAGAGTCTCGGCATCGCCGGAGTGCACTACCCGCCCGGTTTCCAGTACATAAGCCCGGTCCGCCACCTGGAGGGCCAGATTGGCCATCTGATCTACCAGTAACAGGGTGACGCCTTCATCACGCAGAGTGGCCAGGGCATCGTAAAGCTCTGCCACCATGGCAGGTGCCAGCCCCAGAGAGGGTTCGTCCAATAGCAGGATTGAAGGTTTTGCCATTAGCCCGCGGCCTATGGCTACCATCTGCTGCTCGCCCCCGGACAGCAGCCCGGCGGGGCTGTTAATGCGGTCCTGCAGCCTGGGGAAGCGTGCGAGAATGTCGTTTACATCCTGATCAAGATTGGCGTTATCCGTACGGGAATAAGCCCCCATAAGCAGGTTGTCCCGCACACTCAGTTCCGGGAATACCTGGCGGCCCTCGGGTACCAGAGCCAGGCCCTTGCCGGCGATCTGGTTGGCATCCAGAGTTTCGATATTTTCGTTATTGAGCACCACTGAGCCCCCGGAGGCGGAGTGCAGTCCCGCAATGGCCTGAAGAATGCTGGATTTGCCGGCGCCATTGGCCCCAAGAATGGCAATCAGTTCGCCCGGATTTACCATCAGGCTTACACCCTCGACCACCGGGGCGGCGCCGTAATCGATTACCAGATCCTTGACGAACAGGGTAGCGTCCCGGCTGCCATCCCAGGCTTTGGGGCGCGGCGGTGCCTGGTAATCGGTACTTCCCAGGTAGGCTCTCACAACCTCGGGGTTGGAACGAATCTCTTCTGGCTCCCCCCAGGCGATGGGGTGTCCGGAGTCCAGTACCAGAATGCGATCTGAAACAGACATCACCATAGTCATATCATGCTCTACCAGAATCACGGCAATACCATAGCCTGCAATGGTTCGAAGCAGTCCGGTGACCTGATCGGTGTCGGCCCGGCTCAGGCCAGCGGCCGGTTCATCCAGCAACAACACTCTTGGCCTTAGCGCCAGGGCCCGGGCGATTTCCACCAGGCGACGATCGACATGAGGCAAGGCTTCGGCCTGGGTATGCACTGATCCGCGGTAGCCCACGAGGGCCAGCAGGTCCATGGCAATGTCTACTTGTTGAGGGTCGGGTTTGCGCCAGAAATCCCCCAGGCGGCCACGTTGCATACCTGCCAGCAGGTTCTCAAGTACCGTCAGCCCTGCAAACAACTGGGTGGTCTGGTAGGTCCGGGCAATCCCGGCCCGGGCGACTTTCCAGGCAGGCAGGCCGGCCAGGTCATCGTTGAGCTCAATGCGGCCGCTGTCTGGTGCGTAGAAGCCGCTGACCATGTTCAGTACCGTCGTCTTGCCGGCACCGTTGGGCCCGATAATGCTGGTGACAGTGCCAGGCATGGCATTGAAGCTGACCTGTTCGGCAGCCTGGACGCCGCCGAACCGGATGCCTATGTCCTTAACATGCAGACCGTCAGGAGCACCCGCATCGCAGGTCAGGAAGCTCGCCAGTCGGGCGGAATCCGGCTGTTGCCGGGGCACCAGCCTCTCCGGTTTCGAAAATCTGGCCTGGAGCACGCCGAGCGCGCCGGTAGGTGCGATCCATAGCACCCCCAGAAGAACTCCCGCAAACAAGAGAAGTCGCATCTCGGCCATACTCGACAGCAGCTCCGGCACGAGCACAATAAGAATGGCACCCAGTAAGGGGCCGAACACGGTTCCGGCCCCGCCGACAATCACTGCCAGTACAAAAAGAATGGACTGGGTAAAGGGAAAAGAATCCGGGTTGATAAACATCATCAGCGGCGACAGCAGTGCCCCCGCCAGCCCGGCGAAAAGTGCCGACAGGGCGAAGGCCAGAGTTTTGGTCTGAACCGGATTGAAGCCCAGAGAACGGGCCGCGATCTCAGTGGCTTTCACGGAGCGGACTGCCCGCCCACAGCTGCTACCAGCCAGGCGGTGGAAAAACAGCAGCGAGGCGACCATCAGTGCTACTGCAATCAGGGCGAGTCCGGTGCTGGCTGGGAGGCTGCCGGTATCCGGCATCGGCACGCCGATCAGGCCGTTGGCACCACCGGTAAGAGAGCGCCACTCAATGAGGCCGTGGTGAACGATAAAGCCGAAGGCGATGGTCACCATGGCGAGGTAGGGGCCGCTCACACGCACCGCCGGTATTGCCAGCAGGGCGCCGACAGCTGCGGTGACTATGGCCGCGCAGGCCATGGCCAACACCAGAGGGACTCCTGCCATGGTCATTAATGCAGAGATATAGGCGCCAATGGCGTAGAACGCGACGTGGCCAAACGAGATCTGACCACTAAGACCAATCAGAATATTGAGGCCGCTGCACACGACTGTTGTCAGGGCGATGAGTGTCATGACCAGCAGGCCATAGCCACCAAGGGTAAAGGACAGCACCGCGCCTGTCAGTGCCAGAAGACCCAGCAGACTTGGTACCAGCCATCGATGAGAAACCAGGGAATTGGGGGACATCATACTTTCACCAGCTTTTTGGAACCGAACAGACCGTTGGGGCGTATTGCCAGAGCAAAGATCACCAGACTGAAGGTCAGGATCTGGGAGAGGGTGGAGCCCAGGTAAACAATGATCAGGGCTTCCGTAAGGCCGAACAGAAGGCCGGCCAGCACCACGCCATTGAGACTGCTGATGCCGCCAAGAATGGCTACGGCGAAGGCCTTGAGGCCAAACAGCATGCCCATTTCTGAATGCACGCTCACAAGGGGGGCAATCAGAAGTCCGGCAATGCCGGCAAATACGGTTGAGACAGCAAAGGATATGGCGACCACCCGGGTTACGTGGATACCCATCATTCGGGCCGCAGTCGGGTTCTGGACGGTTGCACCCAGCACCTTGCCCAGGCGGGTGTATCGCTGGATCAACACCAGAGCCAGCACGATTACCGCTACCACGACAGGAAGAATAAGCTGCATCAGGCCTATACCTGTGCCAAACAGTTCCAGGCGATGGTCGACCGCTTCGAGCGTGAACCGGCGAGGCTCTTTACCAAAGGTGAACATTACAATGTTGTCTACCAGCAGGCCCCCGGCCACAGTAGCCAATAACCAGGCTTCTGAACCCCGGCTATGGAATGGACGTACCAGGAAACGTTCTATGGCCAGACCATAGAGTGCGCAGACAGACAGGGTCAGGAAGGCGGCCACCAGCCAGGGCATGCCCAGAGTAATGCAAAAGGTATAGCCCAGTACGGAGCCCACCATCATCGCGCTACCCTGGGCAAAATTGACCGTCTGGGAAACGATGAATGTGATGTGAAACCCCAGGGCCAGCAGGGCATACATGCTGCCCATACCCAGGCCACTGATAATGCTGGCGGTGATCATGATGCGGTGTCCTCCTGCCGGCCGGATCAGGGATCCGGCCGGCTGTTACCAAATGCTGAGTGCGAGGTTCGAAGAGCCGTGACTTACTGGTCGACGGGAACTATGCGTCCATCAACAAAGTGCGTGAACAGATAGTCATCCGGACCGAGAGCGTCGGTTTGTTCGGGTGAGAAGGGCTTGAGGTAGCTCTTGATCAGGCCATCATACTCGGCAATCTCGAAGTAACCCTTGCGGATTGCCGGGCCTTCGGTGCTGCCAGCATTTTCGATAGCCAGCGCGGTCAGGTGCATGGCGTCATAGGCGTTGGCGATGCCCACTGCGGGCGTGATATCCGCAAGATCCTTGATTTCCGGATAACGCTGTTTCAGGGCAGCCAATACCTCGGCACCTTTGCCCTGCTGATTTTCAACAAAGGTAAAGGTCTGGATAAAGTGCACTTTGGCGGCATTTTCTCCGGCCAGTTCACTGAAGCGGCCACCCGCTGGGCCCCAGTGGGAAATAATCGGCACATCCCAGCCCATGCGGTCGAGGGACTTCACTACCTGTGCGGACGGTGCAACATTAGCCACCATCAGCAGGGAATCTGCGCCAGCTGCCTTGAGGCGACTCAGCTGTGGCACCATGTCGATATCGTTGCTTTCAACCCGTTCAATACCGGCCCATTCCATATCCCGGGATTCAAGCGCATGGCGGAAGCCCTTTTCGTTGGACTCGCCCCAGGGGTTGTTGATCAGGACCATGCCTGGCTTTTTCATGCCGAATTCGTCGATGCCGTATTGCACCAGAGCTTCATCCACAAGTTCGTCCACGGCGGACACCCGGAAAACGTAGTTCTCATCGGCGCCGTTCTTGGTGATTGGCGTACCAGCGGCCCACACGCCCATGAACGGGAATTTCATCTGATTGGCCAGAGGTACGATAGCCAGGGATACCGGCGTATCCAGGCCGCCGAAGAGTACGGCTACCTCTTCTCTCTGAACAAGTTCGCGAGCGGCCAGAAGCCCTTTGTTCGGGTTGCTCTCATCATCTCTGCGCAACAACTCTACTTGACGGCCAAGTATGCCGCCTTTGGCATTGATCTCGTCGATTGCGATGGTCAGCCCGCGGGTAATAGCCTCACCGGACTTGGCCGATTGGCCGGACAGGGATGCCACCAGGCCTATCTTCAGAGGGTCGTCTGCGTGAGCCAGACTGGTCAGGGAAAGCAGTCCCGTCGCCGCCAGGGGCAGGAACCAGTGTTTGATTCGAGTTGTTAAGCGCATTGCATTTCTCCAGCTTTGCTTGAGTATGTACAAATATTGCTAGCAACATGGATGCCACTATAATGTGTCTGTTATTCAGAAAAATTCAGCTTTTTGGCACTAAAAAAGCGCTTTATGAATATTTTTGCCCCGAAATAGCGCGAATATTGTTTAGAGAGCGATCATCAATCAGGAGATTTGAGAATGTCAGCTAAAGATGAAGCAATAAAGATTGTTAGCAATTTTCTGGAGGCGTCTATGGCACCGGATCCAGTGCGTGCTGCCACTTATATGGCACCGGACGTACGCATTACTTTCACTGGAGGGCGCGCCATGGCCAGCACCCAGGCAATTACCGAGTTTAACGGTGGCCGCTATGCCTGGGTAAAAAAGGAGCTGGGTGCCTTCGACTGGACTGAGCATGCCGATCACACGGTGGTCTATTCCAACGGTACGCTTTATGGAGAATGGCCTGATGGCCGGCGGTTTGCTGGCAATCGCTATCTGGACAGGTTTGAAGTTCGTAATGGAAAGATTACCCGCATGGATGTCTGGAATGACAGTGCTGAGTGGATACTGACGCCGGACCTGAACCGGGAAGCATAGAGCGCCAGGGAGGTACATTCCGGAGATCCGTCATTGAAGGCGCCGGTCTCCGGTTTCCCCGTCGGAGGTTCTATTTGTTCTGGGTTGCTACGTATAGCGCGCGCAGGTGATCTCCGGACGTGGTGGGTGGGTATTTCGCCTCTGTGTCCGGTATCAGATTGCTGATTGTTGCGTCGTAGTTGGGGTTATGGAAAAACACCAGAGACTGGCGTCGGGTTTCGGGGCCGGAGTTCGCCGGCGGGTTCACTACGCGATGCAGTGTTGAAACCCAGGTATCGTTGGTCCAGCGCGCCATCAGATCACCGATGTTTATGATGAAACAGTCCGGGACAATGGGCACGTCGACCCACTCGCCTTCGGCGTTGCAGACCTGAAGGCCTCCGGGCCGGTCCTCGGTGGCGAGAATAGTGAGGCTGCCATAGTCAGAGTGGGCTCCCGCACGGATCTGCCCCGGGGTGGGTTCTGTTAGCTGTGCCGGATAGTTGCGTACCCGGAGACGGCTGATGTGCCTGTCTATCAGTGCATCAAAATGGTCTTCCGGAAGCTTCAGGGCCAACGCAAAAACTCGCATCAGAAGAGCGGCAAGTTGCCCCATTTCCCGGTAGTAACGAGTCCAGACTTCTTTCAGTTCGGCTGGCTGTTCAAGCCATATGTTGGGTGCAAAATGCTTGCCGGCTGCCGGAGCCCTGGCGTAGTCCTGATCAGGTACGTCTACGGGGCCGATCATGAAGCTTTCGTTCAGATCGCTACCAGTCGCGTTCGGGTCTCTGGAGCGTGCGAGCGACTCCTCATCCACACCCGTATAGCCCCGGGTGACGTCCATCGATGGCCTCGCCACCTTTTTCTTTTCTGCTAACGGAAGGTCAAAGAATTCACGGGATACTTTGCGGGTCTGGGCGATGAGCTCGGGGCTGATGCCATGGCCTTTGATGACCAGAAAGCCGATATCACGGCAGGCCTGGTCCACGGCCTCCGCAACCAGGTTTTTATCGGATTTGGTGCCGAGACGGAAGGGTTCGAGATCAATGACAGGTACATTTAAAAGTTTCATGGCTGGCTCCTGCGGGTACATGGGGGGTTAGACCAGTGCGTCACCACCATCCACCAGCACGGTCGAGCCAGTGGCGGAAGGATTGGTCGCGACGTACAAAATGGCGTGGGCGATATCGTCGGCAGCAGCTACGCGCCCAGTGGGTAGTCGCTGTCGCATGGTTTCGAATTTTGCTTCGCGGCCCTCTGGCCCCAGGCGGTCCCAGAGTGGCGTTTCGGTGGTACTGGGTGACACAGCGTTGACCCGGATTCCTGCTGGCGCAAGCTCAAGGGCCAGTCCTCGCATAAGTCCTTCAACTGCAGCATTGAGCGCGCCTTGTAACACTGCATTGGCGTTAGGTCTCTGGGCATAGACACCGGAGACAAAGGTCAGTGAGCCACCCTCGCAGATGAGGGCACTGCGACCGACATGGTAGGCACCCCAGAATTTACTCTGGGTACCGTCCTGGGCCTGATCTAGAGGAAGCGCCTTGACGGTTCCCACCTGAGTGGAGGATCCAGCGAGAATGACATGATCCCATGGGGCCTGACTGTTGAAGAAGCTCTCGACGGCAGAGGCTGACCGGACATCAAGTTCCAGAGCGGCCACATCCGCTGGCAGGCGTTGCAGAGCGGCATTAAGGCGTTCAGGTGAGCGCGAGGCGATGGTAACTGTTGCGCCGGCGTTGGCTGCCCGCAGGGCAGTGGCCTCACCAATACCGGAGCTGCCACCTATGACTAGTACGCGTTGATTTTTGATGACGTGACCCTCACTGCATTGTTGGCAAAAAATTATAAATATTGCTAGCAAAAAAAGTGCCACGTCTGTGTGGTGATGATTCGGGAGGGTGTGCCTGTATTTCTCAGGTTCCTCAGGCCAGCGCCTCGCGGAGGTCTACGGAGGGCTTGCTTTCGTCATTGAACTGGAGCTGGCTTTCCAGGTGGTTCAGGTGATCAAGCATGAGCGCAGCTGCCCGCCTACTGTCACCTGATTCCAGCGCCGAGAGGATTTCCTGATGCTCGCTGTGCTGACAGGCAGGAATATCGTTGCGCTGATACAGTGCAACGATTAATGAACTGCGCAGCATCAGATTCTCCAGGATGCTTGACAGCACTTTGTTTCCGGCGACTTTTCCAAGCAATCGATGGAAACTGCTGAGTTCCCGGATGATTGCGCGCCGATCATCGCCGGCTGTAGCTCCATGCTCAGCTTGCATATGAGCTTCAATAGCTTTGGCATGGCGCTTCATCTTTTCTTGCGAGATGCTTTCCACAAGGCCTCGCTCTACCGCTCTTCTGGCCTCGAAAATGTCCCGGGCTTCCTGTGCCGAGGGCTCTGAGACATGAGCGCCGCGATTTGGCTCAATGGTAACGAGGTTCTGAAGCGCAAGTCGTTGAATGGCAGATTGAACGTGGTTCCTGTTGGCATTGAGTGCCTCAACGATCTGGGCCTCAACCAGGCGAGTACCAGGCGGGAGCGAATGTCGGGCAATGGCGCTTGAAAGCGCATCAAAAATCCGTTGGACTTCCTGCTGTTTACCACTGTTTTTTCTTGAAGACTTTCCCATCAGATTCCGATCACCATTGCTAGCATCAGGATAGATTTGATTGCAATTCTAGCACTTAAATCGAGCGGGGCATCCAACGCCAGCATGTTTTCCGATGATCCGGCAGGCGCCATGTTCAAACGGCAGCGGATTACTGGCATATTGTTGAATATCGACAACCATAAGCAGGCGCTATGATCGCAAGTGTTGATAAAGCACTTTATCGAGCCAGGAAGCTTGGACGTAATCGCGTTGAAACCGGCTAAAAACGGTGGAGCGCACATAAATGGAAGGATGCTATGAAGAGCTACAGGCCACTACTGATTTTCTTTTTGATTTTATGGAGTTCTGTCTCATTTTCGGGGGAAGCTGATGTGGTTGAAGTAAGCGTCAGCGAAAACAGAAAGAACTCGTTCAGTTTTAACGTATCAGTGTTGCATCAGGATACCGGATGGGAACACTATGCCAATAAATGGGAAGTTGGTGATGAAGCTGGTGAGTAGTGATATGGTCGAACTTTCGCATCCGGCTCGGCCACAAATAATCCATCCCTGAGAGTCCACGCAACTCGATCCATGCTTCGACCGATTCGCGCGTCTTTTTGGTTATCTCAAACTGAACAGGCTGACTGGTCTTCTGCTGGATGACTTGCGCCCGGTCCAGAACCTCACCGTTTCTGGAAATATCTCGAACCAATAGCTTTACCAGATCGCAGGATCGGAGTTTGCAGTCAATTGCCATGTTGAACATCGCCAGCTCGCGGATGTTCTTTGCTATCTCTAACCGAATACGGATAGCCCATATTTGTTCGAGTTTGAGCGGCAGCTTCTGGCCGACGAGCTTCCCTTTGTTCCAGGGAACTTTGCTGGTAGGAAACGTCATGACGTGGCCCTCTTCGGAGGGTAAGGGCCTTTAAGTATGGCTCAAAAGATTGTTCTCTGCTGGCCAACCTGGTCGCAAAGCG
>VMHT01139239.1_pt1 | contig 12212 bp, 10 predicted proteins | sample 4693611 | NCBI WGS metagenome assembly VMHT01 (sample SAMN12280063, study PRJNA550983) | marine metagenome | isolation source: seawater sampled from same location over 5 years 0.02-0.2 micron viral filtrate | place: USA: collected off the coast of southern California halfway between the port... ...
ACATCTGATGACTACGTAATAAATTGTAAGGCTGGAAACGCTATCGGTGGTATCACCAACTTCACGGTTACACTCCGTGTCCTAGAGCAGACCTACACCAACACTACGTCCCTGAAGTTCGCGAACAACGTGAACTCATACCTTGGAGGTAATGCAGCTGGCGTAACGTCACTGGAGAGGGCCTCTAATGGCTCTGGAGCTTCAGACGGCTGGACTGTTTCTATGTGGATTAAGCCTAGTGCTTACGGTGCTGGACAGACCTTGTTCTACTTCGGTAGTAACGACGTTGTGAATGGCGGTCACCTTGAGATACGAAAGATTCAATCTGGAAGTAATCACAGGATTCAGATGAGGTATGGCTCTCAGAGCAACTTCATCATGAAGAAGAGTAGTAACAACTACTTGACGTTCCCAGCTAACCAATGGCACCACGTCATGGTCACCTATAGCGGTGCTCAGACAGGTGCCTCCAGTGGAAGTATAAACAACTACTACAACGCATTTAATATCTTTATTAACGGTGTGTCAGTAGGAACGAATAACACCCACGGCAACTACGGTTGGTCAGGCGCTCTGTCTGGACAGAACTTCAGGTTCGGTAAATACCAGTCTGGTAACTACCCGAAGGACATCACTTACAACCAAATGGCTATCTGGGGCAGCGACCAGTCAAGCAACATAAGCGGTATCTACAACGGTGGAACCCCTCAGGACTTGACTAGCTTGACCTCGGTTACTGGAACTATGAACACGAGTTATACGCCTCCAGCTCACTATTATGAGATTGGCAACAGCGTTACCAGTGTTCCAGATATAAAAGGTTCTGTTGGTCTAGTGGGGTATAACTTCAGCTCAGGCGATATTGTCACTGATGCTCCGTAACCCCCCATAGGTAACATGGCTAAATCATTTAATCCTAACAGAACAGAGGTCATCATCGACAATAAGAAGGTGATGGCTAAGCTGAATAAAATAGACCTCTACGTAAGGGGCGGAGACAAAGAAATACGCTCCGCCCTACGTAAGGGTGCTAAACCTTGGCCCAAGGCGGTCAATGGCAAAGTATATAAATACCTGACGCGTAGAACAGGCGTATCCGAGAACCCAATCGGATTGCAGACGTGGTACGCTAAAGGTAAGAACGAATATGGTGTAAAGGCTCGCCCTATATCATCAAAAGGTAAGGGTAAGCGAAATGGGGGCTGGCGTGTCCACTTCTTTGCATCACCTGCTAAACACATCCGACGGTCGAAGCGGATTCCATTTGACTCAATGTACAGACAACAAACTCCCAACGTTATCTCTTCAGTGTCAAAGAAACTACGACTACTAATCAATAAGCACTTCGGTGCAAACACGGTTTATCAAAGTAAATAACCAACTAATAATTATTTAAAATGGCTACTATTAATTCTAACAACCTCGGTGTGTTCGCTTTGGACACTGACATGGCTAGCCCATTGGCTATCTTGGACACTACAGAGTTGACTACTTCATTCTCTAGCATCGCTGCTATCCCTGAGGCTGACTACCCTGATGGAGTCGTCACAGGCGATTACTTCATCGTGAAGACCGCTGGCGCATTCGTAGGTATCGCTGAGGCTGCTGCTACTAATGCTGAAGACGCTACTGGCGACCTCGCTTTGGTTGCACTCGCGACTTCTAGCTCTTTGGAGACTTCAAACTCTTTGAACGAGACTGCTGCACGTAATGGAGCAGGAGGTTCTACTAACTTCATCGCTTCTGGTGCTATGACATGGAGCACGTCTGTTGACGGATTGCTCGACGTTGCTGGTGCTACTGGCTCTGCTGTGACCATCATGGACGCTGCACGAGACAAGAAGTACATGATTGTCAAGTTTGACATGAACGAAGGTGGAAGCAGCACATTCTATGCTGGACAAGCTCTTATCGAGTCTGTGTCTATCTCTGGAGGTGTTGACGACATCGCTACTTACTCTGCGTCTTTCTCTGGATACGGAGACTTGTACAAAGGAGCATAATCTTTTAGAGGGGAGGCAATTAAGTCTCCCCTTTTCTTTCCCCAATAAAAAACAACCACTATGAACAACATGAATCCATTCCGTGGCGAATTTGAACTAAAGATTCGCAACAAGAAATTAAAAGGCGCTTTCACTATGAACGCCATGCGTTTGACTTTAAAGGCCGAGGGCATTAAGCTCGACAGCTTTGACCAATACCTACAGGAAGACCCGTTAACGGCACTCCCTACTGTTGCTTACTTCTCAATTATATCTGAGTGTGTACGTAACGACAAGGAGTTCAAGATGAAGAAGGAGGCGTTTATCGCTGAGTTCCTTGAGACTGCTGGAGCTATTGAGGCTGTCACTGATGCCATCACAAAGGCAATGACAGACGAGGAGGCTACTGAGGGAAACGACTAGAGGGCGATGAGAACATAGAGGTACCAACCCTGCTGGATGTCTACAAGCTGGCTTGTGAAGCTGGCACGCATCCTCAGGACTTCTGGTACATGACTCTACAGGAGAATATGCTTATCATCGCTCAGTCCCGCAAAAGGGACAAGGAGCAGTGGAATCACACCTCCTCACTCATGGCCCTATACGCTAACTCAAAAGCCGCCAAAGGCAAACGTTACAGCCCTGACGATTTCAACCCCTACTCCGTTCAGGAAAAGAAAGCTAGGGAGCCGAAAACCAAACAGGATATTGATAAACTAATCACTAAATATAAATCATTCAATGGCTAATAACGTAAACATCTCACTGTTGCTCCGTACAAAGGGCTTCACAAAGGGATTAGCGAACGCAAAGAAGCAACTGACCACGTTCGGTCAGGTGTCTCAAACCGTTGGGCGTACTATGCAGTATGCTCTCGGTGGTGCGTTGATAGCTGTTGGTGCAGACGCTGCTAAAGCTGCTGCCGAGTTCGACCTTGCTAACCGTAAGCTAAAGGCCCTCTCTGGGCCTGAGGCTGCGGCTGGCGTGGAAGGACTGGCTAACACTGCCCGACAACTAGGAAAGAACAGTATCTTTACCGCTGCGGAGGTTGCAAACCTTCAGGTAGAGATGAAGAAATTAGGCCTTACGACTAAGGACGTAAAGGACTTAACGGGCGTTACGGTACGGTTCGCAACAGCGATGGATACCGACGCTGCAAACGCTGGTAGCGTACTGGTAAAGACATTGAACAAGTTCAAGAGCTCATTCGACCAGTACGGGAGCAAGGCTGACGCAGCCACAAAGCTGAGCGACCAGATGGCACACGCTGTCCTTAACTCAGCACTTACATTTGACACATTACAAGCATCACTCGGGTACGCAGGTGGTGAGGCAGAGGCTGCTGGCTTCTCCTTCTCCGACACAACCGCTATCTTAGCTGAGCTTGCCAACGCAGGTTTCGAGGGCTCACGGGCTGGTACGATTCTGCGACGTATATTCATCAACCTTGCAAAGGGTGGTGCTACGGATTTGAAGAAGGAGTTCGGTGACCTCATCGAAAACCAACAGGAATTTGCAGACCTCATCAAGATTACTGGTGCGCGTTCTGCTGGTGGTATCGCATCCATCCAAGGACTAAAGGATGCAATCGAAGAGTTTTCTAAGGCTAACGCAGAAGCTAGTGGTGAAGTTAGCGGCTTGTTCGACGCAGTTGACGAGTCACTTATCGGACGTGTAAAGAACTTACGTTCTGCATTCCAAGAGCTGGGTATTGTATTTGAGAAGCAATTCGGCAGACAGCTGCGTAGCTTGATTTCAGGACTAGCTGACTTCATCCGAGGTATCGACGCTTCGGACGCAAGAGCCGCTGGAGCTGTAGCATCGTTCCTACTTATTACCAAAGTACTTAAAGGACTGAGGGTCGTTGTCACAAACCTAGCGATTGCCTTTGTAGGCAAGGGCGGTGCGGCTGGCCTAGCTAAAACGTTCCTCAGGTTCAACCCTGCGGGAGTTCTGATTACAGCGTTTGTCGCTGGTATGAGTATTGCTAAGTCATCAATGAATGACGTAAAGAACAAGGCTATAAAGGTTGCCACGGCAATGACCGATATGGAGAAAGCCTTCATCGCTGTGATGAAGCTGGATGACCCGTTTAAGGCGAAGGTTACCAGTAAGGGCTTTGAGAGCGAGAAGGACTTCCTGCAGCAAGCTGACGAGAGACAGCAAAACCTATCGCTTGCACTAGACAAAGGGCGTAAAGGGTTAAGCGAATCTATGCTTGGATTCATATCTGAAGACAGCATGGCTCTAGTAGAGAAAGCTCTACGAGACGGTGTTTCGGCTATGACTTTAATCAATAAGTTCAAAGAGAATCAAAGCACTGGCTTTATCAGCGGATACAACAACGAGGAGGACTTGGATAGGTACACTAAGTACGTGAACCAATTATCAAGTGTATTGGCCTACGAGGGAGAGCTAGTTGAATTGCGAGAGCTCATGCTTGGTGCTGGTAAAACCTCAGGCACTACATACTGGGACGCTACTGTGCCACCTGAAGAGACCACTAAGAAGGTCAAGGACTTAATCAAGATATTCGAGACAGCCCAAGGCAAGATTTTCGGACGTAATGACCAGTCGCAAGCTGGTGCCGCTACATCTGATGTCCGTGAGTACGCTGAAGCATTAAGCATACTTGCTGACGAAGAGCGAAAGCTAAACGCAGAGAAGACTGAGGTTGAGGCTAGAGGGGGCGATGTGAGCGACAGGCTCAAAGGTGAGATTAAAGACAACCAGCTACTTCAAGACTTCTACAAGGCACAGGCTGAAATACAGATTGACATGCTCGAGACTGAGCAGAAGCGCATCGAATTTATGGAGAAGCGCGTTGGTCTGGAAGCTATGGCTTACAGCTGGATGGAGAAGCAAAAGGCTAAGGCCGCTGAGCTGGCCGCACAGAGGAAGCAAGAGCAGGCCGACTATAACAAGATGGGCGAGGGTATGCAGGGTCTCGTGGACAGGCTGAAGGATGCTGGTTTCACCATGCGTGAATCACTCACTTCCGCCCAGACCATACTCACCAGCGTATTTGACACGCTCGTAGGCGCTGTTGACGGATTGGCTAACGCTTTCGCAAGAGGAATCGTTGACCCATCTATAGACATGGCTGACGCTATGGCAGACTGGGGCAGGCAGCTCTTAGCTGGCATCGCACAAGCAATCGCAAAGGTTGTTCTACTTACCACAGTAATCGCTGTTGGTAACGCTTTAACTGGCGGTGGTGTAACTGCACTACTCAAACTAATGCAAGGCTCTGGCCAAGCACTAGGAGGCTCAGTAAACATTGCAAATTCATTAGCAGGTGGCGGCTCACTAGGAGGCGCTAAATCATCATTCACAGGTTACGTTGCGGGTTCGGACTTAGTATTAAGCACGAAGCGCGGCATAAACGCAAAAGATAGACTCTATGGCTAGACGACTAGTAAATACAACAATTAAGAACCAGAAGGACACTTTCGAGTTCGAACTATGGGATATGGAATCTGACGCAAACGACCTTGACCACACGGTTGAGTTCGATGTCAACGGATTCGAAATCACTTGGGTCGGAGACACTGATGACACCCCAATCATGGGGAGTACGATGGACTGGACTATGTTCCTTAACGAGGCGCAGCGCTCGGCTATCATGCCCGTTGTGTTCTCGGATACTGAGTTCAGAATGTGTGTACGAGTCATGCAAGGCAATAACGTATTCTGGTGTGGAGTGGTTCACGCTGAGGGGACCTCGGAGGTAATTGGAGACGGCATCATTACGGTGTCGCTCCAAGCCTCTGATGGCATGGGGATGTTAAAGAACATCCACTGGGCCAGCCCTAACGGTGCTCGATACAGCGGGAAGATGCAGGTCAGAGACGCTCTGTGGGGTGCCTTGAGAAACTTGCCTTACATCTCGTTGCTAGGTGGGATTGGGACTGTGGTGCTTCGAGAGCACGCATTGAACCGACCCGTAACGCCAGCGGGCGAAGCGCAAGGAACCTACAACTTTCGCCACGGACCTATAGGTGGTCAGTATTACGGTGTAATGGATTACATGAAGCTTAACCCAGACACCTTCTACTACTCTACACCAGACGATGAGAGGGCTGTGGGTGGCAAGAAGTTCGGTAGCCGCGAGAGGTTTAACCCTGACGACTTCACCAACTCATTCCTAGTGGTAAAGGACATCATGTCCTCGCTGGGAGCTACCATCTGTTTTGCTGAGGGCAAGTTCCAAGTATGGGACAAGACTCACCAGTTCATGACGGCTCACGACTACACATACAATGTTATAGAGTGGAACCTGACAGACAGCGGTACGCTGGACACTTCAGCTAGCTTAGCTAACTCCACCTACTCACCAACCAAGTACGATAAGAATGCACTTGCATATGCTGGCTCTAGCGCTTACGCACAGAACCCTCGCTACGACTTCCTAAAGGGCGCAGCGATAAAGGCCGAACATTCGGTCAGGGGAGTGACTCAAGAGCACAAGAGAGCTGGTTCTGACTTGCTATACGCCAACGGTATAGGCTACTTCCATCAAGAGTCGATTGACTGGACGGACGATGGCTACAACAGCGCGTTGATAGACCTGAGACGTAAGGACACATCGAATAGTCCTGATGGCGACAGCACACCTGACGATAAGTTCAAGGGCTTCTTTACCACTGGTGCAACCACCACTTATGATGGGCTGTTTAACACACGAGGTAGAGAGCGCAACATTGAGGACATTCAGATTCCAAACGGTGCTGACGAAGGTGAGATTAGGATTCACCTATCTGGTAATGCGAACTACGACAAGAAAGAGGTGAACGGGAACGCTTCTGCTTATGGCAACCTAGCTATATACAAGCAGCGTGTTGAGGTGTACGACGGAACCAACTGGTACCGACTAAGCCGCCCAGTGCGGACACTTCGCTATGACAGTGAAGGCAATGACGCTGACATCAATATCGACGGCTCTGGCGCTGGCAGATACAGCCCTAAGCTGTGGGAGAACCACTACGACTGGATTATAGACACGGACATACGATATGACGACGCTTGGCTGGATATTCCCCTAGGAGCTAACAATAGCATAATCGAGGAAGGGCAGACAAGTAAGTTCTTACAACAGGACTACCCAGACGTTGCTGCTGGAGCTGGTTTCTACACTCCACCACTGACTAAGATTAAGGCGGGAGATAACGACAACACGCTCGAAAAGGACACTGACCGAAACGTTTATGTATGGCGTCATGACTATCAGTACGAGATGCCTTATGCTTCTGGTACGATTGAGGAGATTAAAGTTCAGCACCCAGTACTGGAGGAATGGAACGGTATCGACGGACCTAACCTTTTGTACGACTCAAGCGGTAATACGCTCGACATAGGTACTAACTACCTAAACCCAACCTACAGGACGGACACGAACATCGGAGCCTCAGACGGGTACGGCTTTAAGCCAAACTCATTGAAGCGATTCCAGTTGTCTGGTTTGGAGATTTTCTTTGGTGATGGAACTAGAGAGTTCGACCAACACTGTGTGGCTTACCCAACTACTACTCGCGGACGGGAGATTATGAATCTCGACGCAACTAGGCTTGGTGCTAGCTTTAACAACACAGGAAACTCTACCCACGGCAGATACCTATCTTCTGACTTCACAGACCCTAGTTCTGATGAGGACAACCTCAAGTTCACTAGAGAGTACGACGAAGATTACCTCAAGGAGAGTCTAGCAGAGTTGGTTACAACTAATATGCTGGAGCTTCGCGGTAAGGTTAGAAGGACTGTCAACTTCGCGTCTATACTAGCACACGAGGGTGTGAGCTATATCGACCAAAAGATTATGCCATTCAGCAAGCTGGTGACTGACACCTTAGGTGATACGACGCAAATGATTTGCCCTTACAGCGTAACTTACTCGCTGACCGAGGGGATGCAGCGTATTGAGGGGTGGATTAAGCCAGCTAGTGCCGAAGCTAACATTGGCAGTACAAACGAGACTGAGGATAACTCAACTCGTGGACCGTTACCTTCACAGGGTAACTTTGAGAAACCATCTGGTGTTGATTTGTCAGACTTCACATTCGCTGAAGCTACAGACGATACGGGTGGAGGAGTCGTCACTGGTGGTGGCGGCAAGTTCGGTGACTTATTTCCCATGTTTATTAGAAGACTATAATGGCTAACTACAAATTACTTACACACGCCTCTGTTGGTTCGTCCTCAGAGCCGATATTCACAGCGAGTGCTACCAATACGGTAGTCTCGTCCATCACCGCGAAGGATGGCAGCGGTCAGACAGCTGAGGTTCTTATCCAGAAGTCTGGCGGCACCGTCATTGAGATGGCTGAGGTTGACCTCACGTCCAACGCTGGTTTTAATGTTATTGATGTCGCCTTCGCTCTGGAGGCAGGTGACAAGGTTTACATCCGTGCTACCCGTGGTGGCATGAAATTTATAATGTCCTATGTTGAAGAACAAGATTTACCCAACGATACGGCCTTGGGCGGTCTGGCTGATGTATCTACTAGTGGTGTTACAGACGGGCAGTCCCTTGTTTATTCCGTTAGCAGTTCACAGTGGGAGCCTGCTACAGTCACTGGTGGCGGAGGAGGAGGAGCTTCTGCGCTCGACGACCTATCGGACGTTGACATTACGAGCTCTACTACTGGTGACTTTCTTAAGCATAACGGTACAGACTATGTAGACACTAACTTCGATGCAGCTGTCAACTCTAACTCAACTGTAATTGACAACAGCAACAAGGTTGGCTATACTACCGCTTTGTTCGATGCTGACTTCGCTACTAAGGATGCTGATGACATTAGCGACACAGGTACTAACCACAGGTTTGTCACGGCTCAGATGCAAACTAATCTGGGCTATCTAGCTCCAATTACGGGGGCTATCGACCTTGACCAGCACGAATCTGACATTGCTGATAACAACCTTAAAGTTACATACCCTAGTGCTGACGCTAGTAAGCTATCTCTCATTGAGGATGAAGCCACGGCAAACGAAACGGACGCTAACTTAAAGAACAGAGCAAACCACACGGGCAGCCAGCTGTCTTCCACCATCTCTGACTTCACAACTGAAGTGGAATCAATTATTGATGACCAGATAGGGAACACTGGAGACATTTCTGAGGGCTCTAACCTGTACTACACAGACGCCCGTGTTGACGCACGCATTGGTGTTGCTAAGATTGAAGACCTCGATGAGGTATCTAGCACGGCTCCGTCTATTGGGCAGGTGCTCAAGTGGGATGGTAATGAGTGGGCTCCTTCTGCTGACAACTCTAGCACAGGTGGTGCTGGTGGTGTAGTGGACTCGGTGAACGGCATCAGTCAGGCGGCTGTTGTACTAGACACGGATGACATATCAGACGCTACCGCTACAAACAAATACACGACTGCTAGTGACATCACTAAGCTCTCTGGTATCGATACAGGCGCAACTGCTAACGACACGGATAACACCCTCAAGGACAGAGCGAATCACACAGGCCAGCAGCCTTCGTCTAGCATCTCGGACTTCGGTTCACAGGTGGCGTTAGCAATAACCTCAGCTAACCTTCAGTCACTTAATAATGTTGACACCCCAACAATAGGTGAGTTCCTCAAGTGGAACGGCAGCACGTGGGAGACCGATGCGGTTTCTAGCGGAGGTGGTGTTGTTAACTCTGTAAACGGTATCAGTCAGGCGACTGTGGTACTGGATGCTGATGACATCGACGACTCAAGCACTACACACAAGTTTGTGACTGCTGGAGACGTAACTACGCTCGGGAACATCACGGCACCAAGCGCGGTCAATCTCGACACCATGAACTCGCTTTCTACTATTGCGTTCACTACAGCTAACACTGCGAACGGGGCAATCTCAAGCCACGCGGGTAGCCTTCGTAATCACAGTGACATCGACTACTCTGAGGCAAACCCAGCTAACATACCTTCTGGTTCTGTGCTTGTTTGGAACGGTAATAATCTCTGGGAAGACAAAGAGCTTGACCTACAGGACCTAGCAAACGTAAACGGTTCACCAACTACTGGTGAGTTCCTCAAGTGGGACGGCAATGACTGGGTCACTGACGCGCCCGCTGGTGGAGGTGGCACCGTCATTCAGGATGCTGACACAGCTCTGAGTTTGGCTGGAGACTACGAGGCTGGAGCTAGACTCCTAAAGCTCGTCAACACTAACACTACGCTTACTTCAGGCAAGGTGTATCAGTTGCTAAGCTCTGGTTGGGACGTAACTACAAACGCATCTGAGGCTGGCTCAAGCGGCCTGATGGCTGTTTGCTCTAGCGACTCTACCACTGGTAGTGCAATGATTACGGAGGGTGTATTTCGCGCTAGACTTTCGCTTTCCAGCGCTAGCATAGGCGACCCACTCTACCTAGGTACTGGCAGTGAGTTCACACTAACGGCTCCGTCCTCATCGGCTACCGTAGTGAAGATGGGATATGTGTTAGACCCGTCAAACCACATGGCTTACTTTAGCCCAGATAAGACAACTATTACAATACAATAACTATGGCAGTAATTACGAAAATAGGGGGTGTCGCAACCAGCGGCACCTCTGGCGTGGGAGGCTTGTTCGGCTCAGGTGGTGGTGGAAGCTCATCCGCTACCGCTACCCCTACGATTTCCCTCGGGACTTCAAGCACATATGGAGGCAATAGCGTGACCATATCAAACTACGGAACCATATCGGACTACGGAACGGTAAGGCTATCCGTCACTCAGAGCGATGGGACAGACATTACGCCTAATGCTGACGACTACAATATTGTCATCACCTCTGGCTCAGCGGAGGTCACATGGGATGACCCCTCGACATACTACGGCACATACACTGTGAGCGTGAGAGTGGTGGACATGGAGGCTAGCCCTAAGGAGGTTGAGTCTGCTGCGGCTACTGCCACATATACTAGGAGTGAACCAGCCTTTGAATACTATAAGTTTCAGGTAACCGACGTTGCTGGTGCTGCTCAAGCGCTCCATATTGCTATTGGAGATGTACAACTATGGTCTGGCCCAAATGGGACGGGAACTCAGTACACAGGTAGCGGGAACACCTATGGCGAATACCTTACTGGCTATACGACTGGCGATTTGGCAGACACAATCCTTCCATCTGACGGCTACAATTTCTCAAGCTACGACGGCTGGAAGCCATTCAACAACTTCACCAATATCTCCAATTCATGGTGGACCCTAAGTGTACCGTTCTCTACTCCTGAGGTAAATTACCTAATGGTAAAGATAAAGACTGGAGGGACTAGCCAATTTTCAACGTTGCCAGCTATTGGTAGCATTCGCTTGTTTATAAACACAAACGGAAGCGCTGGCTTCTTAAAGGTCATGGGCTCGACTACTGGCGCATTCGCTGGCGAGGAGCATGACTATGGTATCATGTCATTTACAGAAGGGATTTACAACGTAATAAACGCATAAGATATGGAAGACAAGATAAAAATCTTCATGACAATGGAGGACATCGTTGAGTTGATACACGACCCTGAGTCTGTGCCTGACGCCAAGTTAAAACAGACCATACTAGCCCTGTGCTTTAGCGGTGAACCTGTAGAGATAATCTGGTCATACATAATGTCTCATGACGGAGAAGACTGACGCGCAGAAGACGCTCGAACTCATGGAGGAGCACGTACGCAACAATGAATACAAGTTGCTGCGTCTCCACATGGGCGTCGAGAAGGTTGTCGAGATTAGTGAGCGTACTAACTCAGTGGTTCAGGAGATGGTAGACGATGTTGCTACACTCCGCACCAAGGTTGCTCACCTAGAGGACGACATAGAAGAGGTCAAGAACTCGCAGATGTCCGTAGGCCATGTGTTCCGCATTGCGGGCATGGTTGTCGGAGCTGCTGTTTCAATTGCATTCACCGTTTGGCAGATACTACAATGAGAAAAATAGATAGGATAGTAGTTCACTGCTCCGCTACACCAGCGAGCATGGACATAGGAGTAGGTACCATTCGTGGATGGCACGTACTGGAGCGGGGATGGAGCGATGTGGGATACCACTTCGTTATCACTCGTGACGGTCAAGTGCAGACTGGACGACCGATAGAACGCGCAGGAGCGCACGCTAAAGGTTTTAATAAAGCTAGCATTGGCATTTGCTATGTTGGTGGATTAGATAAGCACTTCAAGCCTGAGGACAACCGTACCGATGCGCAGAAGATTGCAATGTATGAATTAATCGTTGAGCTACAGACACGCTTCCCCG
>VMHT01070700.1_pt1 | contig 12211 bp, 21 predicted proteins | sample 4693611 | NCBI WGS metagenome assembly VMHT01 (sample SAMN12280063, study PRJNA550983) | marine metagenome | isolation source: seawater sampled from same location over 5 years 0.02-0.2 micron viral filtrate | place: USA: collected off the coast of southern California halfway between the port... ...
CCATTTACTATTTTCTTTAGTATCGGACTATATTGTCGTACTTGCTTATATTTATGCAATTGTATGAAGTCTTTATCGCCACTGACAATCATCATTTTTTCATCGATGTTTTTTGCCAATACTGCAATAATATCATCTGCCTCTGCACCTTGCACTTCAAGATGTTTATATGGTAGATAATCTTTTAGTTCTTGTTTGATTTTATTCAAACATTCAAAAATTTGTTCCCAATTATTACTGTCACTATCTCTTGCCTTTTTACGATTCTTTTTGTAATATGGATAAAAATCTCTACGCCAATAATGTTTACTATCATATGCCAATATAATTTCGCCATACTCTTCTTTAAATTGTGATCTATACATTCTAATAGAATTTAAAATCATATGTCTTACTTTATTTGTTTCAACTATCTTTGTTTTTTCCATAGATAATTGCATCATTAAACTAGCAAGACTAATTTGATTCATATCAAGAATAATCATTTTTAAAACTCCATTCCTATTACTACACCTTTATTGCCACCAGACTCTACAGCAGGTGTTATGAACACATTATCTTTTTTATATCTTATCATAGGTATAATATCACTATGCGAATATCCTGTGACTAAACCAAGTTCCCACCCACTTTGTTCAACACCAATATATGTAGATATATTATCTTCACTATTATAATACACACCTGATATTAAACTGTCTTGTTGACACCTTGCGTGTGGGTGTATGTTATTATAATCACCCTCTAACCCTACATGCATAGATATTGCTAACATTAAAGATAAACAACTCATTTTTTATTTTCTAACTCTTTTACTCGTTTTTCTAATTGTACAATAATCTCTTTTAATTTTACTTCTTGTACTTTTAAACCTTCGATCATTCCAGCTTTGATTTTATTTAAATCAACTAACGCTTTTAATTCTCTTTTTCTTTTGTGTGATCTTTGAAAGTAATCAATTAATTCAACAGTAATTCTTTCTTCAAACGCCTGTTGTGGTTGTCCTAAACCTTCTTGTTTTGCTTGTTCTTTAAACTTCTCTTCTTGATCTAATCGATTTAGATCATTGATAACTTCTTGCGTTAATTGATTTTCATCTAACCAAGGCCCCTTGATAATCTTAGGGTCTTTAGGACCTTGATTGTCATTATCGTTTGACATTAGTACCCTAACTGATTTCTTATGTCTTTTCTTTTCTTTAACCATCTAGCACGACCTGCTTTTCTTTTCTCTCTTTTGATCTCTGATGGTTTCCTATAATGAGACTTGTTTTTGATTTCGTCTAAAAGACCGTCATCTTTGATTATACGTTTAAGTTTTCTTAATGCTTTTTGTATATCATTATCCCTAACAATAACAGTAAGTCCTTGTGGTTTTGGTTCAAACTTTTTCTTTACAAAAGGTTTGCTATCCCTATTTTTATGAAAGGGTTTCTTATATTTGTGTGTGCGATTGTACGCCATTTAGCCTCCAATTAGCTTAAGTTTAAAAAAAAGTGTCCTAGTATCTCAAAACAAAGAGACCAGTTCACTTGTATTATCAACATTCCAATAATAATATAGAAAATTGCTTTTAACATATTTACATAATACACACATAATGGGTATATGTCAAGGGTTAATTTTACTTGATTTTACTGCTTTTTAGGGGGTACAATCATATAGGGACATGTCTTCGGCAGGGCCTAGCGGCGATGCTAGCGTGTCGTAATTAGAACATTTTAGTGATTTATAGGATATTACTCGATTACTGGCTTAGGTAGGGGTAGTATATAATCTGGTGGTGGCATTTTAAGATTGTTCTTTTTTTCACTATTATAGATGTCAGCATCTGGGTTTTCATCGATATATTTCTTCTTCATTTCATCCCACATAGGTTTATCATCTTTTACTCTTTCAGGTCTTGCTCTTAAACCTTTACAATGTTTTTCTACTGTTGCAAATTGAGGTGGAAGAGGTCTGTCTGCATATCTTTGACAAACTTTTAATAGTTCTAGTTCTTGTCTTAAATTTTCATTCTCTAATAAGATAGCATTTTGTTCATCACACATTTGTTTACTAACACCAAGATACTTTCTGAAAGTAAGCGATAGTCTATTATTTTCTGATTCATAATCACTATCGCCATAAACATAATCAGTATCACCTCTATCCGTTTCTATACGAACATCCACATCACCATATCTACAATTATTTGAATATGAATTTAGATATTCATTTCTTGCTTCTGCTGGCTTCATAAAGATTGCCATAAGTGTCAGCAAGACGAGAAGTATAAAAGTGAACCTTAAGTCCATCCTTAGGTACTCCATTTTAATTACCGTTTACATCACGGTTTAAGTCTTTGATGTCCCACGCTTGGTCTCTGACTTTTTCTGCAAGTTCTCTATATAGATTTTCTGCCATATCCCAAGTACCCTCTGCTCTAGATAGTCTTTGTTTCAAATCTGTATTTGAATCTTTAACTACTTGTATGTCTCTTGTTAAATCTACAATTTGTTGCTGATTAGTGTTAATAGTATCTGTAAGATTAACGATATACTTAACACCAGTAAATGTTCCAACCAATATGGATGCAACAACTGGCACTATTACAAAATTCTTTTTTAATAAATCTGCAATTTGCATTACTTCCTTTTGTGAAAATTATACGGATTTAAATCGTCTGATAATTTATCAGCAATACGATATGCTCCGAACACTCCAACTGTTAACATTAATAGCCAAATCATATTATTTCCTCATGTTTGCTAATGGATTTTCTAACGCTTTTTGAATACGGTTTTCAACCGACTCTTCAAGCTCTTTAAAGTCTTTTTGATTTTCTCTAGCATCTTCTTTTACCCTTTGTTCTACATCTTCGACAATTGTTTCAATTCTTCTAACATCTTGTCTAAGATCGTTTTTAAGTTCTTTTGCCACATCTGCGACAATTGTGACTTCATCTAAAACCATATCTAATTCAGACTCCATGACCTCTAGTCTTTTATCAATACCTGATAAATCAGGTGCAGTGTAATTTTGAATCTGTTCTTTCATATCTAGATAATCTTTGTAGAAGACAAAGCCTCCCCAAAGAGCACCTATGATTGACCCGAGCAAAGGTATTATAAGAAGCATCTTACTTCCCTTTACTTTTACACCTGCAAATTCTAATGCTGTTTCTTGTTTTGCCATATCAACCTCAGTCCTATTTATAATTATTGATACTGTAAATCCACTAAATCATTCATTAAAACATCTGACCCACCAAACATATAATATTGTCCTATATTATTTGTAGGTATATATGCGTCAAGTAATCCATTATCTAAGTAAAATTCTATATCTTGCAATTGCATTTCTTGATATGCACTAAACCCTTTTGTATCTGATAGAGCAATCATCAATGCTAGTTTTGTATTATCTAATGCGATTGTATCATTCGCACTTATTATTTTTGCAAGTATTTTTTGTGCTACTTTTTGTTTTGCTTTTGCAACAGCAGACTTTATTTTTTCCTTTTTACTCTCTTGTTTTTTTTCTTTTTCTTTATTTTCTTTATTTTCTTTTTGATCTGATTCCTGTTCATCTGATTCTTCTGGTTCTGATCTAGACTCTGGTTCAGACTGTTCCTCAGGTTCTGGTTCTGGTTCATTACTTTCTTCAGGTTCAGTAGTCTCTGGTTCTGGTTCTTGTTCTGGTTCCATTGATTCTGGTTCAGCACTCTCTGGTTCCATTGGTTCAGGTTCCATATTCTCTGGTTCCATTGATTCTGGCTCCATACTTTCTGGTTCCATTGACTCTGGTTCCATGCTTTCTGGTTCAGTTGCAGTATCAACTTCAACTTCAGGTTCTATAACTTCTACTTCTGGTTCTACTGTAATTTCTGGTTCTGGCATTGATAATTCTATCTCTGGCATTTCAATTTCTAATTCTGCCATTTGCATATCGATATTTGGCATTTCCATTTCCATAGAGGTATCAGGCATATCTAATATCTCAACAACATCTATTACTTCGATTGTTTCTACTTCCATTTCACCACCAAAATCTGATGTTATGTTTACTTCTACGACACTATCTACTTCTACAACTTCTATTTCAAAAGTCATTGTTTCGTTTGTTGATGTATCAAATGATAGTTCAACTATATCTACTTCCATTTCTATTGGTTCAAAATCAAACTCGATTACTGGTTGTGGTGAGTAAACTGAATCAATTATATTTTCTTGAGTTTGTTTAATTGTAGTCATTACAGTGTAATTAATAATATTATTAATTTGTTGTACTAATTGTGAATATGTCACTTGAAGAAAAGCATCACTAAATCCTGGCCCATAAAATCCTGTATTATAACCTCTGTCTATTCCGTAAAATTCAAGTGATGCATTATCAAAAGTTTTATTAGTGACATCTTGATTAAATGCATAATCTTGAACACCTTGCCAATTCATATTTGTATAATTATGAACATAAGTATCTACAACACTATTACCATTTTTTAATGTTAGTGTGACTTTAAATTCATCTTTACAATCATTATTAGTTGCAGAGCATAAAGGGACAGTAGCATTTGATGAGTGAGAATATACTTTTGCACCATAGTCAAGTTCCGTCATGTTATTATAAGTTGACAGATCAAAATCTACAATTGCTGTACCACCGTTTTGAGATTGATTTCCTGTAGTTATTTCTACATCACTTCCCATACCATAACAATTATTTTTAGTACTACAATCATAAACATTTTGCATTGTAGCAGTATCTTGTAATTCTGTTGTAAGTAAATTAGAGGTTTGTATTTCTTGTAATACTAAAGTTGTTGTTGATGTTGTACTTGCAACATTTTCAGTAATTACTTCTTGATAAAGATAAGTGTCTGTGTACTCTATGAAATCGCCAATAACTGTTGAAGTCGTATCGGTAATTGTTGATGTGACAACAACATTTGTGACTTCGCCTCCATTTGGACCTGTGTCGCCGACTTGGTATTGTTGATCGTATGCGTTAGAGTAAGAATAACAACAAGCCAAGAACGCCAAGGCCAGTAGCAGTTTCTTTAGCATTATCCCACTCCTCTTCTTGTTTTTCTAAATTATTTTCTTTTAACCATTTTTCATAATCAGGTCTTGCCTTTGGGTCATTTGCCCATGCTTCTGCTGCCTCTAAACCAATCTTACCTTTGTAAGGACATGGTGTTCCAGCCATTTCCATTGCATTGAACACTCTTGCATCTTGACAAAGCATTGAGACTGCAGCCACTTTCATGCCCATACCATACAATGCTTTAGATAGTTTCAGTCTTTCACAATTTAAGTCTCTTACTGTAGTTCCAGCGGCAATACCTAATACTTGAGTTTGTACTGCGGCAGACACGCCTGTTGAACATACATCTTGATTATTAACCATTACGTTAGGTGCTGATGCTGTGCCAGGTGTCTTATCGACTGTTGTTGTGCCTGTGACTGTCGATGATACTGTGTTCGTTTCTGCAAAAGCAACACTAATTGGTCCTAAAACCATGAACAACCAATACAACGATAGTATGGCAATAATTGACTTCTTGAACATTTGTAGTAAAATCCTCATATGATTATTGTCTTTACAGTTATTTATAAAACTTTGTAAAGTACACCGTCAATTAATTGACAATCATGTGAGGTAGTGTAGGATTGCCTCATCAAAGTCTGTATAATAGTTTCTACCTGTCTTTTTATTGTATTGTTCAGCGTATATACTATACTTATCTTTGTGAGATTTCATGACATAATTAGGGGGTAAGAAGTTTATATTTCTACCTGCGACTTTATTGACACTCTCCCATATAAAGTTTTGCACACCATATCTAGGCACAGAGACTTTTTTATGTTCATAATAATGTTTTTGATAGTATTCTGGTTCTTGAAAATACCAATGACCAATATATTTAAAATCGTGTGAGTTAAATTTTAGAAAACTATCATGTAAATTACAGTTATCATTTGTTTCGTCTGTTTTCCAATGTCTGTCAATAGCAATTATTTGATTACGATTAACAACATGATTAATCATGTGAGGAATTAATTCTTCTCTGTTCCATGTGACATCAATATCCATATAGATAGTTTGATCTGTTTCTTTTGCACCAATAAATGTTGGGTCAAAAAACTTCATCATGTTCCAATGAATGTGTTTTGCTTTATCTTCCTCTGATAATTCATATACATTAAATCTACCATCGATACCATGATGATCATCTGTATAACAATGTAGAGTAATATTATCTAAAGGTTTAACTAGTTCATTTACACAATCAACTGTTGATCTTCCTTTTAACTCTTTACCAAATTTTAATAAACATAAGTGTATCATAGATATGTTTCACATCCACCCTCTCTCACCGTATCTAATGTTAGACAATGTAAACCTGCATCCCAAAAGTGTCTATGTCTAAATTTACAATAGATTGGTTCTATTCCATGTTGCCTTAATTTATCGTGTACCTCTTTTTGTTTGTTGAATGACAAAACAGTTTTTTCATCTATACTTAACATGTTAACTTCAAAGACTGACTCTTCCATAAATCCAACCCAATTTTTTAAATATGTGTCAACAAAATCTGTTAATGGTTTGTAATCCATTTTGCCATCTACATACCAAGCCATGTCTTGTTTTTTAGTATCTCTAAATTGATAATATTCTTTAGGATATAGTTGTTCAAAATTATTTGGATGTTCAATAATCAAACAATCCCAACCAGGCAATGAATCTTTAAAAAATTCTTTTTTCATCCATGGCGCAGCAACAACTAAACCAGGTTTTGGTAAATTCATACAACCATCATTATGTCCACCAACATCAACAATTTTAACTTTAAATTTATTATTACTGATTTTATTATACCATTCTGCAAATCCTGTTTTTTCTTTTTCATCAATAAGTATTGTATCACCTATTCTTGTTATATGTGGCGCACCAAAATTCCAAGTTTCCCATAAATATATTTTAAAATTAATTTCGTCATATTTCATATTCATATCAAAGTGTTCTTGAAAAGGAAACATTTCATTATCACTTTTAACTTTAAATGGTCCTAATTTACTATCAATGTTTTTCCACATATCATTAACTAATGACATATTAGTATTAAACATATCTAAAGGATGTTTACCATCTATTGGCATTTGTGGATTGTATTGAGTAGTAATAAGTAAATCATCACCCATAGTAATATATGAATCTCTAGGTGCCATAAGTGGTTTTGGTAATCCTAAAGGTGTTTTATACTCTTTTGATTTTTCTAAAAACTCTCCAAAAGTTTTGTAAGGATTTAAACCTAGACTATCTGCCCAACAATCATCTACTTGTATAACTTCAACATCTAAATCTTTTAACGTCTTTTTGATACCATCTAAATCTTCTTTTGTTTCATGTACAACTTTTTGTAATGAATCTCTTAACTTTGTATCTTTAATATCTTCAAAAAATTCTGGTGGATATACATTTGCAAGAACAACTTGTTTTAAAGGTTGCCAATGTGTCCAACTATTAACTTGTTTCATCTGGGTAATCTCTATATAAAAAATGTTGAATTGTTTCTACATCTACAAGTTTATTAAAATTTACATGTTTATCATCTATACTTTTTTCATTTCTAATAATACTTGTCATTGCATCATCTAATTGTTGCATGTTATTAAAATTCATATCAATACGAAACTCTGGTAAGTCCATAGACCTAAATCCTAGTTTTGCTCTTGTAATTCTATATGATACCATTTTGTTCAATTGAACAAGTCCGTCTAAGAAAGGTTTCATCTTTCCTATAAATTCTTTGGCATCTATATTTTTATGATGATCTGCATATATTGTATATAAGTCCATTATAAAGTTCCTAATTGTTCATATCCTTTAAATTGTGATTTGTATCTATCATCTTGTCCTAGATAAAGATATTTGTATCCGTTTGTTCTAGACCAATGACACTCATTTTCTAAACTTTTAATACCTAATCTTAATTTTGGATTTTCATAATCCCATGCGAATTGTAATGCTTCTATATTATGTTTGTCTAGTTCATATAATAAACTAAATGCTACAAACTTACCTTCATCAAAGTATCCCATAACTTTATGTACTTTAATATCATTTTCAAATAAAGGTTGAACAGATTTAAATTTTTTATGATCACAATACTTCTTGTAAATGTCTTGTATTTTTTTTAAATTAGGATTGTCTATTATAAGAGAGTTATCGTATGAATTGTATTTGTGATTAGATAACTTAATTCGACAGTATATCATCTTTATACTCCTCATCAAAATTTTGATAATAATCTTTAGTTTTTAGATACTTTCTAGCTTCATTTAATTTATCTCTGTTTTGAACAAATAAAACTGGTTTACCAAAATTCAAATTATACCCCATGACATCTTCTTTTTGCTCTGGGTGGTCTTCTAATACAACGACCCCTTTTCCCAAATTTTTTTGCAGACTATTTTTCTCGACTAAAAGGCTTTCAAAGGTCGCTCCCTTTAGCACTATGAGTATTACATCTAACTCACCAGATGCTAGTTTATCATAGTCATGTGTAAATGTATCTGTTAACACACTTACCTTTTTATCTTTCCATGCTTTTCTTGCATAAGGACATGGTGGTAAATTACCAAAAATTTTATTTGGTTTTGATATACTTTGTTCAATCCACTTTTCAACTTCTTGTTCTAAATTCATTTTAATCTCTTTGATCTTTTGAATAGATACTCAGCGCATTTGTATATTCTATGTAAATTAGTCACGCTATCTTTCCAATGTTTCGCCATCAGTGGTTGTGCAAGTCTTCTAATTGCTGTACTTTCTTTAGAAGTTTTTACTCCTAATTCATATACTGCACCACCAGAAGTCTTTGCTTCTATATCAAATTCACTAAGTTTTTTTTCTTTTCTCATAGTATCATTGTATCTAACTTAAAACACTCAGCATACTTTGCCTTGATGAATGAACCTCTATACTTATCATGAGCTTCTACTGCATAAACCCAATGTTGAGGAAACACATCATTGAACGCAAGTATGCTATTTTCTTTATCTTCTTGAGTGTTAGTAGTGTCAACAAACACATTTGAATCAAAACTGTTGTACTTATTACAATATGGATATGCTTCCATATACATAACTTGCATTGGTTGATTTCTTTGCATCGATCTAACTAGATCATAACAAACTCTATGGTCTTGATGCCAATCCTCTTTCCAATGTGTAATTACATAATCATACTCCTCTATCTGTTTTGTAAATGAACATGTACGAATAAACTCTTCCATGTCCTTTACAAGTTTACCAGATATTGTTGGTCTTTCAGTTTCTAGTAAGTGTTTAGGATAAAATATTGCTCTATGTCCTAACATCACTGTTGTTTTATCTATGGCGTCTTCTCGTTCTTCATCACTTACCATAATGATGTTATCAACTCTTCCACCATTACTTGTCCATTTCTTAACTGAACCACCCATAGATAATTCTAGATCATCTGCATGTGCTGTAATTACAAGTACATTCATTAACTTTGTACTTTACTTTGATTTTTTGATTCTTGTATTTCTTTTCTTCTTGCCTTAACACATTTACCAATTTCTGCTAATGCTTTTCTTGCCTTTGTTCCAGCAGACTTGATACCTTTTTCTGTAAATCTCTCGTTTTCCATTTTGTAAACATCGATTTGATTTAACATATATACATGTGGATTTTCCATGATCATACTCCTTTTCTGGCCTATCGGCCTTGGTTGTTGTACGCTTTAAATTGTCTCTTCTTTGCTTTGTTCATCGAAGACATTTTAACGCTTCTTCTTCTTGTTGACTGTGAAGTCTTTTTAGGTCTTGGTTGTTCATAACCTGACGTATTTCTTCCTATCATTAATTACCTTCTCATTTCTGCTGCTTTTCTAGCTGCTCTTTTCGCTTCCTCTGCTAGTGCTTGACGGTATTTTCTTCCGTAAGGTAATTTAATTCTTTGTTCTATTTGTTTACCTTTCTTGGTAGTATATTCTACTCCAATAAACTGATCTTTATAATCTCCTTGTACTGCTTTTACAGCTCTCTTCAGAGATAGTTGTTCCGTTTCTTTTTCAAGACCCGTTTCGTTCCAAAATTTGAACATTCTCATTTTCGGCATCGCTACTCCTATTATTATTTTTTTTATGTAGTGATACAAAATATTCTGCATCTACTAAGACTAAAGGTTTTGAATTATTGCGTTTCATTACTACAATAGGTTCATAAGTTTTAGAATTTTGTTTTGCTTGTTCGTATGATTCCCAAAGATTAATTTTCTCTTGGTTCTTACATTCGATTGAATATGGAAATTTTTGTCTGGCGTCACGAGCCATGATTAAATCTTCGCCACCTGCACCCATTGATCTTGACTCGATGTCTTCTTCATGGACGTTTAGTGTTTTGATTAGAAGGTCTCTAAACCACTGTTGTAGTCTTCTACCTTTTGCTTTTGCTGATTGTACTCTCATAATAAATCACTTTTCATTAAATCTACTTTCATCTATATCACTTTTCTCTTTCAATATATATACCTTTTCAAACCATGACCAAAAATTTTTATCACTAAAGAAAGTGATAATGTCAGAGTTGTTATGTTCGTCTCTCCAAATCTCACTTCCTATCATTCTGTAATCCGTCAAATCAACTTTGACTTTTCTTCTTGCTGGGATTGAAGCACACTTTCTTAAATGTTCTATTCTATCGTCTTCATATCCTGGCCCGAATATTACACCATGTTTAATCACTTTTTCTAAACATTTTATCAGTAATAATCTTGTTTGTCAAGACATATTTTCTCTGTGGATTTACCATGACATTTAGTTTTGTCATGAAACCCCTGTTTAGTAGTATTCTTGTTCTAGTATCTGGTCGATCATCAATAGTAAATAATACATCTTTATATGTTTTACCTGCAAACTCAACATCTAATTTAACAACATATCTAGTTTCTTTGTAATCTCTAAGACCACCAAGATTTACTTTCTTAATATGATCTAAAGGTCTTGTAGTAGTCTTGCCAAATAGTGTCCATGTGACAGTTTTCTTAGACGCATCGTATTTAATTGAATCTCCATGAATTACAGATAGTGAAGAATTACCACTATCAAATTTTGCAATGATTGGGCCAAATGGTTCAATGTTTAGCATTTCTAGATAACCACATTCTTCAGCTACATGTTCTCTTGTTGTTTCATCTTTCCAAAGTCCAACTAGTTCACCCATAATATTTTGACCTGATGCATCTTCGATACCTTCAGACCCTGGTGAGTGATTGACCTCAATAATTTTTGGGCCATCCTTTGTAGGAATAAAATCAACTCCTACCCATTTTCCATTTATTTTTTTTGCAGTTAGTAATACTTTTTCTTCTTCTTCTTTTGATAAGTTGTACTTAGATACTTTTCCACCTTGAGAGTAGTTTGATCTAAAGTCACCTTCAATTACATGTCTTTTCATAGACGCAATAACTTTATTATTTAAAACAATAGTTCTTATATCACCGTCTGTTTTTATATATTCTTGAATTAATAACTCAACATCTTCGTCAATTTTAAATAGTAATTGTACTGTTGCGTTATAACTTCTTTCTGATTCAATAAAGATAACACCAATACCTTTTGAACCTTTTGTAGTCTTTAAAATAATGGGAAACTTTGAATCAAGTTTTGCGAATGCATCTTCAGCAGAATCTTTGTTTGGAATTAAAACTGTTTTAGGTTGAGAAATATCTGCTCTTTTTAAATTTAGATATGTTCTATATTTGTCTGAACATACTTCAATAGTTCTTCTACTATTAACAACCGTACATCCTGTTCTTTCTAATTCAGATAAGAAGTTTAAATAACTATCTTTTTGATGTACATCACCTAAGATAATTGATACTGTATTCTCAGATAGTTCGAAACCTTTATCATCTTTTCCACGATACAAGAAACCATCTTCAATATAAGCACCATCAATATTACAACGATAAAATTTTATGTTTTGTTTTTTACACTCTTCAATAAGTCTTTGTACAGAGTGTGATAACTTTTCTTGTACATGGACAATTACTATACTGTGATCAACAGTAGTATCTTTTTGTTCGTAAAAACTTGTAAAGTTTTTTACTTTAGGATTTTTTAATATTTCACTCATTGTCATCCTCTTCTAATACTGAAAACTCATCTTCCTCTGGTAAGTCGTCACCACAGAAAGG
>VMHT01116341.1_pt1 | contig 12210 bp, 23 predicted proteins | sample 4693611 | NCBI WGS metagenome assembly VMHT01 (sample SAMN12280063, study PRJNA550983) | marine metagenome | isolation source: seawater sampled from same location over 5 years 0.02-0.2 micron viral filtrate | place: USA: collected off the coast of southern California halfway between the port... ...
AAAAAATAAAGTTAGTGTATGTCTGCGTAGCTCTTACCAAACTGTGCATCTACACCTAGTGGTACGTTAAGTTCTAGCTTTTGGTTAAGGTTTTCAATAGCTTGCTCCATTGTAACCTTAGTTTGTTCTTCTTCTCCTTCTTGTACGAGTGCGATGATTTCGTCGTGGAATTGTCCAATGGTTTTAATTCCGTAGCGACGACATAAAGATACCCAACTGTCAAAACAAAATACTCCTGTTCCTTGATTTAATGTAGAGAAGCGATCCTTATCACTCCTAAGACTGTACCAGAATTGTGATACAGGATTGTATAGCCACGTAGAGCCAAATAAGTCCCTTGTACGGGCTGTACTAGCTACCTTATAGACTGACCAGTTACGTGACCAGAAGGCTTCTAGGAGCTTCTTTGCGTCCTTAGTGTGCATCCCAGTGTTGCGAGATAGAGTAGAAGCACCAACACCATAAGTAGCACTGTAGTTAACTACTTTGTAATTCTTACGTAGGGCTGATAAAGATACTTCTCCACTATTGTGTTTGTCTATATCATCTTGTGTAATAACACCTGCGTGTTTAGCTAAGTCTAAGTGAGGGTCAAAGCCATCTTTAGACATCTCTTCTACGTAGTCAGGGTCTAGTGGTTTCATGTAGTGACGTTTAGTTGTATCCTCTAGTGAAGTCATGTCAGCACCACACAATGTATAACCTTCTGGACAAATCAAACAACCCCTTATCTCTTTACCATATGGCTTATCAACTGATGGTAAGTTAACCAGAGGCTTTGCATGTTTAAACCTAAGAGTGTTAGTAAGACCTGCTATGTTAGCTTGTACGTAACCATCTACTTGTAAGTTAACCATACTCTTTATAACACCTATACGATGCGACAAAACAGATAGACCTTCAAGTAGACTGATAGCAGGTTCTACATCTGCCAGTGCTTTGACTGAACTACATAGGTCTGCATCCTTACGTACTTGCTCTAATTTCCTCGTGTCCCCTGTCTTCTTGTCAGTTAGATACTTGAAGGTACGTGGCTTCCAACCTAGTGAGAACAACCAATCCTTAACTTGATCTGTACTGTTAGGATTAGCTCTTTCTTCTCCAGTCTTAACTGTTAGTGACTGAGTAGTCTGTGGTTGTTTCTGTTCTTTACATAGTGCAACCCACTTCTCTCCATTTGCTGACAGAGAACCATCCTTCTTGTGCATAACTTTAGGTTTGTTACGTACTGCTGTGATAATTCTACGTGGCATAGCATCAGCAAGCATTTCTGTCTTCTCAGCCTTTAGGTTCTCCCACTCTTGTAAGTGACCTTCTGCTTTGTCTACGTCCAATTTCCACTGGAGGGTCTCTTGATCTCTAGCACACTCCATCTTGAATGTCATGTAGTCAACAAATGTATCCTTATTTCCACTGAGGGGGTACAGTTTACTTAGCTTCCTATCTAAGTCTCTCCATAACCTTACGTTGATCCTAACGTCTTCTTCGCATCTGTACTGATATTCTTCAGGACTTAGATTTTGCCAATCATTGATCTCAGGTTTAGGTACACCATACATCTCACCATACTGTGCTAGTCCATGCTTCTGTAGGCTGTGGTTTATGTACCAAGCTAAAGGTAGGGTATCTATAATCCTAGCGTCTATCTTTATATCTAGAATCCTCTCTACTACAGGGACATCATATCTAACTATGTTGTGACCTATAACTGTGTCAGCGTTAAGAAAGAATGATCTCATCTCTTCATAGTTAAAGGTAGACTGTATCTCACCCTCTTCATTTGTGTAAGACAGTACGTGTATCTTTGTGGGGTTAAACCCATCTGTTTCTATATCGAATACTGGCATTATTTTTCACCTTTTACATATTTGTTAACAAAATCAGCAGGGCTTTTACACCAGTACCTTTTTCTAGTTCTCCACCTAATACTAGTACCCACACCAGAACTCCACTTTTGCTTTAATAGATAAAACCTAAAGAAACAGTTACCTTCTCTTATGTCTACATGCCCATTACCTATTTCTATTATATTCGCACCTGCACATAAAAGCTCTTTTATGGTATATAACCTTGATAACTCTCTTTGATCTGAACCCCCACTTACATCTCTGTGGTAATTACGTTCCGCTTCTTTTTCCGCTAGGGGGATTTGTTCTTCTATCCATCCCTCAACTTCTTCTAATGTTACACTCATTAGTATATCTCCCTTAACATAAATGTATCTAAGTTAAATGCTAACTTACCTGCTTGTCCTTCTTCTGAACAAGGTCTGTTCTTCTCTACCTTTAGGTAAGTCGTGTTACGTTCTTCTAAACTGTCAGCTTCTTTATCTCTGTGTAAGTCTATAATTACAGACGCACGTTGACCTATCATCTTACAATATTTTGGATCTCCGTTTTCATTGGTATGGGCAATAGTAACAATGCCTACGTTAAGCTCTGCGGCTAACTTAGATAGTCTGATAGATAAGTCAGCTAACATAGCTTCTTTACTTTCTTCTGATGTACCTACAACCACGTCTTGTATAGGTTCAAAGAAAACAAACTTACAATCACATGCCTGACTAAAGAATCTTATCTGATCTATTAGTTCGTCAGTACCTTGACCATCACCTAAGTAGAATTGATAAAAGTTTTCATCTTTAGTTAAGTTACCTATGGCTTCACGTACAAGTTTGTCAGCTTCCTTCTCTTCGATCAAGTCACGTCTTGTTAAGTTATCACCTACTTCATACGACACAAGACCTAGTAAAGACCTTAGTTTAGTTTCTTCTAAGTGCCATGCGGCAATAGGTACACCTTGCTTCAACATACTGTATTCCATGTACCTCATAAGCTCAGTCTTACCTATACCTGTAGGTGCTTTAAACACTGTGAAGTGACCTTGCATAAGACCTAAGACCTTATCGTCTAATGCCTGTATGCCTGTAGGGTAGTACACATGCTCAGGTGTATCTTCATACAACTTAAGGAACTGGTCAGCAGTGTTAAGTATATTCTCTGGTGTATGCTTAACTGGCTTCCACCATAGGTTCTTAAAGTCTATACCCTTACCTGCTTTTAAGAAGTCGTTAGCATCTTTAAACTCCCCATGCTGTACACGATAGATTTTATTAGGGAACAACCTAGCCATACGATCAGCTAAAGCATTACCTGCCTCGTCATTATCTACAGACAAAACGATCTTCTCAAAGCTACCTAACCAATCCTTACAGTTCTCCCACAGCTTCTTAGATGGTGTAGCTGAAGGTAACGACACAACTGGGTTAGTGTACTGCTTACCAAGCATCTGTGCGGCTGATAGAGCGTCTAACTCACCTTCTGTTATTGTTACAATACGACTACAACCAGCAGGGAATAAGTTCATACCGAATAGTTCATCACCTTTGAAACCATTCTTGGCATAGAAACCTTTCTCTTCTAGATTACGAACCTTAATTCCCCCAGAGGGGTATATGTATTCTTGTCTGTCGTCGTATGTAAGTACATTAAAGTCCTGCATAGTACTCTGCAAAATCCCTCGGTGGGGTAGGTGACGACCATCAGATACACTCTCTATTCTTTTAGGTGTAAACTCTGTTACATTCATACTATCTCTTTCTTTCTTAGGATAACTGTCTTCTGCCCAGTCATATGTTTCTTCTCTTGATGGGTAATTACCACCACAAGAATGACACTTACCTACTCTCTTTTCAGTATGGTAAGAAAAAGCGTCACTTGAACCACATGCAACAAAAGGACAAGGTTTATGTATTATGTCTGGCATACTTACGTTTCTTTCTTTAGTAGTTTGTACTAGTGAGTGTAAAACTTATGTTTATACTTAAGTAGTACATTTATATATAATGCCTAAAATATTCAAATGTCAAGTTCACAAATTGTTACAAGTTTGTCACGAATCTTGTTTCTTATCTGTTCTACACGTTGTTTTGACAATTTCAACACTTCAGCAGTGTCTGTCAAGTTGTTATTATTATTGTATAAAATCATAAATACTTTCCACTCTCTGTCTGTTAGAAATTTCTTCAGATTCTCTATAGAGTTTTTTAGTTCATACGACCCATAAAGATCTTCTGAAGGTATATCAACATCATCAGACACTACATACTCTATTGTGTCTTCTAATACAGCCTCACGACCTGCCATACCTTTAGGGTAGCTAAAGTTAGACATACTTACGTTTACATACTGAAACATAGCAGTCCTTGCGCTGTAGTATAGCTTAGATGGCTCTTTAATTCCCTCGGCTCTCATTTTTAAGCATAGCACTACACCTTCAGAAACTATATCATCGTAGTCCTGATGGTTGTAGTACTTACTAGCTAACCTTCTACACATATCTAATATGTCTTGGTTGTTCATAAGAATAGACCAGTCACATATAACATTGCCTTAACTAATACGAAAGAAAAGCCTATTAACGAAAATGCGACCATAGTAAAAAATAAAATACTTACATACTTAGCTATTCTTAACTCTTCTTGTTTCATCTTATCTGTCCTGTAATATGGTTTATAATTCTTCATTGTCTTGTAGCTCCGTTTCTATTGTTCTAGTTATTAATCCACAAGTTAAACACTTCTTACGTCTTCTTATGCTTGGGTATCCTAGCTTAAAGTATTCTTGTGTGTGCGTTGTCTTAAGTTTATTCTTGTGTCCTTCTTTCAAACAATCAGGACAGTAAAATATTGGTCTTAAACTCATTTGTGTGTTCTTTCTATATCTTCTACTATAATATCTCTCTTAAACTCTATAGCTTCCTTTACAGGTTCTTTAGCATATATAATATCATTAAGTCTTTTCATCAGGTCACTTGTAAGTATGAAGTCACCATGCAGTTTTATCTTTCCCATTAGAACATTACCTCTCCATTTACTATTAGTGTGTTATGCCAAGCTATAGTCTCGGCTCTTAGTGCATAGAAGCCTGTCTGCTCGGCTATACTCTCAAGTTCTTCTGTATCACTCTTGAGTATGCCTAGCTCTATTAGCTCCATTTCCATCGAAGGGGGTAGAGTCATCTCAGTATAACTTTCCAATCTTTATAGTGTACTTGTTTAGCTTTTATACTTGAATAACCAAAACCCCCTTTTACTTTATATACCTCAGGTATTTTATCGTTTATATCTTTATCTGCTATTTGGTTATGTAGTTTAATTAAAGACTGGATCATGTCCCCTAGAAAATCTATTGATTCAAGTACACTTCCACCCGTATTAAACTCAAAAGTGTGTTCTTCTGTTTCCCAATTCATTTTACATCGTTTAATCATTATTATACCTCGTTACCTAATCCAAATATACGACGACCACCTGCTACAAAACCTAGCACACGATCCACATTAAAGCACTTGTAGCCTTGCTTAGTCTTCAGCGTAATGTACCCTGCCTTACGCAGTGCTTCAGCCGCTATACGACCTCTCTCGTTGCCCTTAAGGCCTTTTATTACATTCATACGTCCATTGTATGTACGTTCCTCGTTATCCTTAGTTAAGAATTTAACTGTGATAAACTTGTTTTGGTTCTCTGATAATACATTAGTAACCATGTTAAGTGGTAGTGTCATTGTTCTATATATCCTTCTAATATTTCAATTACATCTGATAAACAGTTGCCTACAGTATACTCATCTGAGTCTTCAAGTAACAACTTCTCATCAACTACTTTCTTTATATCATATACATGACATAGTACGTTTGTTAAATCATTATCTCTCATTATATGCTTCCTTCTGCTTGTCTATTAATTTCCACTGAGGGGGTATCGTCTTGTCCCTCTTGTTCTACTACATAATTCCATTCTGCTTCCATGTCAATACTGTATGGTGGTAGCATTGTTAGAGCGTGAGTATTGAAGGCGACAAAATTAGTTATGCCTAAACTATTCTCTAACGCATATTTACCAGTAAGTAGTTTAGCTGATTGTTCAGCTTCTTCTAACACTCTCTTGTTTCCATCTAAAACTGTAACACCTTTCTTTCCACTGTGTACCCCTGCAACTTTATATGTTTTATTTTCTGCCATTAAACTATACCTCATCTACTTCAAACGCCCATCGTAGGCTATGCCAAGAGCTTTCTAATTTAGCTACATCACTCATGTATAAATCATTACAGTCTTTGATCATCTCTAAACAACTAGCTACACTCTTTTGTATTTCTTCTATAGCTTCTCTCTGTTCATCAGACATTTGCTTTAGAACCTTCTTAGTTTTCATCTGCTTTTTAACTCTAGCTTTATGCCAGTCTACTTGCTTACTCATGTTATTCTCCTTTTAAAACAATTGGTTATCTATGGTTTGCTGTTCGTAGCATTCTTCACATATGTCTAAGTCTGTAAGTTGTTCAAGATCTACCTCTTGTTCACAGTTAATACAGAAGATTTTATTCTCTTCTAGCTCGACTACATAATTACCTATTTTACTCATGTTACTTTCCTTTTCCTTATTTCCATCGAGGGGTCTAACAAACTGCCCAGTCTTAGGGTCAATCGGTGGTATCTTATCTCCACTCATTTTATATCCCTTTTCATAAATAAGCCTTGCCATCATCACCTAAGTATACTTCACACTCAGTGAATTTTTGGGCGTTGGCTGTTAACTTTTCACCGACTTCACCATAACCCCTATCCCAAAAACCAACACCATGTCCGTTTCTGGTTAACCAAAAGTCATAGCCGTGTTGACTAGGTTCAGCACCAGTTTGTTGCATTAGTTCCTTATTGTTTTTATAAAATAGCTCTGCGTCTTTTTCCATTTCTTCTAAGGAGCATTTACTCCAATTAATAAAATCAGTGCCATCAAATTCCTCTGATGATAATTCTTCAGCGCAGGCAATATAAGATAGTATAAAATCGTCTATTTTACTCATTACTATTCTCCTTTTCAAACTTAGCTAATGCACGTTCACAGTCTTTATGATCTGCATACAACTCTATTTCCCTTTGGGGGCAGTAAGCCATAGCTGACAGTTCTCCGTCAACCATCTCTATATCTTCTACATCTATTTCCATCTCACCATAACCTAAGTCAACATAGACTCTAGTGTCTACATGGCTACCATATTTTTGTCTTACTATTTCCATTTTATATATCCTTATTTCCACTGAGGGGGTCTATACGAATCACTCTATCATTTTCCATCGGTGGGGTCAAGAAATCATTTTCCATCGGTAGGGTCATTTTCCACTGGAGGGGGGTCATTTTCCATCGGAGGGGGTGTGACATTTTGGCAACATGATATAAATACAACAGTGACATAATTACATCTTGACATGACATATTTGCAACAGTGACATAAATGCAACTGATTCGTTTTAGTCCATCCTTCCACCTTTTGCGACCTTGTTCTGAAAAACTAGCCCTTGATTTTATGATATAGGGGCGCGACTCCCTAGTTAGCGCGGTTGGTTTACTTTTCTTGGAATAGGTCAAGAGTCGCTTGTTTAGCGCGTTTTACTTTCTTTTCATAATCTTCAATTCTATCTGTTCCATAACCTGATTCTGATGTTTCTTCTCTATAGATTGCCCTTGTATAAGTTTCTATAGTTTCAATATAGGTAACAAGTTTTTCTAATTTATCGTATGTCATTTTTGCGCTATCCTTTTTATCTGCGTTTAACTTACTCTTAAGTCATACAACTATTACAAGCGATTCGCAAGCCCTATAATAATTTATTATTTACTTGTATTAAAACGAATCATATGATAGTAATAGGTATAAACAAAAACACTGATAAAAGGATTTAATCAAATGCACGTAGCAACCAACAAACAACTTCAAAACCTAAGCAATAACGATATTAAACTTTGGTCAAAAGCTAATAACGCCGCACAAGCCATTAACGATATTTTAGATGATCTTAACGAATTAAGCGATACACAAAAAACGCAAGTTGCCGATAGATTACGCGCCCTTGCCGATATAGTTGACGGACGTGAAACAAGCAACGGAAATGAAAATACTTTTACATATATACATAGATAAAACCAAAAGGGGCTTGCAATATAGCCCCTAATTTACTAATGTATTTATATTAACACTGATAAAAGGAATCACTAAAATGTCTAGAGTTTACACAAGAACACAAAAACGCCGCAACACTCGCAAGCGCAACGATGCAATAGCAAAATATACAATCGCAAGTTTTACCGCCCTAGGCATGATTACTTGTGGTTATGTTTTACTAGTTGGTTTAATGTCTTTTGGAGGTTCTTTCTAATGTCACATAAAATTACTTCTCCTTATGTTTTCGTTGATACGCTTGAATCATTCTATGAAGAATATGGTGCTTATACTGATATTATTGCAAGCGCGTTAGGCGACTATATAAGATTTAATTATCAAGATTACGTTGGTAGTTTTACCGATGCTTGTAATGTCCGCGATATCTTGGAATCATCCTATGATTTAAACTTGCCACCATTGGACGCGATTGAATGGGTTAAATACGTTAATCACAATGCTAATTATTTAGGGGAGTCTTGATTATGTACGATATAAATAAACTTGATGAAATAATTATTGGCGGTCTTGATATAAGGGATTATCCAGATTTTTGCGATGCTTATATTGAGTCTGCTACCTATGAAGGGGTTATAATGACATATAAACAACTTGACGAACTCAACGAACAAGAACCGTCTTTTGTAAATGAATACGCTTTATTAGATTTTTTAGGGGCTTAATCATGGCACGTAAAACTATTATATTATATCAAGGCGCGAGTCTTATTAATGGGCAACCAATAGTTGCATTGGCACAATCGGACTCTACTAATAGCAAAACGGGTAACATGATTCAGACGTTTATATTAGACGCTACAACCGACCCTATAACCGCGAGTCGTACTGGTAAAGATGAGTCTATATGCGGTAGTTGTCCACATAGGGGTACGCCTAACAATAACGACAAAGGCCAAGCGACTAATAGAACGTGCTATGTGACTTTAGCACATGCGCCATTAGGTAAGTATAAGGCGTATAAAAAAGGCGTATATGGTACTAAAACAGCGACACTAAAAGAGATTGAATCTTTCGGTAGTTTGCAAGGCGTTAGGCTAGGCACATATGGCGACCCATGCGCCGTACCCAATGATATCTGGAAAGCATTGACTAGCAAGGCGTTATATTCAACCGCTTACACTCACGCGGCTATTAATCCAATGCCAGAGTCAATCATGACTAGCACTGATAATTTAAAGCAATCGGTGGACGCATGGAGTCGCAATGAGAGAACATTTAGAGTTATATCCCATGTTGACCAGTTATACAAAAGGCGCGAGGTACTATGTCCCGCTAGTGAAGAAATGGGCAAGCGCGCTACGTGTGCATCATGCAAACTATGTGGCGGTAGTAGTATTAACGCAAAATCAATCGCTATTGTTGCACATGGTACAAGCAAGCGTAAAGCAAAGGAGTTAGTTCAATGAGTTTTAGAGTCAATGTATTCAGTTGTGGCAAAGTGTTTTGTTACTATGTCGAGCCTAGTCGAGCGCAAGCATTGCAAAGGTTAATCAAGTGCAAAAAGCGTTACCCATACCTTCAATTCAATGTTAGAAGTGTGGACAACTAACTAAACAGTTTATATAGTTTTCTCCCAAGGTCGATTCATTAAGTTGAGTCGGCCTATTTTGTTTTAATTCAATAGTATAGCCTATGTTGTAAACTAGTTTAACATTGAACTACTTATAATGGTTTAGTATTAAACTACTTGTGATGTGTATGCCGATTCGCTATCCTAGCGCACGTTTTTATTCGTTTGTCAAGTCTTTTGTCATAACTGATCACGTTTTGTTACATTACTGTAATATACATCACTTTATTGCGTGGGACCCTTGACATTCTGAGCGAATCATGCATGAGGGCGTGTTAACACACTACATATCCGAAAACAAAAAAAAGTTATACTGTGACACAATGCCGCACAAAAGGGGTCTATCACTATACTACATGGAGTCATTACAAGAGGACGACACAAAAGAAGTTGACATGCGCTACCCACTTAAGTATGATACAACAAAAAAAGAATCATTAGATTTCAACAACTTGTAAAATAGTTGTATTAAACCTCTTGACATTCACGTATTTTAGGCATTATATATACATAAGAGGCACTACTTAAGTTTCTCACTAACAGGTTATACTACTTACTGTTTATAACTAGCTAGTTGGAGAACGTAAGTATATACTTAAGTAGTAGCTATTCAGTTTTCCTTCTCAACCATGACGAACCTTTCCACTTAGTTGTATTAGATGTGGTCATGCCGATGAGTTGTTTTATTATAAGAGAGTTTATTATGGCTATACCTGCTAAGAAGTACAGCGAAGTTATTGCTAAGAAGGTAGTAGCTGGAGTAAAGAATGGTGTCGCAGTGAGAGACATACTTGGATCAGTACAGAAGTATCAAGATGCACCTGCTAGTACAGCCACTTTTTACAAGCTATATGGTAATCTAATAGCTGAGACTAAAGCTGACATAGTTGGTGAGATAGGTAACGTAGTTGTTAATGCCGCTAGAGGTGGTGACTTTAAGGCCGCTGAGTTCTTCCTAAGATCTAAAGGTGGTTGGTCGCCTAACTCTACAGTGAATGAAGTAGATCAAGAAGTTGACCCCGACTTAGATGAGAGTGCTATAGACAGTTTGATGTCGCTACTAGGAAAGAATGAACCCGATGAAGAGACAGATAACGGCTGATACACTACGTGAGCTACCTAAGTCCAAAGTCAATGAGTTGTTTGAGGCATTAGGACCACGTAAAGTTGAAGAGCTTAAGCATGACTGGAACTTCTGGGCTAGAGATAATCAGTTAGCTCCTAAAGGAGACGATTGGAATACTTGGTTTATCAATGCTGGTCGAGGTTTTGGTAAGACACGTTCTGGAGTAGAGTGGGTAAGAGAGCAAGTTAAGAGTGGCGTTAAACGTATAGCCGCAGTAGCTTCTACTAACTCAGATATAGAACGAGTTATGGTTAAGGGAGAGAGTGGTTTTCTATCGGTATGCTGGAAGGGTGATAAAACCTATGCTGGTAAGAAGATGGGCTTTCCTGAATGGTCGCCAACAAAGAGAACACTCACATGGGAGAATGGAGCGCAAGTACAGTTCTTCTCCGCAGAAGAGCCAGAGCGTCTTCGTGGTCCACAGTTTGAATTAGCTTGGTGTGACGAGACAGCCGCTTGGAATAAAGACATAGACACTTGGCAGATGCTACAGTTTTGTATGCGTCTAGGTAAGCACCCTCGTATCATGGTGACTACCACCCCGAAGCCAACTAAACTGATACGCCAGATACTTAAAGACCCTAAGACTACTATTACTACAGGGTCTACTTTTGATAACTCTGCTAACTTAGCTAAGACATATCTAACTGCTGTTAAAGAACAGTATGAAGGTACTAGACTAGGTAAGCAAGAGCTTTACGCAGAAGTCTTAGAGGAAGCACAAGGTGCTTTATGGACAACTGCCATGCTGGACGAAGCATCTGTTAAGTTAGATGACGTGCCAGACCTTTCCCGTATTGTTGTCGCCCTAGACCCTGCTGTCACCTCTAATGCTGAGAGTGATATGACAGGTATTGTTGTAGCAGGTATAGATGTTAATGGTATAGCTTATGTATTAGGCGATTACACTGACAGACTGTCTCCTCAAGGTTGGGCTTCTAAAGCAATAGAATTATACTATCATCACGAAGCTGATCGTATTGTCGCCGAGGTAAATCAAGGTGGTGATATGGTTAAAACAACTATACATGGTGAAGATGACACAGTACCTTACAAAGCTGTACGTGCATCTAGAGGTAAATTTGCTAGAGCTGAACCAATATCTGCACTCTACGAGCGTGGATTGGTCAAGCATGTTGCAAACCCTAAAGATGACGCTTCACTTAACGAATTAGAAATACAAATGCGAACATGGGAACCATTAGGGTCGATTGGCTCCCCAGATAGATTAGATGCTCTAGTATGGGCAATTACTGACCTCTCACTCAACGGATACACAAAACCAAAACTGACCCTCGCTTATTCTAGTGTTAAGGGACTTTCACGTTAACTATAGAAGTATTATTGTCATGGTAAAGAAACTCTCAGAATCAAAAGCTAAATCTACATTAGGTGTAGCTGGTGATAACACATACAACGGTCAAATCCGCGCTGATGAGTTCCTCCCTGAACTTCGAGGTAAGAAAGCTATACGCAAGTATCGTGAGATGCGTGA
>VMHT01131792.1_pt1 | contig 12209 bp, 16 predicted proteins | sample 4693611 | NCBI WGS metagenome assembly VMHT01 (sample SAMN12280063, study PRJNA550983) | marine metagenome | isolation source: seawater sampled from same location over 5 years 0.02-0.2 micron viral filtrate | place: USA: collected off the coast of southern California halfway between the port... ...
AGACCCATCAGCAGCGGAAATATCTTTCCATGTTTTATCATTGTTTATACCTTTGTCCTCCAATAGCTTCTCTAGGTACTTGTTCTTTACACGGTAGCTGCCACTCAGAGTCTTGTGCGTAAAAATGTTAGCCCTCGTAGGCTCAATCGAAGGACTAGTTCCACCACATATAATACTACTGCTGGCGTTAGGAGCAATAGCAAGGAGATGTGAGTTACGGCGACCACTGCCAGCCATATCAGGAGCTTCCCCACGATCTCTACCCAGAACTTTACTAGCTTCCGTCGCCCGTTCTTTGATGAGCTTGAAGGCTCTATGATTAAATGATGCAGCGTAAACTCCCGCGAAAGGGAGTCCATTACGTTGAAGATAACTATGAAAGCCCATTGCACCAAGGCCAACCGCCCGTTCTCTATATGCACTATAAGCGGCTCTTGCAAAGCCTTTTTTATCCAAGTCAACATGATACTTAAACTCCTGCAAGCTATTACATTGTTCCCTTATACCCACTGTCTGTATAGCATTATCTATAAAGTGTTCCAGTGTGTTGTCCAGCATAGTGATTAAATCCGATATGAAGTTCTCCTCATCTTTCCACTCATCAAAGTATTCTAAGTTAACACTTGACAAGCAGCATACTGCTGTACGTTCCTCGCTAGTGGGCAAGGTAATCTCAGAGCATAGATTACTTTGTCGTACAGACAGCCCTAAGTCCTTCTGCTCCTGTGGTAGATACTCGTTACAACGGTCTGTGTTGACAATGTACGGCTCACCTGTCTCTGCTCTGGTGTGTACTAGCTGCCACCATAAGTCCCGCGCTGGGACTGTTTTGACTGCTTGCTTTGACTTAGGGTCAATCAAACGCCAAGGTAAGTCATGCTCTACTGAATAAAGAAACTCATCAGAGATATTAACGCCGTTATGTAGATTAAGACACTTGCGGTTAAGATCCCCACCAGTAGTTTTTCGCATAGCAATAAATTCTTCAATCTCTGGATGGCTAATGTCCATATACGCTGCATAAGCACCTCTCCTTGTTACTCCTTGGTTGAAAGCCAGCATCTGACTATCGACTACGTGCATAAAAGGGATACTTCCAGTTGATTGAGACCCGTTAGAAGTAGCCACACCGTTACTGCGAACAGCGCCCCAGTACCCACCCAGACCGCCCCCGCTGGAAGTGAGCCAAATGTTTTCATCATAGTGAGTTGATAAACCACCTCTGGAATCAGGCACAAAATTAAGAAAGCAGCTAATAGGTAAGCCACGCGTCGTTCCTCCATTGCTTAGTATTGGTGTACTGAACATGAACCAGCTTTTACTGGCATAGTCATACAGGCGCTGTGCTAGGTCAAAGTCAGTGACACCATGATAGGTAGCACTGTACACGGAAGCGCGTGCAAAAGCTTCCTGTGCGTATGTCTCGTCCTCCCAGAAGTACCTGTCCTTCAGTGTGTTCAGAGAGAAGTCATTTAGGTCTTTCTCTTTCTCGTAGTCTATAGTAATCCCAAGGTAATCTTGAGTGCCTGTTTTATACTGCATCTTGATTGTCCAACAAAAACTTCATCAATCGTTCCTCGTACCAACGTGCTTTGCGTAGGTCTTCAAACGGCTTCTTTTTGTACCTGAATCTCCACCTATATTTTAACGCATTTCCACGCAAATAGCCAATGTATTCGTCCTTATTTAACATTGCCTCTATAGCTTCTATGCACTCTACACTACCATTGTTGTAGTGTGGTGGGTTGTCCACCATGTCTGGGGCAGACTCAATACTGTATACGTCATGCACAAACTTATCACCATACAGGGGATGTTCGTTAGGAGCGTTGTCTTCTTCCTCGTCCCAATGCACTTGGTATCCGTACTTCTTGTTGATTCTAGTCCATGCGTCTGGGCTTTCATCATCAATACTCGTCTTCTTCGTCTGTGTCCGGTCTTGTGTCATCTTGTAATTCTTCCTCAAACATTTCTAGTCGGTTAATTAGCTTGTCTTCAAACCTGTCAAGTATTTCTTCACTGGTCAATTCCAAGTATTCTACTAAATCATCAGGGTCATATCTTTTCAGTATCATTTCCCTAATCTCATCCATTGTTAAATTATTTTGAGTCAACATATTGCATCAACTTGTCAAAGTCATTTAGTGTATAGTGTTTGAATCCTTCCTTCTCACACCACTGCCCCATTGTCATCTTAGCGCCCTTGCGTAGCTTCTTGTTAGGATCTGATAGTACAAAGATCAGTTCTGTGTCTATGCAGTCCCTGATGGCTTTGTACTTCATTGTGTCGCCTGTCCTGAAGAAGCCTTTTAGTTCCAATAGTGTCCCTGTGCGTGTATGTACGAAGTCTGGTTTGTACTTCCTGTGCATAACGTAAGGGACATCAAATGGTTCATACTTAAACTTACGCTTTGGTGCTATGGCTGCAAATGAAGCCTCTAGCCCTGACCTGTAAATACTGTCTTTACGTAATCTTGATCTCTTGGACTTTAGGCTCATTTGCCACCTCTGTTAAGTATCTTGGCCCGTAGGAGTATGCAAAAGCGCGTAACTGGGGATAACACGAAAGTTTGAAGTGACAGTAAGAGCAACCTGTATCTAGTTTCTGGTTCCCACTCTTTCCATCTGGCACAGGCGCGTAGCAATGCTCTGGCGCGTCCGGTGCCTTTACGACCTTTTTTACGTGCTTGATCCTCTCTACTATGTCTTCCTTCAAGACCTCGTACACAGGCGCTTGTGTGTCCTTCAGGTCATACTTCAGGAAAGTTAGATGTCCGTTCTGCTTGTCCATTGCAAGCCATCCAAACTCTGTCTCACCCTCCGAATGGGCATAAGCCTTGATCTGATCTATATAACCAAAAGGATCATCAAAAGCCAGCGTAGCGTCCTTGAACTTCTTAAACCCGTAGCTACTAGCTGACTTAACATCGGTTACTACTCCATCTATGCGACAGTCCATGTGGCCTACAATCCCTTCCACCTCGCACACTTTCTGCTCGTCCGTGACCTCATGCCCAGATAGGCGTGTCAAGAACAAAAGCATTTCCTCAATCAAATGCCCGTACAGGAACTTGACTAGCGTGTGTGGCTGCATTGGCTCCTTCGGGCCAGCATTGTTGTAGTGGTTCCACAGGTATCTATCATCCTTACCTATGTTTGACAGACGCAGCTTACGGCCATCAAAGACACCGCGATTGGTGAACTCTTTCCGCATCAAGTCCTTGACTGCCTCGCCGAACTTCTCAATCTCTGCTTCAGCGTCTACAGACCTGTCTACGTTCTTGGTCTTCACCAGTTTGTAGATGTCATCGACCAGTGTATGTGTTGTCTTCATTTTGTTTCTCTATGCTCTACAAATCTAAGTTTACGTGTGATTGGATTGAAACCAAGCAAGACAACATTCAACTCCTTTTGAAGCTGGCTCCTTTGTGCAGGCGTGCTTGTATAGTTCCCTGTTGCTGGTTGTTCTTGGAATGTTTTAACATCTATCAAAAGTGTTTCCTTTGTTTCTAAGTTATATGCAATTAAATCTATAGGCCCGGAGCATCCAGCATTTTTAAACACTTCGTACCCTTCGTCCCATAACCAAGTAATTGCGTAGTGTTCTGCCAAGTCACCCTTGCGGCTATTGTCAGTATTAATGTGTTTCTGACCAGTTGCTGCCGACACTGTATTCTCCTGTTAATGGACATCTCAGGTTGTAGTGGAGACCAGCAGCCTCTATGCAAGACACTGCTAATCTTCCGTACTTATCTTCCTGACCCTGTGCTACTTCAGCCTGTACCTCATCGTGGATGTTGCCTACAAAGTTATAGTCCAGCCTGTACCCCTGTGCATATTCATCTAGGATAACAAGAGCTTTCTTCATAACTATAGCACCAGCACCTTGCAGTAGCGTGTTCAACGCTGAGTGTGCGCTACGTACCTGTAGCTGCCTCCCGTCTAGTCCTTTAAGGTATCCTCCTCCAGCTTTTGCTGCAACTCTTTCAGTAAGATCCCTAAGTGCTGGGAGACCATTAAGGAATCTTGCTCTAAGCGCAGAGCCAGTACGCGCATTTCCCCCGACAATCGTACCAAGTTTTGCATCTCCTGCCCCGTATAGGAAGGCATATATGAAAGTCTTAGCCTGATCTCTCGATTCAAGTCCTGCAAGTCTTTGATTGGCTGTGTGAATATCTCCGTGGAGAATTTCATTAGTGTACTCCTTGTCTCCCATGTAGTGTGCCAACATGCGTAGCTCTAGTCCACTGGCATCAAAGCCGACCAGAGAGTAGCCTTCCGGTACTGTCCAGCATGACCTGCACTCTTTGCCGTATGGAGCGCGTGTGGCAGGTACCTGTGCCAGATTAGGCTCTGAGTGCGTCATACGGCCTGTTACAGCGCCGTTGGTGTTCACTCTGCCGTGTACCCTACCGTCATCGCCAGCAGCGTCTATCCAGCTTTTTATCTGTGCTACACGCTTCTGTACCATCAGGTACTCCGCTATCAGTTGCGCTTCCGGTATGTCAGTGATCTTAGACAGTACAGACTCATCTACAATGGCGTGTCCCTTCTCTGTAAACTTTGTGGGCTTCCATCCAAAATGCTGTAAGTATCTGCCGATCTGCTGCCGTGAGCCTAAGTTAAACTCAGGATAGTCTACGCGACTAAACGGGCCACAAACGTCACCCCATTGCTCGCCTAGAAACTTTAGACCTACGGCAGAGAGCGTATGATCTTTCTTACACCGTGGCGTAACTTCCTTGATAAATGTAGGGAGAGGACGAAAGGTGTCCTGTACTTTGTCTTCCAGTTCATATTTTTTTTCCTTTAGCAGAGCTAATAATTGGTGTGCATATTTTAGATCCAGTAGCCAGCCTAGCCTGACCTGTCTGGCGGTTATCCGCTGCACTTCATGTTCCAGTTCTATTGAGGACACATCGAAACCATCCAGTTCTTTTAGTAGGTGCTGGTACAGTTTTTCAGTTACTTCAACATCGCGTACACAATACTTTTCCATCTCAGGTGACAAGCATGACCAGTCAGTATGGTCGCCCTTAGAAAACCCAAGACGCTCACCCCATGCGCGTAGGCTGTGTCCTCCTTCGCGGTTAGGACTACTCAGGCGTGACATGACCAGCGTATCCTGTACGCGCTCACGGTCTACCTTGATTCCCCATAGGCGCTCCAGTACAGGCAGGTCAAACCCATATAGGTTCTGTCCTACTACTGGGAACGTGCCTTCCAGCGTAGCAGCCAGAGACTCAGCATCGTAATGCTTACGTACCTCACCGTCCTGCTTTGTTACTGCAATCCAAATGACACTGGGATTCAGTCCGTCAGTCTCAATGTCTAGGTACAGTTCGCTGTTAGAAGTCATCGTCTACGTCCTTGGGTGCTGCCACCTCAGTCATTCTGCCCGTAACTCTGTCGTACTTCAGGTAGCAAGCTGCTCCTGTCAACCCAGCGTAGCGATTCTTCAGGATACGTACTGTGGTTGTGTTACGCTTATCCTCGTCCTCGTCCTGCTGGTTACGCTCCAATCCAATCACCATGTCCGACAGTTGCGCTATCGCCTGTGAGCCTCGCAACTCACTGAGGCTTATCTTGCCTCCGTCCTCATGTGGCTTGCCTGTGGTACGCTTTAAGTGCGACACCAGAAACAGACCTACGCCTAGCTCCTGCACCAGTGTACGCAGGTTAGTCATAATGGCGTCGATAGCCTTACGCTCGTCACCGTTCTCCTGTGCTGACACTACGATGGACAGGTGGTCGAGTATGATCCACTTACAGTCCAGTGCCTTGGCCATGTGGCGTATGCGAGACAATAGTTTGTCCTCACTTGTACTGCCCCAATGGTCAAACAGATAGAACCGTCCAGTTCCTAGTGTCTGCTCCCAGAATGGAAACGCAGCGTCGGAATCTAAGTCTTCCTCTAGGTGCAGTGGGCAGTCGGCGGCTACCGACATGATGCCCAGAGCAGTCCTCGCTACGTCTTCCTCCAGCGCAAGTATGCCAATGTTGTCCTCTGTCGCGTTAAGCAGGTAATGCTCTAGCTCCCTGACAATCTGTGACTTACCCATGCCTGAGCCACTGGTGATGGTCACTAGCTCGTATGGTCTGAATCCCTTGGTCATGTCGTTAAGACCTTGCCACGGATACGGTATAGACTTGACCTTCATCTTGCCAGTGATGGCGTCCCATGTGTCTTTACCACACACGATGCCATCGGGCTGATAAGATTTAGCGTCCCACCATGCCGACACAAAATCCCGCACCTTATTGGCTACCAGCATCTCGCTAGCGTCCTTCATAGGTAACGTACAGATTTTGAGCTTACTGGGGCTGAATATATCCTTGATCTCGTCAATGGCAGTCTGTCCAGCCTTGTCGCTGTCGAAACACACCACCACCTGATCGTAACCTTCCAGCCACTCTAATTGCTCTTTTATCTCCTTTGCTGCTGCTGATGCGCCAGAGCGTAGCGACACCACATCCCATTTATTGTCGAACATCTCAGACACACTCAGCGCGTCCAGTTCGCCCTCTGTTATCGTTATGAATTTACCCTTGCCACGGCAGGTATTCTGCCCAAACAGCCCTACGCCTTGCAGTGTGCCTGTTGCGTAGAAGTCCTTACTCTGCACCACACGCACTTTGCTGCCCTTCACCTCGTTAGTGTCGGTTGCATAGTACGGATAGTGGTGTCTGCTGATTGTCCCTGACCTGTCAAACTCCACAGTAACGCCAAACTTGGCGCATGTAGCCTGTGATATTCGACGCTCAGGAATAGCGGCAGTGGCCCCGTTAAACTCTAGCGGTCTTTTTTCTGCAATGCTCACAACTTCACCATTGGCGCTCTCGCGGTGGTTACACCCAGCGGAGAAGCAGTGGGCCGACCCGTCACTATAACGGGCCAGCGCATCACTACTGCCGCACACTGGGCAAGCTTCATGCTTTACAAACTTAGAGTTCTGCATCTATTCCGGACGCATCTTCAGCAAGTTCCAGCACTCGCACAGCGTTAAGATAGGTAGGCGTCCCATGTACTGGGTGCGCTGGGCCTGTCTTGTAGCTGATACGTACCATAGAGCCGCGAGGAATGTCACCAGTGAAGGGGTTATCATTGGCATCAATGATCTTCACCGGAAACTTACTGGCAAACTTTCGCTGTGCCATGTTCTCGTACTCTTTGATTTTCACACCCTGAGCGGACAGCATCTCAGCCGTTGCATCGTCCAGAGTACCCGTTAAGGTAAAACGTCCAGTATCTTGTCCCTGATAAGACTCAGTTTCACGCAAGTTACTAAAGGCTACCTTCATCTCTGCTACAGCCATCTATAGACTCCTATGGTTATTGTAGTTACTAAAAATGAAACTTTAAGAATATACATTATGTTTATTCCTTCGCTCCATAGGTATTATTATACAGTATTTTCAGATCAACGCAAGTCCTCCTAGTTAAAAAGTTCAAAATCTAGCTCATCAATTTGCACCTCGTCCAGATAGAGTGACTCGTACTCCTGTGAGATTATCGCTCTGTTGGATATAGTGTAGCAAGTGTTGCACAGGTCTATGTGCTCCCCTGTCTTGTGGTCTTTTCTGGACAATTCAATATCGCTCAGTGGCCCGCTGTTGCACGCTTTGCATCTCATTAGTGTAACTCCCTGTGGAATAAGTTTTTGTGTAGCTCGTCTACCTGTTGGTCAGTGTGGTTAGCTAAGGTCAACGCTAGCCAGCTTGTGGCTGCACTAGCTAACTCTGCGATGGTCGCGTTATTTATTTGGTATTCTATTAATTCGTTCTCTTTCCTGTCGCGTTCGCTAACCTCTTGTGGCTCGTTATCGTCCGTAACGTCTATGTCTGGGTGTGTTGTACTCATGCTGCTAGTAACTCCATTGGTGGTTGTCGGTTCTCAGGCCATCGCATGTCGATAACCTGTGGTTTATACTGGAAATAGTATACACGATAGCCTTCCAGACTGCTAGCGCGTTTGCACTCGTCGGGCATACACTGCGGCGGTGGTGTATGGTCTATTGATCCTAACTCTGGGTTAGGAATGCCCATAGGCGGCTCAGAGAGAGCCTGTGAGCACTTTTGCCACGTTAGATGTACCTTTCCATACCTTAGCGTGTACTCGTCTGACAGCGCCTTAAAATGCCTGTATAGCCATCTATAGTTTGCTGCACTTTCCCTAGTCCATATAGTGCTGGGGTGATTCCTGTGCGCTACTTTGTACGGTACGTCGTGGTTCCCGTACTCATGGTGCGCTGTGCATAGCATTTGCGCTGATTCCAGAATCATCTTAACCACATGTTTATCACACTGCATCTGTGCTGCACGCACAGGATTGGTTGATATATAGAATATGTTCATGCTACCGCCTTCTCTGCCTGTTCAATAAATAACTTAGTTTGGCGACGTAGTGTCCATGAAAAATCGTCACTGTCAATGCCTTGTGTAAACAGCATGTCTTCTAGCAGCCTACGTGCTGCCGGTTCTGTTAGGCTGTCCACTATCTCGTACACTGACTCCATTAGCCGCTCGTCGCTATCTTCTTTATATTCATTGCTCATATTTTACCCCAGTAAATAAGTTTCGATTAAAAATGATACACCACAAATTGCCAGTATTACAACGTATGCTGTGCAAAAGTCTTTTATAGCTTGCCATATCATGCTAAAACCCCCACATTGTCAAAGTGTGTTCCCAGTCTACCACTAGCAAGAACATTAGTCCAAGTATCATAAGTTTATATTTCCAGTCTTTTAGCATCTATGCTACCTCCAGTAATGTTATAACTTTAGCCATTGTTTTTCCATGTGCAGGATATGCTACCACAGTAACATCCTTAGACCAACATGCGCGACATGTGCCACATTTGCCTGCACGCTCGTACGCTTCGCACACTGTCATACTGTCCGTGGCATGGTCTGGCGTAGGTATGATGGTGCTAGTAGTCTCGCCAGCGATTATGCCGCCTTGCACACTGTCGGACGATAGGCGAACGACTACGTTAGGTAGCGTCTGCATGTCAGCGATTACGCTGGTAAACTTGTCGAACTTGTGCATACGTGTAGGTAGCCAATGCTTTACCCATGGCGTGCGCTGCATGACTTCTAGGATCTTGTGCGCTAGCGGCAACACTGCCATATCACCAGAGTCAAACCAGCGAAAGTATCTGTCATTGTCTAATTCCGTCACCATATCATCAACCCATTCATCACGCCGCCAATCCTCCCAGTTATGCAGTCTAGGTGCCTTGACGTTAGGGAATCTATAGTTACCTGTGGTCGCATAGCATCCTTTACAGGCATCGACCAGAGAACCGTCGGCATTCTTACTGCCGGGACATGTGTCTAATGCCTGTAACGACCATGACCTGCACGGCATCTTAGACGCATTTGATAGTTTAACCATTGTTTTGTACCTGTCTGTTAACTGGTGAGCAGTTTATACTCGTCGTGCTCAGGACGCAACAGGCAAGTTTTACATCGTGGCCTAGGATGGTTCGCGGCTAGGCCGCTATTGTTTCGTCTATTAGTGTTACTGGTATGCCATGCTTCACTACTGCATCGTTAAAGTACCATCCCATTGTGTTGTCACTAAACCACTGCTTCAGCTGCTCTAGTGTTTCTGGAAAATCATACTCTGTGCTGGTTTCTATTCCTAGGTAGGACTCTATAGCGCGAGACAGTTTGTTGTATTCTCTACCATGGTGTAACTTTGTTTCCCATTGGTCGAGTCCAGCATTGCCATATTGATCCGCAATTTGTTGTCTAATGTTAGATAATGTAGTGAATGTGCTCATTTGTTTACCTATGTAGTTATTAATTAATTTGTGCAGCCATGATAGCGCCTGCATCACTGGTGTCAATAACTTTTCTATATATGCATATAACTATATGGTAGTTGCAATGGTTTTGATTGTGTGCTTGTGGTTACTTGTGTTGACCTGTGGGGTACTATACTGTCCCTCACATGTCAACATTTGCATACTCCTGTCAACTATGGTAAACCCCAGCACCGCCAAGCATAACACAATCCCAATGTCAACCTTGCATTCTATTGTAAACTATGGTAGGCCATAGACTCCCTAGCATTGTTTGCTATTGTTTGCAAGTGTTGACATGAGGGGGTGGGTATGTTATGGGGGGACGGGGGAGGGGATTGTGTTCTTTAATAAATTATAGTACCCGCTAACGTACAAAATAGGCCAAAATTAGGTCAAATTGACCAATAGTTAGTCCTTACTAACCTCTTGTAAACAAAAGAAAACACAAGTTTACCAAAAACACACTAAAGGGACACCCTAATAACTAAATAATCTAAAATAATGCTTTACTTTTGCACAAAAGTATGCTATAATTAAAAAGTATTCTTAGGTACTAAGGTAAATACTTTATGGATCAACCTAAACGTAAAAGAGGGAGACCAAAGAAGACTGATGTAGTCTCTAAAACCGCTGGAAACAGGGGTAAAGTAGGGCGGCCAAAAGGAGACGCTAGCATTATTAATGAATATAAGGCTAGAATGCTTGCTTCACCTAAATCTAACAAAGTTCTGGAAAGTATCTTTAATGCTGCTCTTAACGATGACCATAAAAATCAAGCAGCAGCATGGAAACTAGTTATGGACAGGATGCTGCCATTAAGTTATTTTGAAAAGGATTCAGCCAGTGGGAGACAGTCTGTGTCGATTACTATCTCAGGTGTTGGGCAAGTCGCCACAAGTGTCTCTGACCCAAGTGAAAACAATACCATTGAAGGAGCGCCAGCAACGCTGGAGGGGGAGTACACGGAAAGTGATATATAAATACTTTAAGTTAGATGACTTTAAGTGTCAAGAAACTGGTGAGAATGAGATAGACCCAGAGTTTGTTATGAAGCTGGATGAGCTAAGGGAAGCCTGTGGTTTTCCTTTTGTAATCACCAGTGGCTATAGGTCTCCTAAGCATTCCATAGAAGCTAAGAAAACTAGGCCGGGGACTCATGCCCAAGGCATAGCTGCGGACATTAAGACTTCCAGTGGCCAACAGCGTCATAAGATTATTAAGGCTGCTATGATTATGGGATTTAACGGGATAGGTGTCGCTAAGAGCTTTGTGCATGTCGACACTAGAGACTCTAGTCCTGTTGTGTGGTCATATTGATGTGTCTGGGTTATAGGAACTTTAAGGGTTTATGACTGACCTAAACATAGAGTTACTCCCTTGGCAACAAGAAGTCTGGGGAGATACCACAAGGTTTAAGATTGTCGCTGCTGGTAGACGTACTGGTAAGTCCAGACTAGCGGCATGGTTGTTGATTGTCAATGCCTTGGAGTCCAGTAAGGGGAATGTGTTTTATGTAGCACCAACCCAAGGACAGGCCAGAGACATCATGTGGCAGACACTGCTTGAACTGGGGAATCCAGTGATTGTGTCCAGCCACATCAACAATCTACAGATAAAGCTAATCAATGGTGCTACCATATCGTTGAAAGGCGCGGACAGGCCAGAGACTATGCGTGGTGTGTCCTTGAAGTTTCTGGTCATGGACGAATACGCAGACATGAAGCCTGAAGTATTTGAGCAGATTCTTAGGCCAGCCTTAGCTGACCAAAAGGGGAATGCGTTGTTCATTGGTACGCCAATGGGACGTAATCACTTTTATGAGTTGTATCAGTACGCTGAGTTAGAGGATGACCCAACGTACAGAGCGTGGCACTTTACAAGCTATGACAATCCTTTGTTGGATGAGGATGAGATAAACGTAGCTAAAAAGAGTATGTCCAGCTATGCGTTTAGACAGGAATTTATGGCGTCCTTTGAAGCCAGAGGTTCTGAGATGTTCAAGGAGGATTGGGTCAAGTTTGGCGAAACTCCTGAATACGGTGACTACTACATAGCCATTGACTTAGCTGGCTTTGAGGAAGTAAACAAACAGCGTACTAAGAACAGTAAACTGGACGAGACAGCCATAGCGGTTGTTAAGGTCAATGACAATGGGCATTGGCATGTAGAAAACATAGTGCATGGGCGCTGGGAGTTGTCTGAGACAGCCAGAAAGATATTTGAGGTTGTCAGGGACTACAGGCCCATAGGCATAGGGATAGAGAAAGGTATCGCTAGACAGGCTGTTATGTCCCCGTTAACGGACATGATGAAGCGGTACGGGATGTTCTTTAGGGTTGATGAGTTGACCCATGGGAACAAAAAGAAGACTGATAGGGTCATGTGGGCGCTACAG
>VMHT01056826.1_pt1 | contig 12207 bp, 11 predicted proteins | sample 4693611 | NCBI WGS metagenome assembly VMHT01 (sample SAMN12280063, study PRJNA550983) | marine metagenome | isolation source: seawater sampled from same location over 5 years 0.02-0.2 micron viral filtrate | place: USA: collected off the coast of southern California halfway between the port... ...
AACAATTCCAAACCGACAGAGAAGCAGACAAAGTTATTGCTGTTATTGCGCCTCACATTGTTGACCGCATGATTAGGTTCGGCAAGGATCACAAAGTTGACCAGCTTTAAATATAAACCTGACGGCGAAGTCTTAAAATCATTTATGAAAGATGCGTCTTTCTTTCGTGCGCTCCGTGGCCCTGTTGGTTCTGGCAAGTCTGTGTGTTGTTGCGTAGAATTATTCCGCCGCGCTTTACAGCAAGAAAAAGATAGCAATGGTGTCCGTCGCTCACGCTGGGCAGTCATTCGTAACACCAATCCACAACTTAAAACGACCACAATCAAAACGTGGTTGGATTGGTTTCCTGAAGAAGAATGGGGCAAGTTCCAATGGTCTGTGCCTTACACCCACCACATTAAAAGACAAGACCTCGACCTTGAGGTTATCTTCTTAGCTTTGGATAGACCAGAGGACGTAAAGAAGTTGCTGTCATTGGAACTTACAGGCATCTGGATAAACGAAGCTCGTGAAATTAATAAGAATATTATCGATGCTTGCTCCATGCGTGTAGGTAGATTCCCATCAATGAAAGACGGAGGCTGTACTTGGACGGGAGTGATTGCGGATACAAACGCACCAGAGGAAGACCATTGGTGGCCTATCATGTCAGGCGAAGTGCCGATACCCGACCACATAGCAAAAGAAGAAGCAAAAATGTTAGTCAAGCCAGACAACTGGAGTTTCTTCACACAACCCGCAGGGATGCTAGAAGAAAAAGGCGAGGACGGGAATATCACAGGATATACGCTAAACGTGAGCGCAGAAAACAGAAACAATATGAGGAAAGATTACTATCCGAATATCGTACAAGGCAAGACGAAGAGTTGGATAGATGTGTATGTAATGAATCGCCTTGGGAGTATTAAAGATGGCAAACCCGTTTATCCCAATTTCGCACCAGATGTTCACGTTTCTAAAGAAGAGATACCAGTGGCGGCTGGTGTACCTGTTTATATTGGTGTTGACTTTGGGCTTACTCCCGCCGCTGTTATAGGGCAAAAAGTGCGTGGACGTTGGCTACTGTTACAAGAGATAGTAGCGTTTGATATGGGCATCGTTAAGTTCAGCGAAGTCCTCCGACAAGAACTTCTTACTAGATATCCCAGCAACGAGGTCATCATCTTTGGTGATCCCGCTGGCGACTTCCGCGCTCAGACTGATGAAAGTACACCTTTTCAAATATTACGCGGGGCGGGTCTTAATGCTCGTCCAGCCCCATCTAACGATGTTGCTCTTAGGTTGGAATCTGTTTCAACAACTCTTAACAGAATGGTTGATGGTTTATCAGGGCTTCTTATCGATTTCCGTTGTCGCAATATAATCAAAGGATTTGAAGGTGGTTATCAATACAGACGTATTCAGGTATCTGGTGAGAGGTATGATGATAAACCAGAGAAAAACCACTTCTCCCATATTCACGATGCGTTGCAGTATTTAATGCTTGGCTCTGGAGAGGGCAGGGCTATCTTGTCGAACCAAGCACACTCGCCCAAACCATTTCAGGCGCAAAGAAACTATGACGTATTCTCACGCCAACCTAAAAAACGCAGACAAGGTTTATGGTCAAGGATGTAGTTTTGTGCGTTGCCGCAACAATAAAGCTGGGGTTATGACAAACTATAAGGAGTCTGAATATGTGTTTGGCATCACCTAAAATGAAACAGCCTGAAGAAACGGCTGAAGCTAAAATTGAGCGTGAAAACGAAACTCAAAAAGAGTTGAAAGTCGCCTCTGATAATAAGGCAGAACAGCTTGAACGTGCTGTAAAACGCAAGCGCGGTGGGCGCGGCGGCGTATCTTTGCTCACTGGTAGCAGAGGCGGTCTGGGTTATTATAACGAGACTGTGTAATGCACGACCCAATGTCGACACGCCTGTTGGCGAAATACGAGAAAGCAAAACAAGCTCGAACTTTGTTTGAGCCACTCTTTGATGAGTGCTACGAGTATGCTTTGCCTATGCGAAAAAGTTTTTACTTTGAAAGCGTAGGGCAACGCCGTGACGACAAGATATTTGACGAGACAGCAGTTGTAGGTGTGCAAGAGTTTGCCTCTCGCTTGCAGTCTGGTCTTGTGCCTAACTTTGCACGTTGGGCGGACTTTGTTGCTGGCTCTGAAATCCCAGACCAGAACCTAGATGCTGTAAATAATTCATTAGATGAAGTTACTGAATATGTTTTTGAAGTGTTACAAAACTCAAACTTTGGCCAAGAGATTCATGAAAGCTTTATGGACTTGGCTGTTGGCACAGGCGTCCTCCTTGCTGAAGAAGGTGACGCTATCAATCCGGTACGCTTTAATGCGATACCACTTCCGTCTGTCGTGCTTGACACTGGTCCCGATGATAAAATTGACCATGTATTTAGACAGCGTGAAGTTAAAGTTACAGACATACAAGTCGCATATCCAAAGGCTGTTCTGAGCGATAAACTTCAGAGGCAGTTAAATCAATCACCTGATACCAAAGTAAAGTTACTGGAAGTTATTTGCCGTAACTATTCCAAGCCCAATAAAGAAATCCATGACTTTTATGTGCTAGACGTAGAAGACAAAGCTGTAATATATACAGAAAGATTTGAGGGCGCAGGCTCAAATCCATTTATTTGTTTCCGCTGGTCTAAGGCGGCGGGTGAAGTTTATGGGCGTGGCCCACTTATTAACGCATTAAGCGCAATCAAAACCACCAACCTGACAATCGAGTTAATACTTGAAAACGCTCAGATGGCTATCTCTGGCATCTATCAGATGGATGATGATGGCGTTGTAAACACTGACACAATAAACCTAGTGCCAGGGACTATCATCCCAAAGGCGATGGGTTCGCAGGGTTTACAACCTATAAGAGCGGCTGGTGATTTCAATGTTGCGAATCTAGTTTTGGGTGACATGCGTAACAACATTAAAAGAGCTTTATATAATGATATGCTAGGTGACCCAAATAAAACACCAGCAACTGCTACGGAAGTGGCAGAGCGCATGGCTGACCTATCAAGACGTATTGGCTCGGCGTTTGGTAGGTTGCAGGCAGAAATGGTGCAACCTGTTTTACAGCGCGTTGTATATATATTGAAGAAGCAAGGCCGTATTGAGATACCATCAATCAACGGCAGAGAAGTAAAGGTGAAGTCAGTATCACCGTTGGCTCAAGCGCAAGCCAATCAAGACATATCAAATGTATCGCGCTACCTACAGCTTGTGGGTGGTACATTTGGGCCCGAGGTGCTTAACATACTTATCCGTTCTGATGATGTTGCGGCGTATCTTGCCAAGAAGTTTGGTGTTCCAGACAGCTTGGTAAGAGACAAAGTAGAGCGAGAGCAACTGCTTCAAGCCGCTCAACAATATCAGCAACAGATGGCTCAAGGTAACGCACCAGATGTCCAAGCACTTAGGTCTTGATGGGTATCCTCGCTCACGCGAGAATGACCACCTTATATCAAAAAACATACACGCATTATTCGCAACTCCAACGGGGAGAGAAGTAATTAAGTATCTGCGCTCAGTAACTATTGAGGCAGTAACAGGTGCAGGGGCAAGTGACGCTGAACTCAGACATCTTGAGGGTCAGCGTTTTTTAGTTGGTCTTATTGAAAGACGCATCGCACATGGAGAAAAGGTAAATAAGAATGGATGAAGCAGATAATGTAGAAGTTGCTGTTGAGGCATCAGAAGCACCTGCCAGACCAGAATGGCTACCAGAAAAATTTAACACCCCAGAAGATTTGGCTAACTCTTATTCTTCTCTTGAGTCCAAGTTGGGCGCAAGCCAAGAAGAAATAAGAGACAGCGTTATCTCTGAGATAGAACAGCAAGCGTATGCCAATCGCCCTGAGTCTGTTGGTGATTATGAAGTACCTGAGTCACTTGACCCGACATTGTTAAATGATAATGAGTTGTTTGGTTGGTGGGCAAATCACGCTTTTGAAAATGGTTATTCTCAAGAAGAGTTCACTGATGGCGTTAATAAGTACATTGATTTTATGGACGCAATGCAACCGAACCTAGAGCATGAACATGAGATGCTAGGTGAAAACGCAGACGCTCGTATTGAGGCAGTAGACCTTTGGTCTCAGAAGTTTTTTCCAGAAGAGTATCAAGACGCAATTCTTGAAATTGGTTCTTCTGCTAAAGGCATTGAGGCTCTTGAGTTTATTATGGCGAACATGTCTCAGTCTGCGGTTGGTGGAGCAACAGAGCCTCACTCACAAATGAAAGAAGATGACTTACGTTCAATGATGATGGATGACAGATATTGGAATCCAGCAAAACGTGACCAAGCATTTGTGAAAAAGGTTCAAGATGGTTTTTCCAAAATCTACCGTTGATACGTTTCACACTGAAGGTGATGTGAAGATAGTCAAAGCAAACTCTGAACATGCTGGCTATCTTCAACATCATTTGCGCCCTTATGATTTGAGGGAGTGTGTGATACACGGCTCTACAGCATGGAGGGCTTTGCATCAGCCTCTTAGGTTAAAAGGCGCACATACATGGACTGTTTTATATAAAGACAGTCCTGTTTGTATGTTTGGTGTAGTGCCAATCGTAATAGATGAAAGCGTTAGTTCAGCTACAGTATGGATGTTGGGCGCTACTCAGCTAGATGAAGTCCCTGTCAGGTTTGTCAAAGTAGCCCAACAAGTTGTTGACTGGCTTCAAACACAATATGACTTGTTGGAAAATGTTGTTCCTGTAGACCATACAAAAACAATTGCTTGGCTTGACCACCTCGGCTTTATGTTTGCAGAAGAGCCAACAATTGTGAATGGCTTTCAATGTTTGCGTTTTGTGCGTTGCGAAAAGTCTATTGAAGTGACATTCCAATAGCATACAGCCTGTTTCTAACTGACAGCCCTACGGGATAACTGATTGACGAGCGAAACGGACAACTGTGACGTAGTGTAAATTTTGATAAGGAACTCTTAATAATGGCTAATACTATTGATATAGCTTTCATTAAGCAGTTTGAATCCGAAGTTCACATGGCTTACCAGCGTATGGGGTCAAAACTCCGTAACACTGTTCGCACAGTAGGTAATGTTCGTGGTAGCGTTGTACGCTTTCAGAAAATTGGTTCAGGTGCTGCTTCAACCAAAACCCGTAATGGCGATGTCACCGCTATGGAACTTGTACATACAAATGTAGAAGCAACCATGGCAGACTTCTATGCCGCAGAATACATCGACAAGCTCGATGAATTGAAAATCAATATTGATGAGCGTCAGGCAGTGGCACAATCAGCCGCCGCCGCATTGGGTCGCAAGACTGACGATCTTCTTTATACTGCTATGGACGCAGGCGCTAACTCAACTCAGATTAACTCAACTGCCGCCGCAGTAGATAAAGCGGATTTGCTAGAGTTGTTTGAAACCTTTGGCGTTGCTGACCTTCCAGAAGATGGTGGGCGTTACTTAGCAATGTCACCTGCTGGTTATGCAGATTTGTTTAGCATCAATGAGTTCGCTTCTAGCGATTTTGTTGGTGACCAGAATCTGCCATTCGCAGGCGGCATGACTATGAAGGAATTCTTAGGCTTTAAGATTTTCTCAACTTCAGCAGTTACTGCTGGTAAGAACATTGCTTACCATACTTCTGCTGTTGGCTTGGGCATCAACTCAGATGTTCAAACTGAGATTAACTATGTGCCTCAGAAGGCCGCTCACTTGGCTACATCTATGATGTCAATGGGTGCTGTTGTTATTGATGACAACGGTATCTATGAAGTCCTAGATAATAACTAAGACCCTAGGGGGTGGGGGGGCAGAAGCCCCCCCATTACCAGATGTCATCAGCGGCTAACTCAGATATAGATATTGCATCACGCGGGTTGATATTGATTGGCGCAGAGCCAATTACATCTTTCAGCGCAGATAGCACCGAGGCTCTTGTGGCCTCAAACTTGTATGAAGATACAGTGCGTACAGCCTTGTGCGCTTCACGCTGGCGGTTTTCAACTAACCAGTCAGCTTTAAATAAATTAAGTGCCGCACCTACAGGTAGATTTGATGTAGCCCATCAACTGCCTGTTGATTTGTTAATGCTTCATGCTGTGACAGTGGGCGACCAGCTTATCGAATACACCATCTATGGTGATAAATTATTTAGCAATGCTCAAAGCAATTCTGATTTGGTAGCAGATTATACCTTCAGAGCAAAAGAGATTAACTTTCCCAGCTATTTTACATTAGCTGTTGAATATGCTCTGAGTGCTTCATTTGCATTAGCCATTGCTAGAGATGAGGCGATGGCTCAGATGATGGAGCGCAAAGCCCAACAGCTTATGCAACAAGCCAAGACGCTCGACTCCCAGCAACAAACAACACGCAAGTTGGTTACATCAAGGTTTATTAGCGAAAGGCGAAGTTAATGCCGCGCATCAGAATCCCGCTGAATAACTTTAGCTTTGGTGAAATCAATCCTTCTTTAACTTCAAGGACAGAAAGCCCTGTTTACCAACAGGCCGCTGAGTCATTGAAGAACTTTACTATTCGCTCAGAGGGAGGAGTCATCAACCGCGCTGGGTTGCAACGTAAATATAACTTCACCCACACATACAACAGCACTTTGCTTCAGCAGGTTCGTATTGAGCCTTTTATTTTTTCTGATGACGAAAAATATATAATTGCTTTTAGCAACGCGAAGATTGAATGTTTCCGCATTTTATCTAGCGGTGCATTGTCTTTAGTGTCTACCGTTACACAAGATGTGGGTGGTAATGCGCTACCTATTACCAACAGCAATCTTAACCAGTTTACCTTTACTCAGCGTGGTGACTTTATGTTTATCGCGCATACAAGTTTTCTGTGCCGTACACTTGTAAGAACTGGCCTTACTTCTTTTGAAATGCGTGTGTTTGAGTTTGAGCAAACTATTGACGGAACAAAAACGCACCAGCCTTATTATAACTTTCAACCTGCTGGTGTAACGCTGTCTGCTAGTGCAACGAATGGAACAGGCGTAACGCTTACATCTAGTGCGGCTTATTTCAATGCAAATCATGTAGGCATCCGTCTTCTTATTGGTGAAGCAGAATGCGAAATAAAAACCTTTATCAGTAGCACACAAGTAACGGCAGATATTTCTGGTACACTCAGAACACAGCTTGATGTAGACGCTTTACAAACAAAGAACGGCTCTAACAAAGTGGAGGTTACTCATGCCTTACATGGATTGGTTGCTGGAGCATCTCTCACTATTGCTAACGCTGGTGGGCTTGGAGGTATTAGTTCAGCAAATATTAACGGTAGTAGAACAGTTCATCGTATTATTGACGCAAATCGTTACGAAATTACCGCTGGAAGTTCAGCAACTTCTGAAGCTATTGGAGGCGGTTCTCCCACTATAGAAACAGGTGCGGCAACAACTGAATGGTTTGAGCAGTCTTACTCTGATTTAAACGGATACCCAGCCGCCGTTACTTTTCATGAAGACAGGCTGTGGTTTGGCGGCACACCTGCTCAGCCAGATACAGTATGGGGGTCAAAGAGCGGCGCATATTTTAACTTTGACTTGGGCAAAGCTAATGATGGCGATTCCATTGAGTTGGACTCAAGCACTGGTGTAACTAACCAGATACGCCACCTTGTATCAAATCGTGATTTGCAAGTGTTTGCATCACAGTCTGAGTTTTATGTTCCTTCATTTCAAGACCAGCCAATCACACCAGAAAACGCAAAGGTTTCTGCCCAGACGCCATTTGGTAGCGGCTATGTTCGCCCCCAATCTTTGGATGGTTCTACCTTGTTTGTTCAGGCAACTGGCACTGCTGTAAGAGATTACATTTATTCGGACGCTGAAGGCGCATACACAGCCAACATGGTGTCTCTGCTATCTTCCCACCTGATTAACGCTCCTGTGCAACTAGCAACCGTTAAAGGCTCATTAAACAGGTCTGGCGCGTATGGGTTCTTCTTGATGAATAATGGCGAGGTAGGTGTCTTTTACAGCATCAGAAATGAGCAACGTGCAGGTTGGATGAGATGGACAACAAGCGGTAAGTTTCATTCTGTTTGCTCAGTTGATGAATCTCTTTATTGTGTAACTGTCAGAGATGATGGTTCTGGAACAGATAAGCTGTTCCTTGAGCAATTCAAAACAGATATGCGTATGGATTTCTGTGATAGTTTCACAGGCACAGCAGGTGTTTTTACTGCCAGTTCTCACTTTGCTGATGGTGCAGTTGTTGATGTAACAGATGACACAGAATATCTTGGGCAATTTACTGTTGCATCAGGGCAGATAGATGTAAGCGCTGTTAAGCTATCAACATCTATACAAGCTGGCTATGCGTATGACATTGAGTTAAAAACGCTTCCTCTTGATGGTCAGGTGCAAGGCGGCAACCTTACCGCACGACCTCGCCGCATATCTCTTGTGGCTCTTGATTTATTTGAAACCCTGAGTGTGTCGGTGAACGGAACGGATATGATTATTCGTAATGTTACTTTCGACCCCTCACAACCTCGTGTTCCTGTTACTGGCAAAAAGGAGTTTCGTCCTCTGGGTTATAGCAAAGACCCGCGCGTAACCATTTCGCAAAATGCGCCATTGAATATACAGGTGAACGGTATGATAGCGGAGGTAGCGTTTTAATGGTTTGGTTACAGTTATTATCTGCTGGCATGGGCCTTTATGGAAACATGCAAGCTGGGCAAGCGGCGAGAGACGCTGGCAGGGAAGCCCAACGTCAGTATCAAGAAAATGCTGAGATGGATAAGTTGCGAGCCTTGCAAGAGAAGAACGCTCGCACTTCCAACTTCAATGCCGCTATGTCAACGGTTGATGCTCAATCTGGTTTTGCCAACCGCTCTGAGCGTTCTATTGCCGCTGTAAGAAAACGCAGTAGAAGTCAGCTTCGTCAAGAAACTGACCGCTCAAGAACACAGTCTTTGTTTACCAGAGGCAGAGAAATCCAACGGGGTAACAATGCAATGGCTGAAGGCAAGGCAAAGCAGAGAGCCTACATGATTGAAGGCGCGGCAAGTTTTGCTAATGCTTACGGCAGGTTCAAAGAAGTAAAGGGCAACTAATGGCTATCAAAGGATATCAGGGGTCTGACACTTACAACGAAAAAATTGGTATCGTTCAGCCATCAAGAGGCGGCGAGATAATCGGGCAAGCTATGTCTAGGTCTGGCGCATCTCGTGAGCAATTTCAGTACAACAAGAATGTGAGGAAAGAAGAAGCAAAAGGGGAAGAGACAGCTTCTTCTTTGCGTACTCGCAACCCTGAAACTGGCAAACTTGAGTTTCAACGAATGCCAGCAGGGATGTCTCCTATTGCACAACGTACAGCAGAAAGCTTGTACAAAAAACGGTACATACAAAATCTAACTGTAGATATGGATAAAGCGGCTAAAGATATTGCCAGTCAATATCCTCGTGACCCAGAAGCGTTTAGCAAAGCTTATCGTAATTACATTAATACTACTGCATCTACGGACACAGCGGTTGCCGCAGAAGCAGAACGCATCGGTGAATATTACCATAACGAATATCAAGCTGGTGTATATTCAGCACAGCAAAAGCGGCTAGAAGATATTGCTTTTGACAATTCCTTTACTTTGTTTGAGTCACAAGAAGATGACACCATATCTGTCATCAAGCCTATGATGGAAACGCTTGGTCAATTTGAGGACACTATTCAAGAAGCTAAGTCCACCTTACAGGAAGACGCTCGCGAGTTTGCGGCTGAATATGCACACAAGTTAGAGCAGGGCTGGCTGACAAAGAAACTTGATTACATTGAAAGACAGTTTGCTTTTTCTCGTGTTGAGGTTGCTGGCTCGATACTTACCGAAATGGTTGAAGCAAAACCAGAAAGCGGTAGCAAGCATTTGCCAACAAATGTAGCGGCTTCTTACGCAACTAAAATGCAACAAGCAATTCAGAACGGAAAAATACTTGGAGATGACAAGGAGTTGTTTGCCCAGTTTGGTTTAACACAAGAATTTTTAGATGGCGTTAAACAAGAAGACCGCGTGAACATTGCGTCTAAGATGTCTACTTTGCAAGGCTCACTTGTTGAAAGACATACACAATTAATGCTGGAATCAAAAGTTAATGATACTTTCAGAGCGGTTGAGGCTGGTACAGGTGTAACTCTTGACCAAGGTAACGATGTGATGAAGTGGAGCGGCATAGACTCTTCAGCGAAATTTGCAGAAATGCTGCCATCAATTATGAATGGCTCTGATGACAAGTCACAAAAGCTTGGCGATATGTTAAAAAAGTCTCACAGATTGCCCGAAGTTGTAACGCAGTTCTTTGACCCAGATAATTTGTACTTTCATATATCGCAAGCAAAAGACAGCAGGGCGTTTGCTCAGATGGCTGTCAACTTTTATGAGCAAACAACACAGACAACCACAGGCTATGGCACTGTATTCTCTGGTCGTAACTTGAGCGAGAAAGCCATTGCCAATATGGAAGTTATCAAGGCTATTTCAAACTCTGTTAACCCAACTAACATTGGGGATTTTATTGCCCAGAGAAGCCAGCCTGCTTCTGCTGAGATGGCGTCTAATGCGTCCAAGATGGCCTTTGGTGACAAGACGCAAGGTGAATATTTTGAAAAGCATTTTGATGTTACGCCTGCTAATGGCGTTAAATACCAAAGAGCGCAAGAGTTGTGGAACGCTCATATAGGCAGGTTTGGCGAAGAGATTACAAAACAGGTAGTCAACCAAACCTTGAAGAGAACAATGGGTGGGTCAAAATACTTTAACCAATATGCACCTGACAGTCAGCAATCTCCAGAGATTGTGTTTTCATCTGACGAGTTGCCTGTATTTGAACAGCAAACTCAAGCCAATATCAGTTTGTTTGACCCTAATTTAAAACTTGGCGAAAACGCTTTTGTTATGCCTAACCCCAACTCAGACAAAAACTTTCCGTCTTTCATTGTTGTTGATGAAAACAATATGCCTTTGCCAATCGCTGGAGGTAAGCCGCTTGTTGTTACCTCATCAATGGTTGAGGCACAACGCAAGGCTGGCTTAACCAGTGCTTACAGAGACGGTACTGCAAAGGCAATGCAGTTTTTAAGCAAGCAAATAAAGAAAGAACAAGATAGAGCAACGATTGAAAAAGACTTGACAGACGAGCAAGCGGCTCAATACAGGCGGTTTTAATTTATGGATTATAGCCGAGATTATTTTATTAATATTAATGACGGTCTTCAGTTTGAAGAAACTGCTGGTTGGTGGGATGGGTTTAAAGCAACAGTTGCCTATAACAACATGCCCCTTGTTGAGTCTATTGTCGAGGCCAATCGGTTTGGTTCTCTCGAGCGTGACCCTGAGTTTAATGTTGTGCCGCTTATTAAACCTGACCATTTGCAATATGCAGATGAGTTGGTTCGCGCAAAGAACGAAGAGCATTTTAGGTTTCTTGAGCGGCGTGTTGATGATGCCGTTTCTAGGCGCGAGACAATGGGTCAGGCTGGGCTAACTTCTGTTCTTGCTGGCTCTATTCCAGATCCGCTTTTCTTTTTAAGCTACGCCAAGATATTTCAAGTTGGCAAAACCTTAAATACATTGGATACGATGCGCGAGTTTGGCAAAGCTGGCTTAAAATTTGGTGTTGCTTCTGAGGCGCGACGCGCACCCTTTGCTATTGCAGATGAGGATGGCGAGGCGGCGGCTAACATTTACTTCTCTACAATCTTTAGTGCTGGTGCTGGCGCGGCGTTCAAAGGGTTAAGCTACACCAAACCATTTGCAGTATCCACCATCAACAAGGCTCGCAAAGCTGTCCAAGATAAAGACTTCAAACATATTTTTTCTCGTGGTGATGGTGTAGAGTTGGATGAAACATTCACCCCTGCTGACCCAGACAAAGGCGACTTCGATTTAACGCAGGGCAACTGGATGGCTTCACCTACTTATCAAGTAATGCGTGATGAAGCTATTCCTGATTATGCAAAAGAAATTGCATCAAAGATAACCAACAACTCTTCAGTTACAACACATGGCAATCGCAGAGGTAAGCCTAGCCGTTCATGGGCTAATCTTATTGTGCCTTATGATGGCATGTCTCGTGATATTGAAACGCAATTGCGTAACCTTCATGCTCGCTCTCTTGGCTTTCAAGAAGCAAAGTCTTTCATGGGTGTATATGAAAACCCTGTAAAGAATTTGTTTAGAAAAAACACACCGTATGATGACT
>VMHT01045911.1_pt1 | contig 12205 bp, 19 predicted proteins | sample 4693611 | NCBI WGS metagenome assembly VMHT01 (sample SAMN12280063, study PRJNA550983) | marine metagenome | isolation source: seawater sampled from same location over 5 years 0.02-0.2 micron viral filtrate | place: USA: collected off the coast of southern California halfway between the port... ...
CGCCGGCTGAAATACTTAGCAGCCCTGACAGGCCGTGGCTTTGCCAAGTTAGAAGAGATTGAAGAGATTGTAGCTGATGTAAAAAGTGGGGCAATGGAACCACGGGCTGCCCATGTTGCCTTGCAGGGTCTGCAATGGGTAGCTTCTAGACTGAATCCACAGATGCTCAGTGATAAATGGAAAGCAGAGTTGTCAGTTGGTGTGGATACAAAAAGTATCCAGCTTGCTCATCTACGGGCAGTGGCCCCAAAACAAATAACGCAAATCAATCCTATGGAGGGGAATGATGCAAACAATCACCGTGACGATTCTCAATGATGACAATGAGGTTCGCGAATATTCAAAAGCATTCAGCCACAAGATTGAGGATTGCGATTTAGAAGACACATTTTATGAGGCCTGCTTGACGATGGGGTTTACCCATGTAGAACAGGTCAATGTGACCAAAAGCATTGCTGCGACCTTACCTTCCCCTGTTTTCCACAAGCCTGATGTAAATTACTAACCCCCATTATTTTTGACATGTACTGCTATGTCTGATAAAAATAACTCAGATTATTTAAATTACTACCAAAGTATTGGTGGGAGCCAAGTTGGAACAATCCTTGGCCGTAATAAGTATGAAACACCCTATCAACTCTGGCGAAAGTTCCTTCAACTCGACCCACCATTCGCCGGCAATGAAGCAACCCGTTGGGGGGTATACTTTGAAGATATGGTGGCAAAGGCTGCAAGTGAAAGGCTGGATATCGACTTTCGGCGATCCAATAAAGTACATAAGTATTCTAGTCATCCTTATTTGGATGCTCACATTGATCGTTTTAGTCGCAAGCATGGAGTCCTGCTGGAGTGTAAAACCACAACCAGTCGGACACATGCCGCTTGGGGCCGGGATGCTTCAACAGTAATGAGCCAGTACGAATGTGCTGGTGTCATCCCAGAAATTTACTACTGGCAGGTTCAGCATTACCTGATGGTCACTGGGTTAGAAGTTGCGTATCTAGCAGTAGCGATTTTGGATAACCGGGACATCCGCTTGTATCAGATTCTACCGAATGTCAACGACCAGGAGTTTGCTTTGTCAGAGTGTATTAAGTTTTGGGGACACGTACAGGACGGCACACCACCACCAAAGCTATCCAGTGATGATTACGATTTGATGTTTCCAGATTGTGAATCCCAAGCAACTGCCTTGCTATCCGAGCAGGATACTCAGGTTTTTGAAAGCTACTACATCCTCAAACAGGAGGAACAGGATGCTGTTACCCGGCGTAAAGACTGTGAAGCCAAGATCAAATTCTTGATTGGCGAGTGTGAGGTTGCTGAACACAATGGAGAAAAGCTGGCCACCTGGAAGAGCCAAAACTCTTCCAGATTAGACACTACCCGGCTCAAGCAGGATCATCCAGAGATCTGTGAGGAATATCAAAAAACTGCAAATTATCGTGTACTCCGTGTGCTGTGAATGACTGATGAGGATTACGTTTACACTTGTGAAATTGAGCTTACGCAAGATGACCTGTCTCATCTGCTGGAGTTGCTGCATGCGTCAGAAAGAATGGCTTTTGTCATCTCTGGCATTCATGCAGACGATAAACTGGGGGAGTTACGGCACACTCTACAAGTAGCCTACCATCAGTTACTGGACCGAAATTACTCTGGGACCGTAGTGAAATCCCCGTGATTATTGAGCTACCCTGGCCACCTTCTGTCAACAGTTGCTACCGTGCGATCAATGGTAGGAACATCCTTAGCAAGGCTGGCAGGAATTATAAAAAAGAAAATGTCAAACGGATGTCTGGGCAACCGTTGATCAGGTTTGCGGAGTCAGACAGATTATCATTGATGGTTGATTTACATGCCCCAAGTCGGCACCGATATGATTTGGATAACAGGCTCAAAATTTTATGCGACCTACTTGAAGAAATCGGGGTTATCCCGAATGACAATCAGATTGATGAGTTGCAAGTTAGTCGCAAGGAGATATTCCCAGGTGGTAAGGCAGTTTGCAAAATCTCTGTTATTAAAGTTGTTAAAGGTGCAGATGCACCTCAAGTACAAAAGTTGGCCATCAAGAATCCGTTGGAAACTACTCGCCAGAAAATTAGCCAAATGTTAACTGAGGGTATGAGACAAATAGACATTGCGAAAGAGCTAGAAGTCACACCGGCTTGTGTGTCCCAGCACGTGCGGATTATCCGTAATGGATAACCCGTTTAGCGCCTTTTTAGACAGATACCGGGAAGACCCGGTACTGATGTGCCAAGAGGTTTTGGGTGTAGACCCACATCCTTGGCAACAAGAGGTTTTACGGGATGTAGCAGCACCACGATCCAAAAGGTTGATTGCAACCAAGTCTTCCCACGGTGTGGGAAAATCTGCGACAGCTAGTTGGCTAATCATTTGGTTTTTGATTACGAGGTACCCTTGCAAAATTGTAGTGACGGCACCAACGCAAAGCCAATTGCAGGATGCACTAGCATCCGAGGTTAAACGGTGGATCAAGACACTGCCAGAGGCAGTGGCCGGTTTGTTTGAAGTCAAGGCTGAAAGGATAGAGTTAAAAGCTTCTCCAACAGAAGCTTTCTGCTCATTCCGAGTGGCCCGGTCAGATGGCAATTCGAGTGACGCAATGCAGGGTGTCCATAGTGACCATGTGCTGTTGATTGCAGATGAAGCATCCGGTGTACCGGATAGTGTGTTTTTATCAGCCGGTGGTAGCATGTCCGGTGAAAATGCCCACATGATTTTGTTCGGCAACCCTACCCGTGGCCAAGGTTATTTTTATGATTGTTTTCATAAGCTTAAGGATCGGTGGCAAACCTATACAGTCAGCTGCTATGACTCGCCATTAGTCAGTGAAGAATTCATTGAAGACATGGCTGCCCGATTTGGGGATACATCCAATGTCTTCAGAGCTAGATGCTTGGGTGAATTCCCATTAGCAGAGGATGACACGGTAGTATCTCTGGCTGATGTAGAAGCAGCAACCAACCGGCAAATCCATGTGCCTGATCACTATCCAATCATTATGGCCTGCGACATAGCCCGGTTTGGAGATGACGCGACAGTGATTGTTTTGCGTCAAGGGCGCAAGGTGTTGTCAGTCCAGAGTCACAATAAATTAGACCTGATGCAAACCAGTGGCAGAATCTTTGACTTGTATCAGCAGACAAACCCACAACCTGCTGAAATCCTTATCGATAGTATTGGCATGGGATCTGGTGTACTAGACAGATTAAGAGAATTGGGTCTACCAGCTAGAGGCATCAATGTTAGTGAGTCTCCCAGCCTGACTGACAGGTACGCTAATCTACGTGCAGAGTTATGGTTTAAGCTTAGAGATTGGTTCCAAGAAGAAGTGCAGATACCCAATGATGACAGGCTAGTCAGGGACTTGGTCGCCACCAAGTATAATTATCGGTCGAATGGCACATTGGCAATTGAATCCAAGAATGACACTAAAAAGCGTTTAGGCAAATCACCAGACTTTGCAGATGCATTGATGATCAGCATGGGCAGTTTGGCTGTAGATGCACAAGGTAGATACAGGAGGCTGAGAGTCCGTACAAGCCCAAGAAGAGTTGCTAATGTTTGTTAAATACTAGGCCAGATGAAAGAAAAATTATCACCAATGAAGTTGGATGAACTCCAACAATGGGTAAAATCAACATTAGAAGAGGCCATCTCTTTTATTGATGATGATGTTTCGCCGCATAGAGCAGAGGCTACCCGATACTTTCTAGGCCATCCATTTGCCGAGAGTGACCATACACCGATTGAGCAAGAAGGCCGTTCTCAGATAGTTAGCAGAGAGTTGCATGATGCGGTCAATGCCGTGCTACCAGCATTGATGCGGATATATTTTGGCAATGAAAAAAGCATCCAGTTTATTCCGAGGACTAGCCAAGATGTTGAGATGGCAGAGCAAGCCAGTGATTATGTAAACTTTCTGTTTCGAGATTTAAACCCTGGCTACCGTATCAGCTTGGATGTGCTGCAGGATGCCTTGGTTAAGGGTGTTGGCATTGCCGAGGTCACATGGTCAGAAGACCGCCAACTGACTACCCGTGAACTATCTGGTTTAGATGGCCAGACAGTCGATGCTTTGACCAAGCAGGATGAGTGGGAGATTGTCAATGTCATGCCGCAGGATGACGGCACATTTGATGTTGATCTGAGCAAGGAAGATGACAAAGGCAAGGTGCTGATTGAGAGCATTCCACCGGAAGAGTTGTTGATTAATCGGACAGCTACATCAGCAGATGATTGCAAGCTGATTGCCCGTAGACAGTACGCCAAAGTTGGCGATTTGATTTCAATGGGCTATGACTACGATCTACTAAAAGACCATGCTGGGCCAGATGATACTTATAAATCAAATGAAGAATATGCTTTACGGCATCCCACTTACAGAGAAGAGGACTCGACTGATTCAGACCCAGCCAACTATGAAGTCTTATATATTGAGACATACGCGCAAGTTGATGCTGATGGGGATGGTCGCAGAGAGTTACGCCGTATATGTACTGTTGGGAACACATACGATATTGTCCGCAATGAAGCTGTAGAAGAACATCCGTTTGTTATTTTTAGAATGGCCCCAATGCCCCATAGCTGGGATGGTACAAGTCTTTATGATGAGGTTGGGGATCTACAAAGGATAAAATCAGCAGTACTACGGAACATGCTTGATAGCCTAGCTTTATCAGTCAACCCACGTATCCAATATCTAGAATCACAGGTTGACTACGAAGATCTTTCACAGAGTGAAGTAGGCAGCCTAATCCCGGTCAGGCAGATGGGTGCCGTGCAGGCACTCACAGTGCCGTATGTGGGCCGAGAAGCACAGTCAATGCTTGACTATATAGACCAGCTAAAAGAGTCGCGTACTGGCATCAGCAGGGCTAGCCAAGGTCTATCTGGAGAAAGCTTACAGTCAACCACGGCCATTGCAGTAGATGCCCAGCAACGGGCTGCTCAAGCCCGATTAGAGTTGATTGCCAGAAATTTGGCAGAGACCGGGTTTAGGCCACTGTTTGAAAAGATACTCAGGTTAGTTACTTATCATCAGCAGGCCGAGCAGGTTTATGAGCTACGTGGCCAATACATTCCGGTAGATCCAACACGGTTCCCCAAAATGTCTGCACGGGTTTCCTTACCAATGGGTGGAAGCGATACTGCTAAAAAGGTTGCAACGCTGCAAACGGTTCTAGCTGAACAAGAAAAAGTAATGACTCTGCTGGGTGTCCAGAATAACCCATTGACCAGCCTGCAACAGTGGCGCGAGACGATGTTGCGGATGCTGGAGTTGCAAGGAATCCATGATGGGGCCAAGCTTTGGAATGACCCGGCTACGATGCCACCCCAACAGCAACCGCCGCAAGAGCCAGAAAAATCACCAGAGCAAATCCTGGCAGAGGCCGAGGTCCAGCGAAAACGGATGGATGTGATGCAACGAGGTGTCGAAATGCGGCGTGAGGATGACCGCAAACGTGACGAGATGGAAATAGATTTATTCTTAAAAATCAAGGAGTTAGAGGCCAAGTATGGCCAGATGATTGATCCAACGCCAGTGTTCCAGATGATTGAACGCAATCGTGAGATCAGCAAATTGCAGGAACAGGCTCAGACTAATCAAGCCCAACAGCAAATGCAACAACCTCAACCGATGATGCAAAGTGCCAACTGAAGAACAAACAATTCAAGCTGGGATGCAAGCCCAAGAAATGCTATCCAATGAGGCTACACAAATGGCCTTAAATGAAATGATCCAAAAGCAGTTAGATACAATCAAAGACAGTGATCCATCTGATCAGCCAACCAGAGAAGCGGCTTATCACAGGATTAAAAGCATTGATGAGTTAAAAAGCATGTTTCGCGTTTTGCATAACCGTGGAGAAAAGGTAAAATCACAGAAGCTTTCCAGAGTCAAAAGGTGATTGAGTATCGGGGTAGAAAATTTGCTAAATACAATCAGCCTAGACGATCTGCTGATCCAAAGAAAAAATTTGAGGTGCTAGCCAAGGAAGGTAGTACCGTTAAGTTGATTAAGTTTGGAGATCCTAACCTCAGTATAAAAAAAGATCAGCCAGCCGGTAAAAAATCTTATTGTGCCAGAAGTGGTGGGATTGCAGGTAAAAACTCAAAGTTGTCTGCTAATTATTGGTCTAGAAAAAAATGGAGTTGTTAAATGCCATCTGTAGGAACCAAAGAATTTAAATATACTGCATCCGGGATGCAGGCTGCCAAGAAAGAGGCTGCTAAAACTGGGCTACCAATCAGGATGGCCGGCACTTACAAAAAGAAAAAAGGTGGCAAAAAATGAAAGCAAAGGCTGGCTTGTATAAAAATATCCAAAAAAAGAGGGCTAGGATAAAAGCAGGCTCAAAAGAGACGATGAGAAAACCCGGCACCCCAGGTGCCCCAACAGCAGCCGCATTTAAGGCTGCAGCAAAAACAGCAAAGAAAAAATAACAACTATGGCAGAGCAACTATCAACCATTGCTGAACAGTTTGACTCCCTGCTGGATACTACGCCAGAGGAGGAGTTAGAGCAGCCTGATAATTCTGTAGATGCACCAGTAGAAGAGCCAGAAGAAGAGGCCGTAGAGGCGGCTGATGAGGCTGTAGATGAACCGGCTGATGAGGCAGATGAGCAAGAGGCTGAAGAGCAAAAGTATTTGATTAAAGTTGGTGATGAAGAGGTGGAAGTCACTCTAGAAGAGTTGCAAAGTGGGTACAGCCGGCAGGCTGACTACACTCGCAAAACTCAAGAGGTGGCCCAACAAAGACGGCAAGTCCAAGAGTTAGAAAACCAATACACCCAATCACTGAATCATATCCAACGGTTAGCCCAAGAGTTACAGCAAACGCCTGATGTCCCAGAACCAGATATTGATTGGGAGCAGTTATCCGCAGAAGACCCAATTGAGTTTTTAAAACAGAAAGAGTTTGCACGGGAACGTCAAGCTTACCGTGAGCAACGTGCCCAGCAATTCAGTCAGATACAGCAAGAGCAAGCAAGGATGCAACAGTACCAAGCCGCCCAGCACTTGGAGGGAGAACGGCAGTTATTGGTTGATGTCATTCCAGCTTGGAAAGATGCTGCCACTGCCAAGGCAGAAAAGGCAGCTATCAGAGCATTTGCTGTTGCAGAGTATGGCCTTGATGATGCCCAGTTGCGGCAAACCTATGACCACAGGGTGGTCAAAGTGCTGTATGATGCTTACCAAGCACACAAGGGCAAAAGCAAGGCAACCCAAGCAATCAAACAGGTGGAAGAACCTCGACCAGTGTTAAAAAAGCAAGGCCGTTCATATAAGCCAACTGGCAAACGAGTTTCTGACGCACAAAAAAGATTGTCCAAAGAACGATCCATGTCAGCCGCTGCAGATGTATTTGCAGAACGGTTTGGCGATTAAAATTTTTTTGCCCAATGTGGGTAATCTAAGTTATTGAGGTTATTATGGCAAAGTTGACCAATGCCGTGACATCTTACAATAGTAAGGCTGCCACTGGCGGATCAGAACATCCAGAGGATGTATCTGACATCATTTATAATATTGACCCATCAGACACACCATTAGTGTCTGTCTGTGGCAGTCGAAATATCAGCAACACTTTGTTTGAGTGGATTGTTGAAGGCCTATCAGCCAGATCGTCTACTACTATCTTGGAAGGTAATGTGATTACGCCAGAAGCATCTGTGATGACTGAGCGTAAAAACAACATCTGCCAGATACAGCAACGATCAGCCTCAGTATCACGTACCCAACAAGTGCTCAAAAATTTTGGTAAGGCTTCGCAGCTAGGCCATCAGATGGCACGTAAGGGCAAGGAGTTAAAACGTGATGTTGAGTTCAGCATTACCCGTAACCAAGCCAGAAACCTTGGTAATGACACAACAGCAAGAACAACTGCTGGTATCCTGTCATGGCTAAAAACCAATATTAGCTTTCTAGCTACACACGGTTCTACACCGGGTGCTAACCCTACTGGTGATGGTTCGGATACACGTACCCGTGATGCCGGTTCTGGTCGAGCATTGACTCAAGATTTAATAAATGATGTCATGGAGTTAGCCTTCACCAACGGTGGTGAGCCAACTGAGATGTTTTTATCCCCCAAGAACCAATCAGTATTGTCAGGCTTACAAGGCCGTACTAATACCAGATACATGGTGGATACTGGGACAGTTGGGGAAGGGGCTGTGACCGTTTTCAGTTCTGATTTTGGCGATATAAAATGTACTGCAACCAGGACACTGGCTGATGGTGCAGCGGCGGATAGTGATACAGATGTGTTCATTTTAGACCCAGAGCATATCAAGCTTGCTTATCTCCGAAACTATGAAAGCCAAACTCTTGGAATCACCTCTGACGGGATTGCTAAAAGCATCACCGTGGAATATGGCTTACAGATTGACAACGAGAAAGCCCACGGCTTGATCACTGATCTGGCAGTCAGCTAACCCTAGTGGCCGGCTTCCGGGCCGGCCTTTCACATTATGAAATTTACAGAAATATTACGTGCAGATGGCGGGGTAGTCAGCAGAATCCATCATGACTCAGCAGACCCGGACAGGTTCCATCACATCCTGACCCAGGATGTACAGCCAATTATTGATGACTGTAAGGCTTGGGGTGAAAATCTTGGCAACACACGCAAAATGGATTGGAAGCCCGTGGCTCAAATCCCCGTCAGTGTAGTCAACAGGATGAAGCAAGATGGTTCATGGAATGACAAGAAAGCACTGAAAAAGTGGCTGAATGATCCAGCAAATGGCTGCTTTCGCATCACCAAAGGTCAGGTGTGAATTACTCTGATTTAAAAGCTAATGTAGCTGATTGGCTAAATCGTTCAGACTTAGCCACGGTAGTGCCTACATTCATCCAATTGGCAGAAGCAAAGCTCAACCGGACTTTGCGAATTGCTGACATGTACACACGGTCTCAGCTAGTCAGCACAGACAACATTATCAGTATGCCGGATGATTTCTTGGAGTTTAAAAGCTTTAGGGTGATTAGCCCAGTAGTGAGAGAGTTGCATGAGATCCCTGCTCATCAAATTGATGAATACACAAACAGCACTTACTTATCATCACTTGATGATGCACATGCTCGGTTCTTTGTCTATTTTGGGACGAATATCAGGATTATCCCAACGCCAGCAGTTAGCCACACTTACGAAATGAATTACTACGCCAAGTTTGCTGCCTTGAGTGACAGCAACACAACCAATGCGCTGATCAGCAGCCATCCTGATTTATACTTATATGGGGCATTGGTAGCAGCAAGTCCATACCTTGGTGAGGATGAGAGGGTGCCAGTTTGGGACCGGCTGCTGACCCAATCAGTAAGTGAGGTACAAGCCAGTGATGACCGCAGGCGGACAAAAGGTGGCAGGCATGCTTTGCCGTTTGCCAGCTTCGATTCAACCAGCACAAAACGAGTTAGATAAATGGCCACACAACAATTTGGCAAAGGCCGATTTGGGGTAGCCCAGTTTGTCAAGAGCCACCAATGGACAAAGCAAACAGACAGTACAGCAGAAACCTGGAGCAAACGAGGTAAGCTTGGCGTTAACTGACGATCCACCTACCACTAGCAGCCTTGGCATTACACTGCCAAGGGTACTCGGTGACCGTAATCAGTGGGGTACGGTTCTCAACGCTGCCGCTGAGTCTATGGCAAGTGCCGTAGCGACAACAAACACCACGTTTAGTGCAATTGAGACTAATCTGAGCACGGCTGTGACCAATGCTGGTACAGCGGCAACGAACAGTGCGGATGCCAAGGCAATCGCAATTAAAATGGTAAATAGCTATTTAATAACTATTGCCAACAGCATCAATACGTTAAATACCAGTTCAGCGGCTGCCGCATCAAATGCCAGCACAGCGGCAACGGATGCTGCGAGTGCTAAAAGTACAGCAGAAGGGTTAGTGTAATGCCCACAACAAGTCAGTATTTTAGTGATCTGCAGTTACCCACTATTTTTGGGGATGAAACTACCTACGGTGGCATTCTCAATAGTTTTATGGATGGGCTGGCGACAAAGATAGCGGATCTTAATACTCGACTAGCAACAGCAACCACCCAGCTTGGTGATAACTCGACCAGTGGATCTCTGCTCTATGGCATCAACCAACTAAACACGTTAAATGCCCAGGTTGCTGCAAACAGTCCAGCATTGATCCCCAGTAATGTATTGACCGGGACAGAAACCAATATCATTACTAGCCCAGACCAATTTAGTGGGGATCGATCCACCACTAGTAGTTTCCCGGCAGTACCAAATGCAAGTGGGACAACAGCCAATGTGTTGTCCGCCTTGTCACCACCTACCACAGAAGCAGAAGTATCGGCCTTTGATTATCTAGCTTTTTACAACGCACTTGCTCCGGTTGTGGCTGATCTAACTACAAGAGTCAGTCAAGTAGAAGCAGACATTGCATCGGCAAGAGTCAACATCTGTAAAGCAAAAAAGTACACTGATGCAAAACAAGCAGGCGGAACAGTAACTAAGGTTCTTGGTTCAGTATCATCCTATTATTGGACAAATCCTGACAATGGAAGTAGTTCAGGAAGTTATCTCGCAAATGCATCATATTCAGTCGCTCAAAATAGTTTAGGGAATCCAGATTATACATATAATAATGGATTACTGACGGTAGCCTTTAGTCTTAGAGGTGATCCACATTATCCATACGGGAATACAACATCGACAAATCTGCAGGCACATAATCGGTTAGTTAGTAATGGTTATTTAACGAGTGGGTCATTTGTTGATGTGTACGCTTATTTTGTTGGCAATTTCTTATCATCGTTCGCCACTAATGCAACAATAAGGATTATTGGGCTTTATAGTTCATCAGATAACCCTTTTTTCACAAATGGGGCAGTTGGTACAGTTACTATGCAGATCGAAAATGCACTGACCCAAATTAGTTGGGCTTCAAATGGGATAATTATGAAAGCGCAGTATGTTCCTACGGGTTTTTCCACACAAACCCAGGTTAATAATGTGAGTGCTGCATTGTTAGCACCAGTGATAAATGGTGGCTATATTACGATTGGGTTATCAAAACACACGATTGCTGAACAGATAAATTATACAACACCAGACGTTTCCAGTTGTGACAGTTCCCCTGGAGGTCCACATTACACAACAGGATCATATACATGAGTTTTTCTAGCACAACTAATTTATCTCTGAAGAAACCAGAGATTGGTGGGTCCACCGATTTATGGGGTCAATACTTAAATGAAAATGCTGACACACTCGACTCTACCATCAACACGATTCAGACCAGTTTACTTAGTAAGGTTGATAGCAGTTCCCTGGGCACATACGTCACAGTAGACACAACAGGGCTAACGCAATACACCCAAACATCAGCCATTACATTAGACACTGCAGCTGATGTCACCAAAACTGGCAGTTATGCGGAGAATAATTTTCTTGTGTACAAGTCTAGTGCTTGGACCAACAGGACAAAAGCAGAAGCACAAACTGATTTATTGCCCACATACGGAAGTGTGGGTACGGTTTTACGGGTGGCAAGTGGTGGATCTGCACTAGAATGGGCCACACTTGGATTTCAATTTAGTTATACGAGTGGTGCAAGTGATCCTGCTGGAAGTACAGCAACAAATGGGGATTTGTTTTTTAATGGCACAACTAATCAACTTAAAATCTACAACAACAGTTGGGTCACGGTAGCGGATACTTCATCATCAGCACTGTTTTCAAATAATAATTTATCTGATCTTGGATCTGCCGCAACAGCAAGAAACAACCTTGATGTTGACCAGGCAGGGACATCCGTAGCAATGGCAATCGCACTAGGCTAATAATATGGCAAACACATTTAAGAATAGCATAACGGCAGGAGTTTCATCAGCGACTGATGTCTACACCTGTCCATCAGCAACGACAGCAACTGTGATCGGTCTCACAATAGCAAATATAGACGCATCAAATGTTGCTGCTGTGGACGTTAAAGTGGTAGATACATCAGCGACAGTTACCGCACACATTGTTAAAGCAGCACCAGTGCCAGTATCTGGGTCTTTGGTGGCTGTTGGAGGTAATCAAAAAGTGGTGTTAGAAACTGGCGATAAAATCAATGTCACAAGTGCTACAGCGAATAGTGATGTGATTATTAGTTTATTGGAGACAACATGAGCTACATAGGGAA
>VMHT01176342.1_pt1 | contig 12204 bp, 13 predicted proteins | sample 4693611 | NCBI WGS metagenome assembly VMHT01 (sample SAMN12280063, study PRJNA550983) | marine metagenome | isolation source: seawater sampled from same location over 5 years 0.02-0.2 micron viral filtrate | place: USA: collected off the coast of southern California halfway between the port... ...
AGGGGGACACTAAAAGGGTGCCCCTTTTAAACCCATCATACACTATATAAAATGCAGCTTGCATCTATAATAGACAGACTTTTAGATGCGAGTTGTCATTGATTTCGAGACGTTCATTTACCGTAGCGGGAAGCGGACCAGAACACGTTACTTCCAGCTTGGCGCGGCAAAATTTTGTGATGGCAATAAGTGTGCCGAATCCGGTGTGCTCAACACTAAAGAATCCGGCGTGCTCAGCACTAAAGAATCCGGTGCGCTCCGCGAGGTGCCATGTGTTGTAAATGACGTGTCGAAAATTTGCGATGTGGATTTGGGTGGAGAAGAGATCGGGGCATCGGCTCGACGGGCGGATCAGATTTCATATTTCGTGGATCCATTTCCGGAGTTCGAGATTTCAGGGGGCGCCGACCTTCTCAAAATTTTTGATGAACTAAACATCCGCGAAAATCCGTCCATCAACTTTTGGCAGAAAACGCTTGTCCGATCGGCGCCAAAAATTTTTTCGCCCTACTTCCACCGGGGGATGCAAAAACAACAAAAATGTGAAGCGCTTGCGAGCATCGTGATCGCCGGACGCCAGAACACCTTCGGCGACCTATGGTGCAGCACCCGCGTCAGCTTGTTGCGTTTGTACGATATGTGCGGCTCCCTTGACATTATTGCACACAATGGTACATCATTTGATTTCCACATTTTGCGCGGGACAGCGGAGCGTCATGGCCTGCAGGACCTCTTCCAAAAAAACCGAATGGTTGATTCTATTAAGGTGTTCAAGAAGCATTTTCAAAAGAGCGTTGTCGATATTCCAACATCCTACTCATTAGAAACTTTGCACGATACCTACATAGGTTCGTCCTATGATGCACACTTGGCACTGGCAGATTGTCACGCGGTGATTCGGTTGTGGCAAAAATTTCTGGGCTCAGAAAAAAATCTGGCAAAACATGTAGCGACGGAAAAGAAAAAAGAGCGGATCCCAGATTTGAGAAATGTTTTGGTGTTGGGTGGGATTGGAAAAAAATCTGCATTTATTTTACGCGAGATGAAAATCACGACCATAGAGGATTTATTTATATTTTACAAAAAGAGAAAAACACTAAAGGGCATACTGCCTCATTGGAAGAAAGTCGAAAAAAATTTGCGAACAGTAATTGAAGTATAATCTCAATGTAATTAAAAGCGTAATTGAACGTCAACTTTTTTTATGGTTATAAAATTCTGTGTGCGTTTTGCCACTATTTCATAGTTTCCTTTTTTAAATGTATCCATGTCATTAGAATACTCCCCATTTATTTCAGTTGTGAAACTTTTTATTTCATTATTTGTTGGATCTATGTACCCGCCAGATATTTGAGCAATTCGAAAATCCGGTAATTCGTTAGGTCTGTTTCTGTACAATATAAATACAACAAATGGCACGCGCTCTCTACCGAAGATTTTCATTGTGGCATCGGCCTGTGCAGCCCCTATTGGGGTCAATTTTATTCCTTCATTTGTTTCAAAAATTTGAAATAATCCATCTAATATGGAAATTAAAGGATCAATTGCGACAGATGCTTCTGCAACGACAGACATATGTTTAAAAATACAAAAGCGTATTTATACGTTATTATTTTTAATTATTAATGTAATTAAAAGCGCAATTGAACGTCTTCTCTTTTGATGGTAACAAAATTCTGAGCGCGTCTTGCCACTATTGTATAGTTTTGTATTACAGCTACATTTAAGTTTGTTGCAAAATTCTTGTTTTTTAAATGAATTTGAAATTTTGTTTGCTCGTTACTAGTTGGATCAATGTATATCCCACGAAGTAGTGCAATTCGAAAATAATTTTTAGAGTAAACAATTAAAATGTCTAAAGGCAAATCATCATCAGTAAACATTTTTACCGTCCTGCGTCTTCCATTAGGCTCGATAAAAATTTTTTTTGCGTAAACTCTTAGTTCGTCTGTCCCGACACGCTCAAATATTTTATCTAAACATAATACAAGTTCATCAGCACGGTTAACAAGGACCTGTGCGGCTCTCATTTTAATAAATACAAAACAATATTTATACATGAATATTGTTGACAATGCACTAAAAAACAATTTTGGTAAAACCTTAATTTATCTTTGTGTTTTTTATTCATTCGGGTTGCAGCTGGCGTCGAATTCAGTAGATGCTGCCAACAGAGTCTTTAGTGTAGATATATCACCGCTGCTAACTGAGCGGCAGTAATACACCATCCCAGAGATTTCCTCTTTGTAGACAAACTCACCACATTGTATAGAACCAATGTTACAGGCAGGGGGCTCTCCGTAAGTATCTTCATAAACAAATATTCCATCTTGAAATTTACGGGTTATGCTATAAAAAGCTAAATCATTTATTAAACTTGCGCGTACATAGTAAATGAAGACTAAAATCGAAGCGTGCATGTGGGTGGCCGCTCATTGTACACAGTTTCTCCATCAGCTTCGGACAATGATCTCTTGCTGCCGGATGTAGCGTCTTTCTGCCTTGCCTTGTAAAGCACAACTTTTGTTCCTTCTTTGATTTTCGTTCTACAAAAGGGACATGTGTCATTCTCAATGAGCCACCTTGTAATGGTCTTGTACGTAAAGATGTGTCCACATTTTGTTACGACAGGGTGTTCTCCGTGTAAGGCATCCATGGAAACTGGATCCATACTCGATTCTATGACATTTATTGGCTCTCTTTTGTCACCCGGGTCGCCCGGGCGTGTTGACAAAATTTTGGGCTCAACTGTTGTTTCAAACTCAAACAAAAGCTCTGGGTTTGGGCGGTTCCGTATCTTCATTGAGCGTTCCATTTCTTTTTCTTTCCACCTCCATTTCGTAGGATCAAAACCCACGTCTTTGCCATCCATGGCATCATAAGGAATAATATACTTGAATATTTTTGTATCATTGTATTCAAGGTTTGCTCTTACTTTCAATATACCCAATTTCAGAGACAATAGATCAGTTGGGTCTCTATCATCACTTTTTAGAGTACAATAACCATCATCATCGACCCATCGAACTGTGCCCCTGTGCAATAAAGAAGAACGCGTTGTTCCAAACAAATCGGTATCGCCTACTTGTGCCTTAGGTAAATACCGAGTAAAATGTGTGCCCTTTTGTATGTGTTGTAAATTTAAATATTGAAGTAAATGTTTGTAACCATAGCCACCAAGTAAACTTTGTTTTTGATTCCATTCTGTTATTTCCGTGGCAATAACATCGTTTGGACTTTCTCTTATTAAATCGTCTACTCTTATTTGAATGTCAATGTCGCCGTTAAGTGGGTTTTGCCATCCAAAAGAACTAGGTAATGTTGACCTTATGCCAAACCAAAATATACCTACATCCATATCAAAGTCTCCACCATATTTTGGATTTCTTGTTTTAACTAAATATTTTTCGTTGTAAATATTTATTATTTTAAATTTATCCTGTGGTACATTAAAGACCGTATTAAATATTTCTATCCTACCGCAAAAAAATAAATCGTTAAGTTCATTCAATCGAATCGATCGTCTTCTTTCGACGTCTAAGTATGGATTGTACATAACTGTCTTTTTAAAAGCGTTTTTTTCATTTAGTAAATCTTGAGCATGTAAGTCCCTTAAAAATGATTGAAGGCTTATTGACGACGCAAGATAAAGGGTTATTGGCGACGATATATATTTATAGAACATTTTTGGCCGAGTTGTTAGAATATATTTGCCATTAACAAAAATGTTAATAGGTTGCATGGCTACATAAGAATCTTCATCGCCTAATGATTCGAGCTCATCGCCGCTTCCTTCTGCAGTATCATCACTGTCATCATAGTCACGTTCAGAATTTGAATCAACGCGCGATGCCATTTAGAATGATGACAATCGTATTTATAGTATTAAATTTTAAATTTTAAAAAAAAATTAAAACCTTAATTGCACTGATACGTCCATAAGTTCGCTTAATTTTTGACGTTTAGCGTTAGGAGTTTTTTCCTCAGGAGTTGTTTTCTTTGGCCATTTCTTTACAGACGTAATGAGAGACCTGTGCACGTCCTTTTTCACTGCATCATCTTCTATTTTATGGAACCCATAAGGTGTTAAGTTATCTTGCACGATTCCCACGTTTTCCTCACTTTCCTCACTCGAACCCCCTTTCGCCCACTTTTTGTCTACATACGTTACGGTTCGCCCAACCTCGATATTCATATATCTCGATGGTGCACTCTCTACAAATACTACAGAATATGGAGAAGCGTGTATGGTGTCAATGGCTTTTTGAATATTAAAATTATTGCCAACACGATAAGATTCAATCGTCAAAAACGGAAAAAGAATAATATTTAGCTCGACCTTTTTACCGCCAAATTTTCTTAAAAGTTTCAACAATTTTCTACTAATATTATGATGTAAGTTTGTGAATAGATGCAAATTGGTTTTGAAGTTTATTCGTTTTGCAAAATATGCCCAAATAGCACTTTTTAGCAATTGTTTTTGTTTCACCAGACTAAGTGTTGCACTTGGACAATACAATTGAAACGTTTTGCCATTTAGCTGTTTATGTGGCGTTTTACCGTACGGTAAGTCATTCCTAAGAGACGTATACGTAAAAAAATCAATTGCGTCTATATTTTTGAAATACTTGAAGCGTGGCACGATCATATTTTCTGGCGCACCTTTTACGGGAAGCACCTGCACTCCATTTGCGGTAAATTCGCCGTTATCATATGCTTCAACCACGACTTTGTTTTGAATAGTATACAGTATTCTCGCCACAACCATTAATTCTTCGGCCACATCGTACTTTAATAAATCATGAACTTGCTCGTCAATTTGTCCGTCAATTTGGACTACCGTATCATTAATATGATCAAATCCGTATGGTGCTGTTACAAGCACGGGGAATTTGATATTCTCTGGCATCGCAAAGGCAACGCCGGTTTTTTCGTTTTCTTTTTTAAATATTTGTCGTAGCGTATCTACGTCCTTCACGATAAAACTGCGTCTGCTAAATTTTTCAGATTGTGTAACCTTATCCGATAATTCTCTTCCAGTTTTTTCCATTGCGTCATTGTGTTTTTCATCAACAATTTTGTACGTAGTTTCACCCTCTTTTTTGTCTACAACTTTACATTTAAAAATGTTACTTCCATACGTTTGCTTGAAGTTGTCGTCATAAAGCTTTTTTTCTTCTATGCCATCAACGTTACTTTCGGTGTTACCAATTAGCGTAAATTTTTCTGGGTTGTAAAATTCTTGCCGTTTACCAGTGTACATGCAAAATGCCTTGTTTCTTTTGTATTCAAAACTTACATAAACTGACACGTCGCCAGTATCTCCAACTACCATTGACAATTGGTCTTCTCCAAATTCCCCAATGCTCTCTATTTGTACACCGTATATATCATTTACTGTAACTGTACCATCAGCTACCGCTGTTCCCATTTTACTCCAAAATTTATTTACAGATTCCATAAAATAATCAAAAATGTATGTTTCAAATTCAAAGCAAATCGTCGGCTGTTCTTCCGAACGGCCCATGTATTTACGATAAAATTGCACGGGGACTTTCTCCGTGCGTTTCGTTTCATTTTGAAAATCAGAAGGTATTCGTCTCTTTGTTCTATCCTCTTTAAAGTAATTTTTTTTAAGTGTATGTTCTGTTATAGTTACAAACTCTAGCTCTTGAATTTGATCCGTGTCTATAATAGCAGTGTACAGTCCATTTTGTTGTGCAATTTGATTCAGCATCCCCTCAACGTTCCAATTATATTCTTTTTGCAATTTTGCCGTCCGATTCACAAGCTCGGAGTAACGCCCCCCGCTTTCATCAACACTATTCGTGATCGCATCCCTACAGTCTTTCAAAAATTGCTTCAAAATGTCTGCATATGAATATTCAGGGTTTTGAAAAAAATGGTAATTGCCAATGAGTTCATCATTTGCCTTTGTATCCTTTGTGATTATAGCAGCACGGCCCATCACTTCGTTGTTTCTAAGTACATCAACTAACTGATAGTTTGACTTATTGGAGTCCAAAATTTTACGCTGATTTTCGGGTGTCCAGTTCCAAAACATTGTATTTGAATCCGATATCCTTGCCTTCTCCTTCACGAATGCATCCATCCTCCTTTCAATGTGGTGCACAGTGTATTCCGTGTGCGTCGCGAGCTTTAAAAGTGCCTCAAACTTTATGGGTATATTTTGTTCGATTTCTTTCTCTTTATAATACAAACCTAAATTATATATTGAAAGGTCTAAAAGTACGTTAAAGTATTTAAGGGAGGAAGTCCAATTTTCTATTTGTTTATAATGGATTGCAAATTTGTGTAATGAAAGGGTGTCTTTTTCAATTTCTTCTTTTTTTGAGTTGCATACATATGTAACCAGTGTAGGATAAAATGTGTCGTTACTATCTTCGTTATGAGTTATCATATCACTGCTCATAGTAACATCTTCAAAATGATCTTCACTGCCGCGTAAGTCACTGCTCACAATATGATCTAAATCAAACAACTCACTATCAAAATCTTCCTCATCAGACTCATTATCAGAAGCTCGTTGGGCCATACTTTATTAAATGAACACGTGCTAATAAATAGTATAATTTTACATTAATTATTTAAAAATTTAGAAGCTGCATTTCATCGTCTGATTTTTCGGTCGTTTGTAACACACCGACTTTCGACGTGTACTCTTCGTTTCCAATTTTTTCCTGCGTCTCAACGATGACAATTGTTGATGCGAAAAGAAGTCCTAACCACACGTATTCGTACCACATTGTCGGTTCGCATGGTACTAAATCACCCTGCCAGACCAGCGAGCAAAACAAGCACCCGAAGATAAACGAGATAAGGGCAGACACGCCCGATATTATTTTAATGAATAAGGACGCGTGCTCCATAAGTATACTGGCCACGACCGAAATGTAGATGACAACTGCACCAGTTAAGACCAGTTCAAGATGCACCGCGGCATTGCTGTCATTTTCCTTCATGTTCACAACAAATGCTAGCATAAAAAGGTGCAAAGATAGCAGTAAAGCTTTGTCTTTCACATGCATGAATACATATATTGCGAATGTGAATAGCCCAATGGCAATGCCTCTAAATGGCGTTTTCTTTCTCATAAAGCTTGAGGAAATTGTCGGCCATCCGTCACTATCGCCACACTCGCTTCCCTCTACACTTGCGTCCTTGTTCGATGCAATCGCCCAGACGCAGAGTCCTAGAAACAGTAGTGCAATTACAATAAAATTATTTCGAGGCCTGTCTTTTATCCATGATTTCTTTTTTCCCTCATTTCCCCCTCTGTCGCCAAAAACGTTCCCCATACTTGTCTATGCTGTAGGTGCCCACCTTAAATAGTGTAGCTGTGCCAACTGCGTCACTACAATGTCTCGTCCATATTATTCTCTGTTTTGTTGGTACTGTCGCTATCACTGCCACTGTCGCTATCACTGTCGATGTGAACATCATTTAGCAACTGGACAGCGACAATTGGGATGATTGCAAGAACATTACACACAATAATAAATGGTATAAATTTATCAAAGTTTGACTTTGTGATGCCCATTGCCGATGCCATGACTGCAGACCATTCTGAGCTGAGCGTGCCCCCAAAGTTGGAGATGCTCATGATGAGCGCGTAGAGGCTGCCCTCGATACCGACGGGGCAGATTTTGGCGACGAGGCAGACGACGGGCAGGAGAATGCACTGGTACACGAGCGTCATGGCCACCTGCTCCCCAATTGCAAAGATGATATCAAACTGCGGAATGACTCGTGCAGCCAGTATGATGTGGAGCCATCGAAGCGCGAACGCTAGAGTAAGTGTGTAGACAAATAGCGTTTTAATGGGCACGTGCGTAAGGTACCGCTTGAATATGATGCTGCCCAGAATAGAGGACACGCCTCCGGCAACGTCAAGCATGGAGAAGTCGAACGGCGTAAACTTAAGCGTGTTCCGTAACCAGTACACGAATATTGTGGAATACCCGGGCGTAATGTTAATGATGAAGATGAATAGTGCAGGCATAAACACCGTTTTTGTTTTCAATGCTTTGCAGAGGCTTGCAACAATTTTGCCCGTGGACTGCCTTTCCGGCGCAATATCCTCCTCTAAGCCTAGCGCCAGTGCTGCAAAAATGACGGGAAAGCACCCGCAAGTGACGAACGTGATTTCTGCACCAAACCAGCTGTAGCAGATGGGCCCAATAATCGATGCACACAGGGCGCCCGCCGCCCGTAGCCCCCACGCCCAACTTTGTATTTCGCCCTTGTGCTCTTCGTCCTCGAGCCTTGCCCTTTGCACTAGAATGCAGTCGCAGCAGACGTCGGCGAGGCACATGAAGAGCGATCCGATAAACAGTAGCGTTCCGATAAAGTCTGTGAAGAACGGCAGCACCCACCACGACAATCCACTGACAAATGAGCCTAGCGAAATGTAAGGGATGCGGTGGTACCCCCTGATTGGAAAGGTGTCCGAAATAAGTCCTAGAAGAGGTTTCATGCACCATGGTAAACTGACGATGCCGAACAGCGCAGTCATGGTTGCGGGCTCCATCTTCAACGTATCGATAAGATAAAACTCCAATGCGACCGCCGGAAACCCAAAGCAGAATCCCAGCAAAAAATAAAAGAGCAGAAGCATATTACACTTGTAAATGGCACAGGTAAATAAGACCTGCCGCGGCCATGTTCAATTTGAATTAATTTTTTGTAGTATTTAAGGTGTCTAGTTCTGCATGTATAATATAAATGAGTGTTTTCCTGCCCGTGACAGAAATGAAAAGATCGCGAAGGTCGGATGAAAGCATGACTTTATCGGCTCGCAGCATTCGGCAAAAGCCGACAAAAGAGACGCCTCTTTACGACACTGGGAGTATCGATTCAAAAGACGTACAGCGTCGATATCCATCATGTTTTACAAAACTTATGACTAATCTAAAACAAAAAATATTTACCGATTACAAAAACCCATTTCTACCGCCTGCAGAGGTGGAAACATTAGACAAGAACTCCATGATGTGTTTAAGAGCAATGCGAAATATTAAACTTGTAGTCTTTGAAGAAAGAGGAGTTCGTCTTTCTCAGGCGTGTGATGTTATGAGTTTATATCCACCATCATTTGATGAACAAGTAAAACAAAAAAAGGAATTATATGGCGACCTCAATAGAAACACTACTGAAGAAGAAAGAGATGACTTTGAGTTGAAAGAATTTACAGGTTCCCGACACTCTTCTTCAATCGAATTGACGGATACATGGTGGAGTCCATCAGAAAAAAAATTGGGTGGTTACGGTGACATTAGTGCAACTACAAACGTAAGCGACATGTGTCCGATTGCAGACGTTGATATTGAATCATTTGAAGAACAAGCACGAGAAAATATGATTGACAATCCCACTGACTTAAACGCAATATTGCTTAGCGCTGTCTTTCATGGAATGATAGATTATGATAAAAGTAAAAATACCGACGCAGACTCAAATATCATGAATTATGAAAATGATTACAGTTTGTCGGGCCCATATGGTAGGGACACGTATGAACACGACGTTATAAAATACAAGAAAAAATTAAATTACAAATTAAAACCCAAAGAGAAGTGGGACTTTAGTGAATATGAAAGGATTGTAAATGAAAATTTCAGAAGCGCTGCATTTATTCTCGAACATATCCGTGAAATCCATTGGTACTATCACCCGTGGGTTACAGTTGAAGAAATACAGCGCCATAGAAGATACGGATCATACATGGGCGAAGACTCTATAAGAGAAGACTCTGAAGATGATTATTAATGTAATATTTGTCATTTACCTTTCATTATTATTGCGCCTTTCTTCTTTCCCAAATGTTCCGTGCTGGCCAATTTCAATTTGCCTATGTTCTTTTTTAAGATGGCAAATTCATAGTTTCCCTTTTCAAACTCAATGCCGTATGTGTTATCCTGTAAGACTTTGGCCATCCATCCATCATAATTATTTGCAGATACATTTGTCAATAAATAGTGTCATAATACTAATACATTGGGGTCTGTAAGGTAAATAAGCAACATTAATGGGTTTTAAATAGTTTGAAATAATTTCAAATACTTTTGTGTAATTATCAGCAATGTATTACCATTATATACAATAGGTTTACTTTTGCCTGCTAACAGTTGCAAAAATTATGAACGTGTTTTTACTTTCAAAGGATCCAAAGCTTGCTGCGCTCCTGCTCGCCGATGTGCACGTGATCAAGATGATCCTTGAGACGACTCAGCTGTGCACGAGCGTCTGGCAGTCTCGCCGCGGGCACATGCCTCGCGTCATGAAGCAATACTTTTCGGATCACCCGCCGACGGAGCAGCAGCTCAAGATGACGAAAAACTACGCAAAGCCAAAGAAGCTGGGCAAGGGCCACATGAATCACCCATGTGCGATCTGGGCACGGCATAAGGCGAGCCACTACATGTGGCTTTGCCGCTACGGGCTAGCGCTGTGCAAGCGGAAGCGCGAGATCTATCCCGACCGCCCGCCGCACTGCTGCGAGATCCACCTGCAGCTTCTGCACACTGCTGGCTTTCCGGGCGGCTACGTGCCGGAGCTGCCAAAGGAAAAGATTGCGACGGAAGGTATGCATCCCGACTTTGACTACGTTGCACTGGCAGGGCCGACAAAGTACAAGAACGCTGTGAAAGCGTATCGGTACTACTATGCAAAGAAGTTTGCGGAGAGCATGCTTCCGAAAGACGAGCGGGAGTTTAAGATGAATATGCTCTACAATAAGCAGCGGGCAGTTCCAAGGTATCTCGTCAAACACGTGCAGCGTCTAATCGCCAAAAAGCCGCGATACGCCAAAATTGAGGACGATTTCAAATCATTGCCTGTTATACATTAGTTTTATATATATTCAAATAAACTCAAATACAATGGCTAAAAATTGTATTGTTATAATAAGCAATGTAACAGATAAATAAATTACTAACCGTGTAAAAATGACATCAAAGCGTCGTCGCGTTGACAAAGTAGTGGAGTCTTCTTTAGGCAATGCACATGATGGTGAAAACAATGAATTAAAGAATGAAAATGTTGAATTAAAGAATAAAAACGATGAATTGAAAAGAGAGATAGATTTATTGAATGGCGATATTACGTTGCTAATTGATGAGGTGCATAAGTGTTGTGCAACGCTTCGTCGTCAGGATCTTGTGATTTGTTCTCAGTTGGAGTTGATTCGCCGATTGAGCAAGTTTGGTCGGCGCGATCCATTGACGAATACGTTGGAGCGCAGTGCGTCGTTGGATAAGATCATGAAGAAGTATGTGGACAAGAATCTGTCAACGATGCTGCGGTAGATGGGGAGGATCCCCCATACCCCCCCAAAGGGGCACCCGCCTGACATGGTTTAGAATTATGGGCGGGCCCGCGGTATCTTTCAGCTTTCGTGGCACGCTTTATTCGATTCATTCCTCAAGATGATCGCATAAAAGATGTACAGCGCGATTGTCGCGGCGGAGTAGTAGGCGTAATTTATGTTAACGTGCGGCCGAAAAGCATCATTTATTATTCTAAATATGCAGTATGCAATTCCACAGTACACTACGTTTACTCGTTTAGTCTTCGCGATGACGAGACCCATTGCGCACATGAACAGCGACTCGAACAGTGCCGATGGAACCCTGTATTTGCCGTCGCCCTGATCGAGCCCCCACCACACTTCGTCGCCCGCCGTGCCGTCTCTAACGCCCGTCAAGAAGCACGCCCACCGCCCCACGATAAGGCCGTTTACCCAACCCCATGCTAGCACGTCGCCATTCTGTCTTAGGCTTGGAAAGAGTAGTAACCCAATAACAACGTAAAAAGGCCCGTCGAGTTGTGTTCTTCCGACACTAAACATATATGAAATTAAAAATATAAGTCCATAGATAAAAATTACGAAAACGATTATACGAATTGCTTTTATATTTGTGTAAAGTATTATTGTCACGCCTATAAGAAAAGCGACGCATTCGATAAGTACATGTGTGTATCTACGTGATATTGCAATATGAATTGGATATTCTACATAAAAGTGTCTTTGAAACTCATACATTGAGTGTACCCAATACGTAGAAAACATAATCCAGAATACACACCACATCCATTGAAATATTTGCTGATAGCGAGTCAATCTCATTTTTTAAGGGATATTTTAACACGGAATCACTACTTATCATAATATGAGTATATAAG
>VMHT01204185.1_pt1 | contig 12204 bp, 3 predicted proteins | sample 4693611 | NCBI WGS metagenome assembly VMHT01 (sample SAMN12280063, study PRJNA550983) | marine metagenome | isolation source: seawater sampled from same location over 5 years 0.02-0.2 micron viral filtrate | place: USA: collected off the coast of southern California halfway between the port... ...
ACTGATAGTCCTATCTATGCTGCGTCTGCGCAAAGCTTAGAAAACATGATTGTATTGCCAGAAGGTGCAGTAAAAAAACGACACGGCACTAAGTTTATATATAAGAATACACGTACTAATAAAGACTTACACTTAGCTCCTTTTATATTTGATGATAACGAGCAGTATGTAATTGGTATAGGTGAAGCTTACATATTCTGTTGGAGGTTGTTAACTGATGGTACGGTTAGTTTAGTATCAACTATAACTGCTGACACTCAAAGTAATGTACTGCCTTTTGATAAAGATTATTTGCGCGAGTACAATACAGCACAGTATGGTGATGTAATGTTTATATGCCATCCGCTGTTTGCACCTCGTATGCTTACACGTACATCGCTTACAGCATTCGAGCTTAGTGTATTTAGTTTTGATACAAGCTACGACAATAAAGATACATATCAACCATATAGTTCGTTTTATTCTACAAATGTAACACTAGCTTCAAGTAGTCCATCAATAGGTACTAATAGAACTATTACTACAAGCGCACCTTATTGGGATACAACAGGTAAACATATTGGCGTAACTGTTAGATATGGTGGCAACGAGATTGTAATAACATCTGTAAACAGTACCACACAAGCAATCGGCACTGTTGTAAAAGAATTATCGTCAAGGCTAACTGTTACAAATCCATTACGAACAAGAAATGGTAGCAGTACGATTGAAGTTACTCATTTATCACATGGCTTAATAGTAGGTAGTGCTGTAACTATATCTGATGCAGTGGCAGTTGGTGGGATAAATGCTAGTAGCATAAACGGAAGCAGAACTGTTGTAGAAGTATTAGATATAAATACATATACAGTTAATGCATCAGCTAATGCAAACGAATCAGAAGATGGTGGTGGCTTTGTAAAAATAACATCAAATGGTGCAACAACTAATTGGGACGAGCAAGCGTTCTCTGCATTGCGTGGATACCCAGCGTCAGTAACATTCCATGAAAATAGACTTTGTTTTGGCGGTACTTTAGCTGAACCAGATACTATATGGATGTCTTCACTTGGTGAGTTCTTTGATTACAATGTCGGTGAAGGTGAAGATACAGATTCAATAAATCTAGTAGCTGCTACTGGTGACGTTAATGAAATTAGATACATGAGATCTAATCGTGACTTGCAGATATTTACACTGTCAGATGAATTGTATGTTCCTACATACCTTAACCAAGCTATTACACCTACTAACGCACAGATAAGAAAACAAACGCCATTTGGTAGTGAGTTTGTTTTGCCTACTTCTATTGATGGTGCAACTATTTTTGTTGAGCGCGGTGGTAGGGCTGTTCGTGAGTACATATATTCTGATGCAGAGGATGCATATATTTCTACAGCAATATCTACTGTGGCTACGCACCTTATTAAATCACCTGTAGATATAGCAGTTGTGCATTCTGGATTTAATACTGCTGAATCATACGCAGCTTTGGTTATGGCTGATGGTGATATGGCGTTGTTTAGTTCTAACAGAGCAGAAAAACGTGCGGCTTGGACAAGCTTAACATCGCAAGGCAGCTATAAAGCAGCAACCGCAATAGGTGATAGACTGTTTACTTACCAACAAGACGTTAATAATAACTATGTATTGTCTGAGTTTCTTGATGATATTGGCTTAGATAACTATCTTTATGTAGCTTATGGTAGCGGTACTGTAAGTGTAAATAGTTTGTATTCTAGCGGTACTGTAGATGTAATTGGGTATGATGGTACTAATAAAGTTTACTTAGGTGAATTTACTGTAACTGGTGGGAATATTACTATGACAGGGCATAGTAGTTATACTCATTTTTATGTAGGTAAAAAATACACATCTAAAATAATAACTAATCCAGTAGATACTGTGGCAGCTAATGGGCCAGTTACAGGTGACGTGCGCGGTATAAGTACAGTAATTCTTAACGTAAAGGATTCTGAATCTATTAAAGTAAATAACAGGGCTGTTAATAATATTACTGGATTTACAGGTAATAAAGAGGTTAGGCTTTTAGGATATAGCAGAAGTCCTCAAGTTACTATTGAGCAAGAAGAACCCATGCCGTTGCAAATCAATGGCTTAATATCGGAGTTGATTACATAATGGCTATTTTTCAATTAATCGGTGCTTTTATGTCAGCAAGAGCTTCTATGGAAGCTGGTAAGGCTAAAGAAGATGCAGCCAGAATGGATGCATTTAATACTGAAACCGAACGCGAAGAAGGTGAAGTCTTGGCATTGCAACAAGCAGCATCGCGTAGGTATGAATATGATCTTGCAACAAGTACAAATGTAGCAATGTTTGCTGCCAGTGGGCGTGACATTGGATCAGACAGATCAGTTGAAGCATTCTTAGAAAAACAAAAAGAAATTGCAGCCACAGATCTTAGTAGGCTTGCACAACAAAGAAGTATGGAAGCTAACGCAAGAACTAGAGAGGCTTTGGCATTAAGACGTGGCGGTAGGAATGCAAGGCGTGCATCTATGTTGCAAGCAACAGCTACTATGGCAACAGGAATACAAAGAGCTATTGACACAGCAAAATAAAATTTTAACTACAGGAAAATAACATGGCTGTAATCAGACAACAAACACAAGTCTTCAATAAGCCAGTTGGCGTGCGTAGAATAAACACAGGTGAAGCTGAGTTGTGGGAGCAAGTAGCTGCAACAGCAAACGAGTTTAGTGAACGTGCGTATAAAAAAGATGTTATAGCAGCAAGGCAAGCTGGTGCTGAAGAAGCTATGTCATTGTCAAGTTCAGACATAGTGGCATTAGATCCTAAAACAAATAAGCCAGTTAAGTTTCCATCTCCAGCACAGTTTGGAACAGAAGCAACAGCTGCATATCAAGAAATAATTAATAAGCGTTTTGAACAATCGGTTGATGCTGAATTAGTAGCGCAAGGTGCGTATTATGCAAAATCTGCAGAAAATGCAAATGAATATAACGAATTAATAAGTAGCCATGTTGCAAGTATGATTAATGCTAATGGCGAAGATACATATTTTAGTCGGTATATAAGTGAAGCTGGTACTGCATACGCAAATAAAACATACACTTCTATGAAAGCAGCAGAGATAAAAAGAATTAGAGATTCTGCTATAATGGGTGATCGTGCTAATGGTTACGATCATATGAACGCAATTAAAGAAACAATTACAAGTGGAGTCTCAGTACATACTGAAATCTTAGAAGGACTAGATAAAGAGCAGGCGCGTTCAATTAGGTTGTTTATGAGTGAAGGAATTACTTTTGCAGAATATACACAAAACCTAGAAAAAATTGATTCATTAAGAATATTGTCAGCGCATACATCATTAGCGCAACAATTTTCAGAATTTGATGATGTGCAGAAAAAGGAATTTTTAAGCGTCTTAGTAAACCCACAAGCAATTAGAAACTTTGAATTAAGACAATTAACAATAGATGCGCTTATAAATACTAAACCAGAAACATTAGCAAACGCATTAGCAAACGGATCTGCTAGGCGCGAAGAATATGTAGAAAACGCAACAGATTCATTTGTTACTACTATTCTTCCAAGCATAACTAATGTTACGCAAGTTAGTGATATTGTAGATAGAATTAAAGAAGTACCATTAGAATTTAGAGATGAAGTAAAACAAAAATTGTTGTCTCACCATATATCTATGAAAATAGATTTTGCATCAGATGATGAGCAAAAAATTAATAATTTACAACTTGAACTTAACAAACCAAATCCAGACTTAATACAGTTAACTTCATTGCTAGACTCTCATCAAGTTGATGAAAATGAATTGGTTGAAGATACAGGTGAGCTTGCACAATTTATTATAGATATGGGCATTGAAGGTAGAAAAGAATTAGTTACTTACCTTAACAGCAAAATTACACATATAAGAACAAAAGATTCATTAGTGCTTGATGCAAATCAAAAGAAAGCTCAAGATAATTTAAGAACTATGCAGACAACAAATGATCCAGTAGCTTTTTATACTGAAGCACAAAAGCATATTTTGAACTCAGACTTTAGCAATCAACAATCAGAATTAAATACTTTGGGTAATGCTTTTGGTCATCGAATGAATCAAATAGCAAAACAAACAAGCGTTTCTTATAATGAATTAACTAAAATAAAATCATTGTTAAAAAATCCATCTGACCATACTGAAGAAGAATTATCAGAAAGTGGTAAGTATGTGCTAACTGCTTATAGAAATGCTTACGATGATATACCTAAAGTTATAGATGCATCCATAACTGCTAGACTTACTGACATTGAAGATGAAAACAAAGCATATGAAAAAGAAATGCGGTTAGATTCAATTAATGTTACTATGCAAAATCAAGGTCAAGTGCCAGCAGGTGATTTGCAATTCTATCAAGATGAAGTTTTTGGAAAAGACTTTTTTATCAATGCAAATAATTTAAAACAATCTCAGCCATTATTTGATATGATGCTTGATGGAAACATGATGCCAGCAGTTACTCAATACTTTGAAGGTTTAGTAAACTCAACAAACGAAAATGATATAAACAATGGTGTTGCTAAGTTTGCACAATATACAAATGCACAAACAAATTCTAATGGCAATCCATACGCAGCGGATAGAATTAAAGGTAAAATTAGTACAGCTGCATATAATAAATTAGCAGCAGCACACTTTACTCAAAAACGTGAAAACATTTTACCATCTACTGCAATCTTTGAGTTAAATTCATATGATGGAAACATCACACAAGATATATTAAATGATTTAAGTGGCGATAATAAAACATACAAGAATTTATATCGTTACTTTGATGATAGAAATTTAAGTCCAAATTATAAAAATCAATTAATTGCTGCTATGAAAATGGCAAAAGCTAGAAATATTACAATAGATGATGAATACGTTGATGAGTTAATACAAAGCTACACTCAAGAAATTAATGCAAATGCAGATGCTAATGTTCTTGCGCCTACAATAGATGGAGCAGTTGAGTATGCTTTATCTGCGCATGTAAGCAAAATGGAAGTCATAAATTCTTTTGGTGGATTAACCGATGCATTAATAAGGGATAACCCAACTAGCCCATTAATCGGTGAAACAACTACGTTAGATCAAGTGCGCCAAGGTTTCAGAGATATACTTGGTATGAACGCTGGATTATTAATTGGTACAATTTTAGAAGAAATAGGATTTCAAGAAGGGTCTTATGATGCATCTGCCAATTTATACAATCAAGAAAGAGTAAGGCAAGGTTTAAAGAAGTTGCAAACTAGTATAGTTTGGAAGCCAGATACAGTTTCTTTTGCTAACGGCAAACCTAAGTGGACAGCTGGTTATATAAATGATTTTGATAGATGGGAAAGTATATCTGTAGAAGGTGAGCCTTGGACATTAAGTCCATCAGATGATGGTTCTAAAGATAAAATGAGATTTATTGCAAAGCAACAACACTCTAGTTCTTTAATGAGTAACGATTTGTCTGTTAGGTCAAAGTTTTTTATTGAATTAATGGCAACATTAGAACATTTTGAAAGCCCAACACAACTTGAAAAATTAAAAGAGTACCCACAATTGATAGAAGTTTATACTGTAGATCAAATTGCAGATATATTTAATGCAAAGAAACAAATATATAATGGAGAGAATAACTAATGGCAGATATAGAAATTCCATTAGCTCCAGTTTATAGCGAGCCAGCGGGTAAGCCTAAAGATATAGTTGGTACAAGTTATGGACAAGCATTAGCAGCGCAAACGCGCAGCATAGTAGCAGCTCCAATAAATCAATTTAATTATTTTACAAGACAAACGCCTTATGATCCTGATTCAATCGACAGAATAGAAACCTATATTGAAAATAATGATCTATATGCACAAGATGCGCAGTATTTGAGGTCTTATGGTTTAGGCAGCGAAGAAAATTTTATTGCAGCTTTAGATTATATTGCTCAAAAGAATAGAGACAAAGAAGCTATGAACAACGCTTCTACTTTAACAGCATTTGTAAGCGATCCATTGCTACCAATAACAATAGCAACGCCATATGTTGCTGTAAATTTATCTAGGGCAACAGGATTTGCGTTAGCTAAAAGTGGTTTTAAAGGTGGATTAGAACAAGTAGCTAGAGCAAATCAATTGCTTACTGGTAAAAAATATACAGCAAAAGAAATTACAAAAATAGCTGCATTAGATGCATCAGTAACAAGTGGTGCGTATAATATGTCAAATGCATTAACTGACATAGGTGTAAACCCTGATGACGTTGATGATATAATGTTTTCTGCAGCACTAAGTACGTTAGCTGATACTGCAATTTCTAGCGCATTTGGTTATAGTATTGGTAAATACATTGAGCGACCACAAAATAGTAAAGTAAGAGTTAAAAACTTTAGCACTAAATATAAGTTACATTTAAATAGCGTTAACTCAAAACCAGCAAAAAATGGAACTGAACTTTCATATGCTGGTAAATGGTTTAACGAATCTTGGTTTGGTAAAATGTTACCAAGCCCAATAAAAGCAACAGTTGTAGATAAAGATATACCAGACAAGTACACTGAAGAAATGTTGCTGTTAGGTGGAGCTAATGGACTACCATTCGTTGCAAATCAAATGGGTAAAAGTGTAGGTAATTCAGTAAATATAAATGCTGGTCGTCGTCAAGGCGAGTGGTACAAGGCTATGGAAACAGTTGATAAAAACTATCGTGCTGTAAGTCCTAGAGGCGCACCAGAAGTTTTTAATGTTAGTGTTGCTGGAGTTATAGAGTCTGTTAGAAAAAGAATTGGCATGACAAGCTACTCACCCGCTGATTGGCAAGACCATATTGGTAGGTTAATTATGGATGACGTTCCTTATGACAAGGTAACTGCCAATGAAGCTGAAGCAATGCAAGCTGTAAGGGCTTACTTTGAGCCGTATGGTAAAGAACTTACAGACATAGGTTTAATTAATACCAGAGATATATTTGAGGAATCTTACAATAAAGATATTGGTAGAGCCTTTGAAGTAATAAGCGTTACTAATAAAATAATTGATCAAAACAAAACTTGGATGACTTCTGAAATATCAGACATGCAAAGTATTATTGATAAACAAACAAAAATAAGACAATCATTAATTGCACAACAAGAAAATAGAGGCCTTACTTCTAAGCAAGTTAAATTAAAATCAGACGTAGAAGTTACAATTAAAAATTACCAAGATCAGATTGATAATTTTAACAAACAGTTTGATATAATAAACAATGCAAAATCAATAGAAGAACTACAATTAGCTCATAGTAAATTAAATCTTACAAAGAAAATGGAAAAAGGTTTAGCTGATTTAAATGTAGCAATAAATGATATTAGAGCAAAAATAGATAATGCTGCTGATATAATTAAATACAACGACAAAAAGACTACAAAGACTAAGTACGATTTGCCGCGTATATTTAACAGACAAAAGATACATAAAGACAGAGAAGGATTTAGAAACGCTTTAATGGCAGCGTACAAAAAAGATCCTACCGTTATAAGTAAAGACGCAAAAGGTATGTATGTTGTTCAAAGACTAGCAACTGATCCAGATTCGTTGTATCGTAGAGCAGAAGAAACAATAGAAAACATTATGGAGGAAACTGAGGAAGATGCCCTTGACGCTATTTTTACTGGTTATGGTCGTAGCGGTCCTCTTGTTTCTCGCAGATTGAGCATACCCAATACTGCAATAAAAGACTATTTAGTTACTGATGTTAAAGAGCTTATGATTAATTATGGCGCAAGAGTCGCTCCAAAACTTGAATATCACAAAGCTAACTTAAATCCTGACAATGGTAATCTTATGACTTTTGAAGAAAAGATACTTAGATTGCGAAAGGATATGGAGAAAGACAACGTACCCCCTAAGAAAATAGACAAGTTTATAAAAAATTATGTTCATACATATGATCGTGTAGTTGGAAGTGTATTAAAAAGACCTGACGCTTGGGATACAAAAACAGCTGATATGCTTAGATCTGCTACAAGTTGGACATTTCTTGGCGGTTCTGGTGTCGCAGCTTTTGGTGACGCTGCATCTATATTTATGGATCACGAACTAAATGTAATAGGTCGTACTGTTATAGGGTTAGCAGATGATGTATCCTGGGGCATGGGAGCAAGAGAGTTAAAGCTTGCTGGCGAAGGTTTAGAAATGAAACTAGGCACTTCACATTTAAGATATATGGAAAATTTATCTAACAATATGTTTAATAAAACTGTACCAGATAGGCTTAACAATGCTTTTTTTGTTGCTAATGGTCTTGCTCCTGTAACAATAGGAATGAAAGTATTAGACAGTATTGCGCGTGGACACACAATTATTGAAGCATCAATACGATTATCAAAAAACGAAGCAAGTGATTTTGAAAAAGAATTTTTAGCTCGATACAATATTACACCAGATATGGCTAAACGAATAAGCAAAATGCCTTGGGAAAAATCAAAAGGTAATGAGCTTATACATCCAAATACTGAAGCTTGGACTGATGTAGACGCTGTAAAAGAATTTAGAAACGCATTGCGTAGCGGCGTTATGAATAGAATTATTATGGGTGGTCCAGAAGATAAACCTATAACTATGGATGGCGTAGCTTATATACCAGATCACATAGCTAGAACATTACCTTATTATGATAAAATGCCTAAAGACTCTAGGGTAAAAGGGTATGTTAGATTTGAGTCTGGTTTCTTAGCATTGCCATTTACTTTTTATAGTTTTGTAGCTGGTGCATTAAATAAGATAACAGGTAACATGGCAGCGGGTGCAGTAAGAAATAAGACTGCACATATAGTTGTAGCTATGGCATTAGGCTACAGTATTACAAAATTCCGCACTCCTGATTGGGCTTGGGAAAAAATGGACATGGAAGATAAAGTAATGAGATCTTTTGATATGTCAGGAATTGCAGCACTACATAGTGATTTGCTATACAGAACAATTACTATGGCGCACGAAATAGGTTTTGATAGCGGATTTCCAATACAACCTAAATATAGCGGAGGCTATGATCCATTTGGTGCAGTGGCAAGTATAGGTGGCGCACCCGCAGATTGGACATTAGAAATGATGCGCTCAATAAAACTTATGGTTGAAGGTGACGTTGGTGAAGGCGCAAAGAAATTTGTAAATATGTTACCTCTTATAGAAACAATGGCTACTGGAGATACAATTAAAGATACAATGAAAGATATTGTAGGCCAATTACCTAACAGACCATAAATTGTGCGGCATGTTTTGTGCGTTGCGCTTCTATGCAATCAATGGGAAAAAGACTACAGAGGTGACACATGACGATAAATATAGCTAACAATAATCCACGGATTAACTACACAGCAACATCTGGGCAAACTGTATTTACAGTACCATTTGAGTTTTTTGATAACACTGACGTAAAAGTTTACATTGAAGGTGTACTTAAAACTATTACTACACATTATTCGATTACTGGAGGAAATGGCTCTACAGGCACAGTAACTATGAATGCTGGTGTTACGTTAAATAACGAGGTAACGCTCGTCAGGGACGTTCCTTTGGAGCGTACAACAGATCTGACGGCTAATTATAACGCTGCATCTTTAGATGCGCAGCTAGATCGTATTGTTGCAGAGGTTGCAGACCTTAACGATAGAGTGTCACGAACAATACAAATTAATGACTATGAGTTGGCAAGTGGTCTACTCCTCCCAGCACTTGACAACCGCAAAGGTAAGACTATCCAATTTAACACCAGCTCTGGTGCTTTAGAGGTTGGTCCTACTGGGGCGGATTTAACAGCAATCGGTTCAGTTACTTCTGAGATTGCTACATTAGCTGGAATTAGTGGTAATATTACTACTGTAGCTAGTGCAAATGCAGCCGTAACTGCTGTTAGCAATTCTATGACAAGCGTAAATGCTATTAATGCAGCACTTTCCAACGTCAATAGTGTAGCTGGTGCGATTACAAACATTAATTTAGTTGGTGGATCTATCTCTGACGTTAATGATGTTGCTGATTCGCTTGGTGAAATTTCTGCGGTACAAGCAAAGTTAACAAATATTGATACTGTAGCTGTTGCATCTACAAATATAGGCACAGTAGCAGGGTCTATATCACAGGTTAATAACGTAGCTTCTAAGATTGCTGACGTTACTGGCGTTAACACTAATATGTCTGCAATAACTACAGCTAATGCAAACTCTAGTAACATTAATTTAGTAGCCAGTAGCATAGATGATGTAAATGACGTTGGTGCAGTAATAACAAAAGTAACAACTGTTGCTGATAATATAACAAACGTAAATTTAGTAGGGCCAGTAGCACAGTATATGTCTGATGTTGCTAATAATATCACAGCTATTAGTGCTGTTGCTCCTCTTGCTGGTGACTTATCTAATGTAACAAACAACTTATCAGCCATACAAGGAGCTGCAACAAACGCAACAAATGCTGCTAACTCTGCAACTGCTGCTGCTAATTCAGCAACAAGCATTGGTAACGCAGAAACAACAACTACACAAAATGCAGTAGCCGCAGCTAATAGTGCAGCCGCCGCCGCAACAGCTTTAGATAATTTTGATGATAAGTATCTAGGGGTTAAATCTTCTGACCCAACTGTAGACAATGATGGCGATGCTTTAGTTCAAGGTGCATTGTACTTTTCAAGTTCGTCTAGTGCTATGCAAGTATACGATGGTGCTAACTGGATTGCTGCATCATCATCTGGAGTTGCATCGTTAACTCTATTTGAATACACGGCAACCGCTGGACAAACTGCATTCTCAGGCAATGACGACAATGGATTATCAATGTCATTTATTGCAGCTAACTTATTAGTAACAATGAATGGTGTTATCTTAGACCCATCAGACTATACAACAACATCAGGTCTTACAGTAACACTAGACGTAGGCGCAGCTGTTGGTGACGTAGTAAACATATACGCATTTAAATCATTCCAAGTTGCTGACACAGTACCAGCTACAACAGGCGGTACATTTATTGGGCCAGTACAGTTTAACTCAAACGTAACTGTAAGTGGTACAGTGGATGGACGTGATTTAGCAGCAGACGGTACAAAACTAGATGCAATACAAGTAGGTGCAACAAACTATGTGCATCCTTCTGCACATCCAATTTCATTTATTACAGGATTACAAGGTGAGTTAAATACTCTTACTACTGGTTTGGGTAATGTTAATACTGACTTAGTTAATGATACTACTCCACAACTGGGTGGTAACTTAGATGTAAATAGCAACAACATTACTTCTTCTGGCGACCTAACACTAGATGCCGCAGGAAACATTATCCTTGATGCTGGCGGTACTGAAGTGCAACTCTTTAAGTCGGGTACTAAATTTGGGAAGTTTACCACAAATTCCACACCTCTTGGGTTTTATATAGATGCCGAAATATCAGATGGGGATATGTTTTTTAGGGGCAACGATGGCGGCTCAGTAATTACAGCCCTCACCCTTGATATGTCTGATGCTGGTACAGCAATCTTTAATAACAAAATTAAAGTTGGTGGTACTACTCTTACAGGTGCAAGTTTAACTGAAAGTGGTGATTTTACCATAGATGTTGGTGGTAATATTACTCTTGACGCTGATGGTGGGTATATCTGGTTTAATGATGGTGGAATTACTGTTGGGTATTTGAAAAATGAAAGTACAGACCTAGCAATAAATGTACATAATCAAGATAGAGATATGTTATTTAAAGGCAACGATGGTGGCTCAACAATTACCGCCCTTAAACTTGATATGTCTAATGGTGGACAAGCTGTCTTTAACAAAGGTGCAACCTTTCAAGACCATGTGTACTTGCAAGATAATGACGAGTTAAGGTTAGGAAGCAGTGATGATTTACGGATTTACCATGATGGGTCTAATAGTTATGTGCAAGATAGCGGCAATGGTCAATTAAGAATTGATACAAATGGTAGTGATGTTCGCATCACAAAAACAGACTCTGAATATATGGGTAAATTTATCGCTGATGGTGGGGTAGAGCTATTCCACAACAACTCCAAGAAATTTGAAACAACATCAAGCGGTGTCACAGTAACAGGCACAGTAGCCGCAACGTCATACACAGGCGATGGCTCTAACCTAACAGGTGTTGGTAGTACAACTTTTGCCGCTGTTGGTACTTATGCGTTTGCCAGCATCATAGATCAAGGTGCAACAACTGCTGGAACAA
>VMHT01206762.1_pt1 | contig 12202 bp, 20 predicted proteins | sample 4693611 | NCBI WGS metagenome assembly VMHT01 (sample SAMN12280063, study PRJNA550983) | marine metagenome | isolation source: seawater sampled from same location over 5 years 0.02-0.2 micron viral filtrate | place: USA: collected off the coast of southern California halfway between the port... ...
AAAAAAAAAAAAAAAAAAAAAAAAAAAAAAAAAAAAAAAAAAAAAAAAAAAAAAAAAAAAAAAAAAAAAAAAAAAAAAAAAAAAAAAAAAAAATAAAAAAATATTTCTATAAAAAACAAAAAAAGTGTGTTTTTTATCCTCTCGTCCTAAACCCTTACAGAAACCGAAGTAATTGCTACTATCACCGATAGGACGTAGAATTTAAGATTTAGGATTTAGGATTATAATAAATTAATTTCACTTTTCTTATTCCTCGTCGTCGCTATTTAATAATGAATAATCCCACATTTTTCTACAACTCATAGTAGTATAATGTTTTTTTAAATTTTTTTTTTGAATACATACACCACATTTATCACATTTTATTTTTTCTTTATTATCTTTCATTCTTAAAAATGTGAAAAAAAAAATCAATTTTAGAAAATATTTATAAAATTTTCAAAATATAATAATAAAATTTTTTTAAATAACTTAATTAGTTTCATTATTGGATAGTGAGATAATATGTTCTTGAACTAATTGACATTTTTTACTTTTTTTTTTATGATTAGTTAATTCTCTTTTTTGAACTATACTACCACATAATTCACATTTTACTTTTACTGTTTGTTTTTTTTTAATTTCTTCTTTATTTTTTTCATAAAATTTCTTTTTATTTTCTTTTATTTTATCTTTATTATCTTCCCTATATTGTTTCTCTCGTTCTTTTATTTTATCTTTATTATTTTCCCTATATTTTTTTAAATAAAGTTGTTTTGCGGACATAGTATTATTTTCCATTCTTAACCAAATAAAAAAAAAAATCAATTTTAAAAAATGTTTTTTTTTTTTATTTCTACTAAAATTTTTTTTTATTCTATAAATAAACTTTTTTATTGACTATAAATTTACTTTTAAAACCATTAAATATATCACCATTTCTACAATCCATAAAAATAAAATTGTAAGGTTTTGAATATACTTTTGATAGGATACTATTGAATATGTCTTTTTCACACGAAAAAAATTCTTCATATAAAGTCATTAATTCACTTTTAGTATTCCTACAATCAAACAACGCCAAGTGGGTAAGTTGGTGGCGGAGATATGGTGGTAGTTGTGTAAGTTTTTGACAGCTTATCATTATTGAAATTGCCCCACTTTCTATTTGGTTGCCTGTTTCTTCTTCTATAATAGGTCGTCCAATATGACGCCCATTATTAAATAATTTTTTGAGAATAATGGTTTCGTCGCCACCTTTTTTTAATTCACTTCCTAAATCGTCTAAAATGATTAGGGTTCGTCCTTCCATTCCTTCTTCATTTTGTATTCTATCAAATATCTCGTCTAAATCTTTAACCGAAGTATAAAATCTATCACTTGGTAATTTAGGTTTATTTGCTTGTGAGCCAACAGAAGGACTAACTATAAATACATTACTGAATTTTCTATTATAAATTCTTTTTTTTCCTACGGATTGTGTTAATGCTTGTATCAAATTAGATTTACCACTCCCACTCCGTCCTATACACGCCATACGGAATATACTGTCTGGTAAAGGATATGGTATATCTTCTATTTTATCGTCGCACTTATATTTAAATACTTGTGGTTCAACAGCATTTTTAATTTCTACTTCTTGTAGTTCTTTAAAATCCTCCATTGATATATATTTATATATGATATAATTATTAAGTTATATATTACTAAAATAAAAAAAAAATTTAATTAAAACTATTTTCCATATTTATCCATAGCTAATTTATGAGCTTGTTGGAAACAAAATCCTTTTAACATTTGTTTTTCCATATAATCTAAATGTTTTTTAGTATGGTGTTTTTTATGACTTTTCATTAAATCTTTTTGTTCTTTGGATAAACTTTTTCTTGGTTTAAAAAGTGGTTTCATATATTTATTATAATATTTTTTTTTAATTTAAGAGTTGGCTGCGATTACTCCATTCATTCCGTCTAAAACATACATAACGTCAAATATAACGTATAAATCCACAAGAACGGCACCAGTTCCAGTAATACCAGTTCCAGAACTAATCTGTGAATGTAATACTAATGGAAGACCTTGTGAAGCAAGATTTTTACCAGCATAGGCAGCGTCATATGTTTCTAAATCAAGAGCAAATATACATTTAGAAGCGTGTTTTGAAGTTTGTTCGTCAGCAATTAAGTAAGTGTTTGTAGGGCCTGCGTTATGGTGTTCGTCCCTAAAACAACCTCCTCGTAAATCACTATTGAAATAACCTAACGCACATTGGGTATTAGCAAGTAATTCACCAGTATCATTAGCAGTAGCGGAAGCTTGAACTTTTAATCTTTGTGAAGGGATACGTTGCCCCCCTACTGAAAAGTTATACTCTGTTGTGCCTAAATTACAGAACCCACTAACGGAATTAGCAAGAGCGGAAGTAATAGAAGCATTTAAACGATTGACAGCCATTAAAGATTTAACAGAGCGTTTGCGTGTTGAGAAAGTAATTGTCTGTTCGCCAGTAGAACCATTTGAAATATTCTGTTGAGTATTCTGTGCGGATACTGAATGAATTTGAATTGGGACACCAGAATTCATAGCAGCCCGGAACATTTGGGCGAATTCTGGACCTGGACGGAGAACTGGTAAATGAAGTTCTACTTCACTTACTTCATAACCAACACCAGCAGTTTCACCAGAATTGGTTATAGCCATAGTTTCTTTAGCCGCTAATGTCATAGAAATATATGAAGTTCCTTGGGTAAATCCTAACGGCATATAACGGTCGGCATTGAAAAAACCAGATTTAGGACGGTGAGTAATAACTCGTTCGGCATTTTGAGCTAAGGCAACTTGACCTCTTCCAGTTAAATCAGCTTCACCAGTAGCAACTTTTAATTTGATTGAAGGTCTTAATGAAGCACCTTCTTCATTGTGAGAAATTGTAGATACAACGTCTTCACCACGATTAGCCTGGTTCATAGCGAACCAAGTATTATAATGGATAATTTCTTCAAGTAAAGCACCAGTTCCACCAATTACTCTCCAATTATCAATTACAGCAGCACCACCAACAAGAGGGTCTAAAAAGATAGAGGTGGCGTTAGATTGAGTATTTTTAATTTTAAATTTTAAGTAAGCTCTCTTTAAATCAACAAAACATTCACTCGGCACGTTTAATGGCAAACGGATTTCTTGGTTCTCCGTGAATGTTCCACCATTGGAAGGAATACAGACATTATAGTCTAACGTCATTTGTGGTTGAGGTGCGGACGGCACTTCACTTAATCTCATTTCATAGGGGGTTGCTCCTGCGTTTTCCATTTTCTTTATAATATATATAAATAAAAAAAAAATTCTAAATTAAATTAAATAAATTTTAATTAAAATTAATTAATTAATTAATTTAAAATAATCCGCCAAAAGTAGCCCCAGCAATAATTCCTTCAAATAAATTTTTTCTATATTTTTTATCATTAACTAATTTTTTAGCTACTCCTACCTCTGGAATAACAATTGCTTTTATTTTTTCTTCTTTTTCTTTTTTATGTATTTTATTAGTTTCATTTTCCATTCCTCTCCTACTTTTTGGAGCTTTGATTGGTGAAATCTTTTTTTTATTATTATTATTCTTTTTAGCCATTATATATTTATATAATTTATTTTTTTTATTTTTTAATTAAATGTGTTTTATCTATTTTATATGCTTTGGATTTGGGATTTACAGCAGCATATACTCTTGCCTGCGCCCATTCCTCGTCGCTCTTAATATGTTTCCTTACAGATTGCGGTGAAGAATAAAAAGCCCCTTGACCTTTTGAAAAAATAGTTTTTAATCCAGATAATTTATATCCAGTTAAATCACTAATTTCTTTTAATGAATGTCCTTTATCTTTTTCAAATCCATATTTTTTATTAAAGATTTGTTTATGGGTTAAAGCCATTATAATTTAATTAAATATTTTTTTATTGATACTTTATTATATTTGGTAAATTCACAGAATTATTTGGTTGGCTGTCTGTTCTTGGAAAATAAACTTGTAATAACATATTCCAATTATCACCACCAGCAGCCATAGCACCAGTAATAGGTGTTGCGTCTTGGTCTGTTAAAGTAATAGTAATATTTCCTCTAAATGGATTAGAACAAGAAACAAAACTATTATCATAATCAACATTGGAATAACTAAAATCTGTATTAGATACTGGGATTACCCCAACAATAGAACTTGATACAATTGCTCTTGAATTAGCAGTTGTTATTGGGTTAGTTTCAATATTATTAGGAAACTGATTATTCATTCTAATTTGGAGAGTAGATACTCCTTGAGCTTTCCAACCAGTAGAAGCAGTATCTTCTTGAACTGAAATAGTAAAATATAATACTTTAATCATACAATAACTTTCTTTTGCGAAATCTTGACCCGTTGGTGCTTGGTCTAAAACGGATTGTAAATTAAAATCACAGACAGTTCCATTACCAGTTTTACGCACAGCGTCAGCACTATTTAAATAAACTTGAAAAAAATTTTCTGGATTATCAGCCATACTATATATATTTATTAATATATTTTTTTATTAATCTATCTTTATATTTTTTAATTTATCTTCTAAATATTTTTTAATTTCTTCGTCCCTTTGTTTTTGTTCTACAATATTATTATGGTAATCGTCAATCTTATTAAGCATTTCTTTTTGTAATGAATGACTAAATTTTCGTGCTTTCTTTTCTGTTTGAGAAATTTTAAAAAATGAAATAATTAAATTACATTCCCAATCTGCTCTCTCAAAATTTACTGGGTTAGTTTCTTCTTGATATGTTATATTAATACTAATACTATTAATTTGTTTTTGGACTAATTCACATTTAAAACTTTGTGGAGGTTCAAAAGTAAAAAACGTATTTCTACTTAATTCTATTGGAACTTGTGCTACTACATTAGAATATTTACCACTATTACTTTCTATTACTTTTGAATTAGATAAATTTGGTAATCTAATATAAATACTATTTCTTGTATCTGTTATATCTACTGCTCTATCACTAACAATTCCGTCAGCACTATTAATAGTTTGAATAGAATTTGTAAATCCTAAAAACCTTCTACAAGTATTAGAAGTAGTAAAATCAAACATAGCGTCATTACCAGAATTAGTTATAGTTAGTAAATTATTTATTTCGTCATAACTAAAAGTATATGTATATGAATTTCCAAATGTAGTAGATTGTGCTTCTAATAAAGTTTTTAATTTAGTTGATAATTCTAAAATATCATAAGACCCACTTGGTATTGTTAGTGTAGCATAAGAAGAACTACCTTCTTTAAAAGTAATAGTATTATTAGAATTATTATTTGATAAATTATAAAAACTATTTGGTATTGTAGCAGATACTAATTCAACAGTTAGTATTTCGTCCTCTTCTGCTATAATATTTTCAAATAAAGTAAAATCACCAGAATTATTATTATCTCCAACAGCAGTAGATAATAAATCTCTACTACGAATTGTAATAAACACGTCTCCCCTTGTTTTTTCCATATATATTACTATAAATTATTTTCTAAATCTTTTTTTTCTTGTTTCTTTCTTTTATAATATTCTTTCATATATAATCTTTTTTGTTCTCTTCTTTGTTCTTTTGATTGAAAACATTTTATTTCATTCATACTTGCTTTTAAATTTAATCTTGCTTGTTCCTCAAAAAATCTTAATTGTTTTATACTATAATAAATTACTTTTTTAAATTCAATTAATTTCAATTCAATATTCCTTTCCATTAAAGTTTTATATAATCTTCTATTTGGATATTGTTTCATTTTACTTATATGTTTCCTTTCTCTAATATGTAATGTATTAGTAGTGCTTCCTACATAATAATCTTTTTCTCCACAATCTATATAATATATTATACCTTCCATTTTATATATATATCACCATTATTTTAAATAGTAGAATTTTGATTTATACTAAAAAAAAACTTTAAATAAAAGTATTTTTATAAACCATAAGTATATTTTAATGAATATATTTGTAAATTTAATTTTTTAATAACTTGATTATATTTATTTACTAATGTTTTATCATTTTCTTTTTTTATTTCTAATTCTTTAATTTTACTTTCTAAAAAATTTAAACATTCTTTTACGTCAAATAATTCTTCTTCATTATAATAATTATATATTTTTTTGAATATCATTATAATATTAATAAATAAAAAAAAATATTTTCAAAATTGATTTTTATTTTGAAAATATTAAAAATGAGGACAAAAAAAGTATTATATAAAAAAGTAGATTATGATTGGAGTGATTATCATAATTGTTATATAAGTAAAAAATATAGAAAATATTATTTTGAATATTACGAAAACCAAAATTATTCTATTAATGGAGAACTTATTGCTGTTAGAAAAAGGTGGAATGACAAAGGACCCGATTATTGGGGAGGATTAAATCAAGAAGGACAAGAATATCGTGTAGAATGGATAGATTAATTATCTTCTTCTTCTAATAATATTAATTCATTATCTACATTATTTAATTTAATATCCCATATTTCTAATAATTTTGGTATATTGAAAATACAAATAATATCTCCATTTTTTCTTATTTTTTCAAAGCCATTAACTTCTAAATTACCTAATTCTAAACTAAATTTTCTTTTAGTATATGAAATTTTTTCATTATTAGAACATAACCAATAGTTAAAATCTTTATATAATTTTGAAAATGAATATTCTATTGATACACCAGTATAATTTTCATTATGATAAAAATAACATACTTTTTTTTTCAAAAAAGTTTCAACTGGACTTTCATAATATTTTTGTAATTCTTCTTGATATGCTGTTAATGGTATTGGTCTTGAAATAAAATCTTCTACATTTCTATCCATACAATATTCATAAAAACTTTTCATTGTTGCTTTATCTTCACAACAATAATGTAATTGTTCCATATATTTAGTATCTCCTTTTTTTTCATTAGAACATTTAATCATACATTTTCTTCTATCTCCTTCTTTGGTTGGTATATTAATATTAACATTATTGGTATTACCACATACTCGTTGAAAACTATTCGCCATATAACCTTTTGAACCTTTTGGATTTATATAAATTTCACTATTAGTAATTAATGCTTTAAAAGTTCCTTCACAACCTTTCGTAGATAAAAAGTCCATTTCCTCAAATACAATTAAAAAAGCATTTATCAAAGCTTCATTGAATTCTCCTAAAATATTATTTTGTGGATTAGTAGTAGCAAAAAATTTAGATACACCAATCATAGACTTTAATAATTTAGAAAATATAGTAGATTTACCAATACCTTCTTTGGATACAAATAATAAAAATGTAGATTTTTCATAAGGTCTTTGAAACATATGACTAATCCAATCTATAACATATTCAGTAATTTCTTTATCATTATTACATAAAATTAATAAATGATTTAAAATAAATTTTAAACCTTCTTCATTTCTTTCTTCAATTACTTCTATCTCAATTTGAAAAGGCAACCATAAATTAAAATGATTAGGAGGACATAATTTAACATTAGGATAAATATTCATATCCTTATAAACTCTACTTGTTTTAGATTTCATATATTTTTGTATAAAATTATTTTCTGTTGGGTTTCCTTCTTTATCAACAGAGTTATATACTTCGTGGGAATAAGAGGTTTCAAAGTTTCCTTTTTTATAACAAATTAATTCAAAATTATCATAATTACAATAAATAGAATGTTTAATTACTTTAAAATGTGTTTTATTAAATTCATTTTCCATTTCTAAATAATTATCTTCTGTTTGATTTTTATATTGTATTAAAGATTTTTGTTTATTTATTTTTTCTAATTTTTTATTTAATTCTTTTTCTTCTTGTTCTAATTTCTTTTTTAAATCTTTTTCTTTTTTAATCTTTTCTTTTTCTTTTTTTTCATTCTCTTTTTGTTTTTGTTTTAATTCTTTAATTTGATTATCAATACTCATTTCTTTTTTTAACATATTATCGTCCATAATATTTTCTTTACTTTTTTTATTTAGTTTATTTAAAGTATTATTATAAGATAATTCATATTGGTCTTTATTAATATAATTTACTTCTTGATTATCATTTACTTCTATATAGGTATTCATTGGTTCTATATTAGAAACTATTGATTGTATCCAACTTGTATTATTTAATTCTGGGGGCATATATACTATTATATATTTTTATTTTTAAATACTTTAAATTGTATTTAGTATTTTCATTTTTAGATAGTAATTAAAGTATTTAGAAAAATAATATTATATATAAGTATAAGTATGAGAAAATACATTTATAATTATAGCAGTAATTTAGTAAATCTAAAAAATAGTAATTTAATTGAAATGATTGATAATATTAATATATTAGAAAAATTAGACGAAAAAAAAAAATTAAATATTTATAAAGTAGGAAACTATTTTCAAAAAAAAATTAAAAATCCACCAGAAATTTTATTAAGATTAAGTAGAATTCAACTCTAATAATTCTTTAATTTCGTCATATTTTTTTTCTGCTAAATTAGTAAAATGAACCCCAGTATATATATGTCTATTAAAACTATCACTAAATACTTTTCTACCACATTCACATAATATCTTATGTTGTTTTTCTTTAATTAAGATAGGTTCAGTTTTTTTTTCTATTATTAATTTTATTTTTAATATTAATTCTTTATCTGTCATATATTATATAGTATATTTTAGTTTTTAAATCTTATCATTCTCTCGTAATAGTAAAATTATAGTTTTTAAAATGATATAGTAATCTTTCTTTTTTTACCAATATTTCTTTATCCTTATAAAATGTTCCCATTTCAACACATTTTATAGTTTTAGAACAAATTTTAAGAACTTTATATAAATTCATAGAACGCTTATCTCTCAAATAGACATATGTATCAAATGTTATAATATCACCACTCTTTAAATTTTTTAAAGCTGTTTCACAATTATTTATTTTTTCTTCTTTTTCTTTTATTTCTTTCTGTTCTTGAATAGCAGTATAAATATTATCATTATATATACAATCTGGTCTAATATAAATTTTAACTGAATATTGAGTATATTTATTCCCATTTATTTTGTTAAACGGATAATAATAATTTGATACATTAATATAACCTTCTTCGTCTATATACATATCATACCAATTATTTTCGTCTTCTTTCCAAGCATTAAAATATCCGTCAGCATTACTTTTTATAAATATACACATTTTTTTACCAAGTTCATAATTAAAATATTTTTTAAATTCTTCTACCCACATAAAACTTGCTTTTCCGTTTGTTGGGTCATAACAATATTCATTACTCATTAACTCATTTAATTCTTTATTTATAAATTCTTTTTTTTCTTTATTAAATTTACAATCCCAAGTAATAGTTAAGCCTTCAATAAACTTATTATCTATAATAGAATATTTAAGATAAGTATGGATATTCTCAATAGTAGTCATAATACTTTTTTGTTTTGATATTTTGAAATAATAAAAATATCAATTTTAAAAAAACATTATTTTTATTATTTTTGATAAAATTTTTTTTTTATTCAGTAATAGGATAAACAAAATTAATTTATACGGTGCGTAGGATAAAGAATTCTCTATCCTTTTATATCCTATCAGTATTTTATAGTCTTTTTATCTTATTATAGTAGTAAATAATATTTAGGATAGGATAAGTAAAAATATTAAAAATAAAAAAAAAATAATTTAAAAAAAAATAATTTATAAAAAAAATAAAAAAAAATATTTCTATAAAAATTTAAATCTATAATTTTATATCATTCTATCCTAACAAAACATATCTGGTCTAAATTGTATTTCAATATCACTACCATAACCATTATCTACTTCTTGAATTACTTTATAAATTATTCTAAAACTAATTTCTATACCTTCCCCATACATACTACTTAAATAGTCTGCTATTTTTTTATGGTCTTCTTCCATAAATTTATCAACAAAATAAATTATTTTTTCTTTTATTTCTTTTTTAAATTTTGTAAATGTATAATAACCTTCTGTTTCTATTATACACTCATAAGGAAACACACCAATATTTTCGGCAAGCCAACAATCCCAAGTTCCGTAATTACTACTCGCTCTTATTGCTGATAGTTTATTTAGTTCATTAGTAAATAATTTTATTAGTTTTTTTCTAATAAGTTTTTTTCCGTCCCCTAATCTATGGTCTAACATAAATAATATTTTATTTTTATATTTTTCTTTATTATATTCTTTACTTTCATATTCCCATTCATTAATATATGGTGAAAATGTTTTGTTATAATGTTTCTTGTCCCACTTTTTTAATAATTTTTCAAGTTTAATAAGTTTAAGTTGTTTTTTGTTAATATATTCTGCGTCGCACATTTTACTTATTGTTTTAATATTTTGAAATTAAAAATATCAATTTTAAAAAAATGTTATTTTTATTATTTTTGATAAAATTTTTTTTTTATTCAGTAATAGGATAAATTTAAAATATTTTTATTTTTTTATTTCATTAATAATAAATGTAATTTATCAGTATGAATACGATTTTCAATATTTTTAATTTTATCATATCTACAATAAAATTTTATTTCAATAGGATTTCTACAATGAGAACGATAATAATGTTGTCTATAATCAAAAGAATATTTAAAACAATCTATTAGATAATTATTTTCTTGTTGAGATACATAATCTTTTACTTTTTCTAAAACCCATTTTTTATATTTTGTTGGGGTCATATATTTTTGTGTATATAAATCACAACTATTTAATAAATAAGAAACTATATTAAAACATAATTTACTTTCAAAACACATATTTATAATATATTTACCATAGTTAGGAGGTATAGATATTTTAGTTTTATCTAATGCTTCTTTTATTTCGTCTAAAAATGTTTTCTCAAATAAAGGTCTATTAAATTTTATTAAATTTTCAATATTATTTAACATTTTATTATATTTAATATCACGGACATTTCTACTAAAATTAAATAATAATTTTTTAATAAGAACAATATTTAAAATATTATTTAGAAAATATAATACAGAAATATCTTTATCTAATTTTGGTTTTATTTTAGCGTCAATTATATCCATAGATAAATTTATTTTATTTTTATTTGCTAATAATTTAAAATAATTAAATTTACCAATATTTTCGTCAATAATATTCGCCATAGTGGTATCCATATTTTTCTTTTGTTTTTTGAAATAATATAAATATCAGTTTTAAAAAATGTTTTTAAAAATATCAATTTTGAAAAAAGTATATACTAATTATTTTTGATAAAATATTTTTTAATTCGGTAATGGGATAAAATTTAAAATATTTATTTTTTTTTATTTTAATTCTTTAATTATATTTTCACAATCCATAAATTCTACATTACCTAAATTTTCTATTAAATTTTTTTTTTTACAATCATTAAATTTAATTTTCAAAGAATTTCGTGTATTTATTTTTTTATAATCAGTAGATATATTTGTGGTAGAATTTAATTCACCTATAATTTCATTAGAACTATTATGTATAGCAAAATGACTTTCAATACATTTCAGTTTCATTCTACCACCAGAACAATTTACACTTTTAGTAGTTGCTAATTTATTACAAGTTTTAGAATTTTTCTTACCAGCATTTTTGGCTTTTTGTCCCATAGTATTTATTTTTTGTTTAGATATTTTGAAAAATAGAAAAATCAATTTTGAAAAAAGTTTATACTAATTATTTTTGATAAAATTTTTTTTTATTCGGTAATAGGATAAATTTAAAATATTTATTTTTTTTTATTTTTATTTATTCTATATCTTCAACCTTTATACAATGTATTCCTTCATTATTAATAAAATATAATATATCCCAATAACCTTGTTCTTCTATTTGTTTTTCAATAAGATTACTAATCATTTTTGCTTTATTTTTTTCTAAAAATTTAGTTATTTTTATATATTGTTCTTGTGTATTATTTTCCATTTTGAATAATATTAAAAATAAAATCAATTTTGAAAAAAGTTTATTTTTATTATTTTTAACAAAATTTTTTTTTATTCGGTAATGGGGATAAATGTAAAAAAATATATACCCCCCCACATAAAAAATATAAAAAAAAATATTTCTATTAATTTTTATTTAGTGTAGATAAATAAATGTAGTAATAAAATAAATATGTTGAAATTTTGAGTTTAGTTAAAGTATTATTTTACT
>VMHT01160861.1_pt1 | contig 12201 bp, 15 predicted proteins | sample 4693611 | NCBI WGS metagenome assembly VMHT01 (sample SAMN12280063, study PRJNA550983) | marine metagenome | isolation source: seawater sampled from same location over 5 years 0.02-0.2 micron viral filtrate | place: USA: collected off the coast of southern California halfway between the port... ...
TAAAGCTAACCTCATGGTTAAGCCTTATGGTTGGAAGTCACCAACAGGTCAGAAGGGCATCTCCCTTGGGATTGTCAAGATGGTAGTAACTGACTTGAATGAGTACACTGGTGGCGGTGTTGATGTGTCTGATTTAGTGGAAGCGGACGACACACTGTGAAAGCTCTGATTGACGGTGACATCCTTTGCTATCGCATAGGTTTTGCAACCAACAATGATTCCGAAGATGTTGCTATCAGAACGATGGCTTCATTCTTGGAAGATATGTTGATGCACGATATTGATTGTGGAGAGTGGACAACTTACCTCACTGGTAAAACCAACTTCCGGCATGAAGTCGCCGTCACTGAGAAGTACAAGGGAAACCGTAAAAAAGATAAACCTATCCATATCAATCTACTACGGGACTATCTTGTATCCTCATGGAATGGTGTCGTCTCTGATGGAAACGAAGCTGATGATGAGATCGCAATTGCGGCAACCTCACTAGGTGACGAATCTATCATTGTTTCTCTTGATAAAGATTTTGACCAAGTGCAGGGATGGCACTACAACTTTGTTAAGAAGAGCAAGTATTACATCAAACCAGAGGAGGGGTTGCTTAACTTTTATATGCAGTTCCTCGTTGGAGACAGAATCGACAACATCATTGGTGTTGACGGTATCGGCCCTGTCAAAGCGAGGAAGCTATTGGAAGGCAAATCAGAACAGAAGATGTTTGACATTTGCGTAGAGAAGTTAGGCAGTGTTGAAAGAGCAGTAGAGAATGGACGCTTACTGTTCCTTCAACGCTATCCTAATCAGTTATGGGAGCCTCCATATGAAAACACAGAGCGCGAAGGCCAAGGGCAGGAAACTGCAACAGTGGGCAGCGGAGCAGATTCTTCTGACGTATCCGCACCTGGAGAGTGATGATGTTCGATCAACCAGTATGGGTGTTAGTGGTTCTGATGTTCAACTTAGCCCTCTGGCTCGCAAGTCTTTCTCGTATGATGTCGAATGCAAGTCGCTTGCGAGAGTTGGAGTCTATCGCTATGTTGACCAGTGCAACAATAGAGGTGATGCACAGCCACTTGTCATCGTTAAAGAAAACAGAAGAAAACCTCTCGCAGTAGTTGATGCAGAGCATTTCTTTGAGTTACTGAGGAATCAGAAATGAAACACATGGTCATACCTGACACTCAAGTTAAGCCGGGACATCCGATTGAACACCTGAGATGGGCAGGAGAATATGCCGTTGAGAAGAAGCCTGACGTTATCGTACACATTGGAGACCACTTTGACTTGCCCTCGTTGTCAACCTATGACGTAGGTAAGAAGTCATTTGAGGGGCGTCGTTATATCAACGATATTAACTCAGGTATTGAAGCCATGAAGACGTTCCTCGCTCCGATTCAGAAGGAGCAGAAGAGGCTTGCCCGTAACAAGCACAAACAGTGGACTCCACGTTTAGTATTTACGTTAGGCAACCATGAGTATCGTATTGCTCGTGCAATCAACGCTGACCCTAAACTAGAAGGGTTGATGTCTTTCAATGATCTTTATTTAACTGAGATGGGGTGGGAGGTACATGATTTTCTACAGCCAGTTGTTATTGATGGCGTTTGTTATAGTCATTACTTTGTATCTGGCGTTATGGGACGACCAGTAAGTTCATCAAATGCTTTGTTGACTAAGCAACATATGAGTTGTGTGATGGGTCACGTTCAAGATCGTAGCATCTCATATGCTAAACGTGCTGACGGTAAGCGCATTACTGGATTGTTTGCAGGTATCTATTACCAACATGATGAGGACTATTTGAATCCTCAGACTAACGGATCATGGTCTGGTATCTGGATGCTACATGAAGTCACTGATGGATCGTTCGATGAGATGCCTGTGTCTATTAACTACTTGAGGGAGCGTTATGCCTGATTTACATTCAATGGCTCGTGAGTATCAATTAGGAGGTACTCACTACACAAAGAAAGACATTCAGCCTTGGGACGCTATGCAGGAATGGATGACTGAAGAACAGTTTAAGGGATTTTTGATAGGCAATGTAATCAAATACATAGCTAGGTTTCAAGATAAAGGCGGTATGTTAGACTTGCAAAAATGCAAACATTACCTTGACAAATTGATTGAAGTGTGGTAAAATAGATGCTTACCCTTGAAGAAGTTAAGGATAAACTCAAGCAGTTAGATGAGGTAACTGTTATGGAAACATTAGATATTACCTCTACTGAGTTGATAGATCGGTTTTCTGATCGGGTCGAAGAAAAACAAGAGACACTGGAGTTAGATTTAGATGAAACAACACCTTGGGATAACGATTGATGATGAAAGAGATGATCGCCTCAGCAACCAAGCTATTACGCTTATGCGTGATTACTACATGCTCGACAGTGAAGAGAGTCCTCAGCAAGCTTTCGCTCGTGCTGCAGTGGCTTACTGCCAAGATGATATGGAACTTGCACAACGCATTTATGACTATGCCTCAAAAGGTTGGTTTATGTTTGCGTCACCTGTCCTCAGCAATGCCCCGGAACCGAACGGAAAAATACGTGGCTTGCCTATTAGCTGTTTCCTTACTTACGTGGGCGACACTCTTAATTCTCTTATTGAACATAATGGTGAAGTAGCATGGCTTTCCGTAAAGGGCGGCGGTGTGGGTGGGCATTGGTCAGACGTGAGAGGGATCAGCGACAAAGCCCCCGGCCCGATACCGTTCATGAAAGTAGTGGACAGCCAGATGACAGCTTACAAACAAGGAAAGACAAGAAAAGGTAGCTATGCCGCATACATGGATGTATCGCACCCTGACATTGAGGAGTTTGTTTCCTTTAAAGTAGCAACGGGTGGTGATATAAACCGAAAGTGTTTTAATTTATTTAATGCTGTGAATATCACAGATGAATTTATGGAGAGTGTAATCAATGATACCGAATGGAATCTTACAGACCCAAGTACAGGAATTGTTAGAGAGACAGTCCAAGCTCGCAGACTTTGGCAACGAATACTTGAAGCTCGCTTCAGAACTGGCAGTCCATATCTTAACTTTATCGACACAGCCAGACGAGGTTTACCAGAAGCTCAAAGAAAACTTGGATTGTCAATTAATGGCAGTAACCTCTGCAACGAAATCCATCTCGCAACAAGTGAAGACCGCACAGCAGTCTGCTGCCTTTCCTCAGTCAACCTTGAAAAGTATGACGAATGGAAAACAAGCGGAATGGTTGGAGACCTTGTCAGATTCTTGGACAACGTCCTTCAATTCTTTATTGACAACGCACCAGAAGAATTGGGAAAAGCTGTATTCTCAGCATACAGAGAGCGTAGCATCGGTCTTGGAGCAATGGGGTTCCACGGCTACCTCCAATCAAAAGGACTAGCGTGGGAATCATGGAAGGCTGCAAGTGAAAACTATCGTATATTCCAAGACATCAAACAACAAGCAGAGTATTCTACTTACCAACTTGCTATCGAGCGTGGGGAATGTCCTGACGGCTATGGTACTGGTCTTAGGAATATGCATCTACTTGCTATCGCTCCTAACGCTAACAGTTCTATTCTGTGTGGTTGCTCTGCCAGTATCGAGCCTCGTATTAGCAATTGTTATGTACACAGGACTCGTGCAGGGTCTCACACAGTACGCAATCCGTACCTGGCGGAGTTACTCACGGAGAAAGGTCAGAACACTAAGAAGGTTTGGCAGTCTATTATGGAGGCTGAAGGATCGGTACAGCATCTGGAGTTTCTATCGGACGTTGAGAAAGATACTTTTAAAACAGCCTTCGAGTTAGACCAGAACTGGGTTGTTGAGCATTCAGCCAAACGGCAGGATTTTATCTGTCAAGGGCAGAGTGTCAACGTATTCTTCCCATCTGGGACAGACAAGGCTATCGTCAACCAAGTACACCTTAAGGCGTGGAAGGAAAAACTAAAAGGACTTTACTACTTACGAACGACTGCAGGTGTTACAGCAGAGAAGGTTGGTACTAAGGTAGACCGCAATGCTCTGAAAGACTTTGAAGATGAGGAGGGATGTATATCATGTCAGGGGTAAGTAATCTTTTAGAGCGGCTTAAAATTATCAAAGATTTAGACCCGTTCAACCAACGATTATTAAACGATTGTTATGATACAATCACAGAGTTATCAAACAAACTAGACACACTGGAGAAACAATTATATGAGCTTGCAGGAACAGAGCAAAAGCTATAAACCATTCGCATATCCTTGGGCGGTAACATACGCAACAGAACATGAGCGCATCCACTGGATCGAGGACGAATTGGAGTTACAGACGGATGTCAATCATTGGAAGTCAGGAGCATTATCGCAGGAAGAAAAGAACCACATCACTCAAATCCTGCGGTTATTTACACAAACAGACGTGGCGGTTGGAACAAACTATCTTGAGTATTATATACCCAAGTTCAAGAACAATGAGATTAGAGCCATGCTCACAGCCTTTGCTTCTCGTGAGTTCATCCACCAACGAGCATACGCCTTACTCAATGACACTCTCGGACTTCCGGAAGAGGAGTTTACAGCATTCTTAGAGTATCAGCAGATGGCTGAAAAGCTAGAGTTCATGTCCGATATTGACGTACATAGTGTACAAGGTACAGCCTTAGCTATTGCACGCTCGGTGTTGAATGAAGGGATGTCACTGTTCAGTGCGTTTGCAATGCTACTCAACTATCAACGGTTCGGTAAGATGCCGGGTATGTGTACTGTTGTTGAGTGGTCAGTACGTGATGAGTCACAACACGCAGAGGGTATGGCTAAGTTATTCAGGGACTATTGTACTGAACATCCGCGCATTATTAATGATGATTTTAAGAAAGAAATCTATGAGATGTTCCGCACTGCGGTAAAACTTGAAGACAAGGTTATTGATCTTGCTTATGAGATGGGTGACTTGGAAGGTTTGTCAGCAACAGACGTCAAGCAGTATATCCGCTATCTCGCCGATCGCAGACTATTGCAGCTTGGTCTCAAGACGAACTGGAAGGTTAAGGAGAACCCTCTACCGTGGATGGAAGAGATTCTTGGAGGAAGTTCTATGAGTAACTTCTTTGAGAAGCGCGTTACAGACTACAACGCACATGGGCTAAAAGGAGAAGATTGGGGATGGTAGTATCAGTTAGATTTTGGCATGTCTTTGGATTGTCTGTTGAGTCTGTTGAGGCTCAGCCAATCTACGGACATATGACAGATGAGTCAGAAGATGATGCACAAGTATTCTTCTTTGATGGATACATCTTCAACATACCGTTTGTAAAGATTATGGTTGGCAGTGTCTACGGACTTGTTGACTTCTGAACCACCCTCCAGTGGACTTAGGGGGACTCTTACGTCCCCTTCTTTTTAGTCCGGCAGACCTAATCGTTCACGTTGTCTTGCAAGTTCTGCTGATCTACGTTTTTGCTCCTCACGCTCGTTAAACTTTTCAGCACCGCCTAAGAACCAATTGTAAATAATATCCCCGCCGGGGAGAACCTTAACATCCTTTTGCAATTCTTCAATATCAACTTCTTGATTAACAAGAGCATCATATCCACGGTTAACAGCCGCATCAATTATCGGAGTAGCAGGAACAATGTAGTTAATCACTGCTCCTTTAACATCACGACGTGCTAAGTAACGCTCACTTGTGTACTTATTAATTCCAAAGATACCAAGCAAAGACCACAATGCCGAGTTAGGTATTTCTTCTGGTCTGACTTCTCTGTTTAACAATAGATCTTTAACAGTATTGATACTTGCTCCTGCAACAGCCCATGCAGAGCCTAATGCTACCGTCATACGAGCCGCTTCTATGTACTTACCTTCTTTTATTTTATTGTAAATTTCTCGACGAACAAGGTCATACTGTTTTACTGTAAATGATTTTAACATGTACAACAAACGTGTAATTGGATCAGCATTAGCTAAGTAAGCCACAGCTAACTCACTATTCGTAATTGGTTGTAAATTTGAAAGCTCGTTAATAGCCATCGCCTTGATATTGTCGTCTAGTACTTTGTTTTCAAGATTGGCGATAGTTGCTTCTAAATCTTTACCTAAAAAATCTGCGTAATCTTTTCGAATTTGATCTTTACCTTTCGGTGTCTTAGCAAGTTTTTCAAACCTAGCTAAAGCAGAGTTCATAATAGTTTCTTTACCTAAGCGGTCAATTGCTCTAAATCCTGTTGCAGTAAAAGCGGCATCTAACACTTTACCAGTCAGACGAGGAGACTCACTCATCTCTGCTGACACACGCTCAAGAGCCGCATCAGCAATAGTAATTCGTTTTTGTCCAAACATTGTGCGGAGAGTGTTACGGAATCCAAACAAAGCACCAGAAGCGGCAAGGTCAGTAATCTGTACCAATGCTGATAAAGGATCTGCAATAGTACCAAGGTAGCCTAAATCCCTCAAACCTGTCCATACCTCTCCAATGCCTTGCTCGCCAGCACCAAATCTAGCGTTAAACAAATAGGTTAGTCTTTCTACTTGGTTTTCGGTAATGTTACCTTCACGAAGTTCTTTATTTAAAAAAGCACCAAGACTGTCTGGGATGTTTACACCGTCAATACCGTCTGCAAATACATTAGACTTACCTAAAAACTTTTGTTTTGCTAAGGAGTCAGTAGTCCGACGTATATATTTTGCCAGTGCCACATCTGCCGTGTCGTAATACTTCATCATTTCTGGCGTAACAGTCTCAATATTACGAGGTGCTAACACTCCTTTGCCCTTGCCTATTGCTTTCGTTGCAGGGGAAATAATATTCAACTTGTCGTTAACGTAAGTAATCTTGTACCCTTGCACAACTTTGTTAAGTATATTCGCACGTTCTGGGTCAGTTAATTCCTCAACTGATTTACCTTTACTTTTGGCAACATCCTTAAAGGCTTGTTGAATGGTATTCCTATCGGCTGAGCTATACTCTTTTAAAAGCCCGTCTAAGTCATGTACGCTTCTAGAAAAAAAGTCTTTACGATTTAATTCCACACCAAACGCAGATTCAATCTCATCTCCATATTGGTTAAAAATTTCTTTTACATCATCAATAGATTCAGCCAATCTTGAACTATATTTACTAGCAATATCTTTGGCCGCTTGATAGTTGCGGTTATTTAAGTGCATTGTAATTAATTTTTTATTGTCATTATTAAGTTTTTTCATCTCGTCGATAAACGGAAGAGCTTTTTGCATATTCTTACCTGTGTTGGCTTGCAATTCAGCTTGAAACCTTTTAAACTGCGCACCAATTTTAGGACTTACTTCTGCAACCTCAGTTGACACGACATTTAAAAAATCATTCCACTTTTTAGATTGGCCTTGTAACAACACAGAATCATTTGCTAATTCATCATTAATAATTTCTTCTGCTTTTTGAGATGCAGGCTTGCCTCCAATAGGCTTGCCAGATAACGATGCAAACTCAGCTAATTTTTGATCTGATAAATTTAAACGAGTCTTAGCTGTTTCAATAGCTTCAGACGCAGGCTTACCTAGAGCAAGTTCTTTTTCAACAATCTTGTTTACGCTGTCAATTGCCTTGTCAGCATTTTTTTTACGCACAGGTTTTGATAAAGAACCATACAAACGCTGTCCTCCACCGATTACAGCAGATGCTACAGGTACGGCTACTCCACCAATCAATGCACTTTCAGCTACATCTACCGGTTTATTAATTGTTCCTGTTTTGGCTAATTGTTCACTGGCCTCGAACGCACCACCAAAGCCAAGACCTACAGCAATGGCGTTTAAACCACGAGCCGTGAGTCCGTACAACAAAGTAGGATCAACAGAGCCTGCAATAGTTCCGATTATACTTCCAGTAGGTTCAAAGTTTTGACGCATGTCTGCAAGTTTTTGTTCTTTCTGTTCAATAAAAAAATCACGCCGCTCTTGAGGAGACATCTCAAGAACACGTTGATAGGTTGGATCATCAAAATGAATATCAATAAAGTTAAGAGGATCAGTAAAATTAAAAGTAAACTCAGGCAACGGAAACTGAGAGTTAAGATAATCTGTCATATTGCTCATAAGACCTGCAGACTTTTCATAATCATACATAATATTACGATACGGGTCATTTTCTCCAGATTTAATTAACTCTCCATCTGCAATCATATCTCCCGGTTCTGCGCCATCGGCTTTTAAGTCTGTTGAAAATGCAATGTCAGATGCAGTTAAAATACGTCCACGAGGTTCTTCCGAAACTAAACGCCTAAGATTTCCGTTAACAATCTTATCTCCGGGTAAAGCCCCATCACGTTGAAGATCTGTAGATCTTGCTACCATATCTTCAGTAATGTCAACAATAGTGTCATCAGGTAGGTTAGCTACGTTCTGCTCAATAGTTTCAGCGGCTTTGTCCTGCCCTGTTACTCTTGCAACTTCTGTAACAGTACGCACATTACGTTCTAACAACTCTTTGTCTGGACGAACCTGTGTTAGCTCACGAAGACGATCAAGTTCTTCAACAGTAATTTGATTACGGACATCAACCATTATTTGTATTTTCCTGTTTTAGGATCTTTTGTCAAAACGGTATTGGTATTGCCAGTTGAATCTATTTTTGTTTTGTACTCCATCAATGCTTGATTAAGAGCTTCTTGCGCAGACAGGCCACGTTCAGCCCCTTCTGGAATATTTTTTTGAAGTTCTTTAGCACGACGAATAACTTCGTTTGTAACAATGACCGCTTTGTCAGAATCTGTAGTAGTATCATCGATTCCCGGAATCCACGAAATCCATTTACTTCTTGGCTCTGTAACTAGTGCGTTTATTTTAGTTGTTAAATCATCATCAGCCGCTAGCACTTCGGTCATTTCAGAAGTAGTTGACCCGACAGGTTTAATAGAATCTTTGCTTCCGTTTGTAGGCACTTTTCCTTGCGTCCAATCCCCTTCCACACGTTGCCATCCGGCGGGGGTTGCCTGCACTACTCGGCCTTGACTATCAACACCTGCTAAAATCTCTTGTGTACCGTCGTTGTATGTTTGTATTTCAGATACATCGAGTTGACCTTGCTCTTGGAATGTTTTATAAGCGGCTGACGGATCTAATAAACCTGCCTCAATTGCACTAGCATAAGGCGCACCGCCGTCTAGATTTTTAAACATGTTAATAGCATTGGTTTTTGCACGTGCCGCTTCGTCCTTCTCTCCTCGCATAGTTTCCAGACGTTCTTTAGCTACTTCTAAACGTAGTTCGTCTGTTTTACGGGCAAGACCTTGATCTTCTATTTGCATCGCACGGTCAAGTAGTTGAAGTGAACGCTCAGGTGCAAACGTCTGTACTGTTCTAGCTAACTCTCGTAATTGTGCAGGATCTTCAGGATTAATACCTTGCAAAGCCTCTTGCATCTGCTCAGCTTGCATAACTTCAGCAGACTTACCACCTAACAAACGACCAAGACCTACACCAATAGCAGTACCTACTTGTTGATAAGGGTCACGAATTGCTTGTACTGCTTGAGCTTGCTGTTGCGCTTGTTGTTCCATGATCTGTTGCGGAGATACCCCGAACAAACTTAATACTTGATTACGTGTTGCCATGAGGCTACCTCGGTAATAAATTAAATAAGAAATTATTAGCGTAGCTTTGAGCAGGTGTAGTTGCTCCGGCATATCCTCCGGCTAATGGGCCAAACATAGGCGTTGCCGCTGATTGTGGCGTAGAACTAAACAAACCCGGAGTACTTAACAAACCAGAACTGATACCACCAAACAAATTCATGCGATTAGTACCCGCTTGTGCTGAAGCCTGAGTTGCTACGCCGTAGGGTGATAGTTCTAAACTACCTGCAGCAAGCTGTGCCGCCGCACGTGCAGTCTCAGCATCAACCCCTAACTTGATTAGCTCAGCTTCTGTACCTGTGATACCCAAGCCAGACTGAAGCAGATTGCCTGCAACGCCTTGTAACTGTTGCATCTCACCTAATGCCTGTGACCGTGAACCTGCAGCAAGCTGTGCAAGAGTCTGTTGTTGCGCTCTGCCTAAACCAAGTGCGTCAGGTTGTACCATTCCTGAATCTGTACCAAGTCCTTGTGATTCGCCTGCAAGACGTAGCCCTAAACGCCCAGAACCAAACAAACGAGATTGTAGATCAGTTGCTTGCTGTTGGAATGAAGGTCGTAACATTTTTTCTTGTTCTTGGTAAATTTCTTGCGCTCGCTCGGCAGGATCAAAAGAACCTAACTGACCATAAATATTACTTGCACCCGCAAGAGACTGATTCAGTAACTGTTGATACTGAGGAGTCATCATTGAGTACTGTTGACCAGTAATAGGATTGTAGCCCTGTTGACCCATTGATGTCGTTACAGTGTACGGTCTAAATGTACCGTAAGGTGCAATCTCTCTTGCACGATTTACTGCTTCTTGAGAGATACGTTGACCACCGCTATCTCCTCCCCCAAAAAGACCCCCGATCAATGCGGGTGCCGCGGCTAGTGCTAATCGTTCTAACATATTTTAGTCCTTAATAACTTGGGCCGTAGGAAGTATCTGCCGCCCTTAAAGAAGCAGCTTGACTAGATGACATACTTCTTGCATCATCTGTTGTACTTGGAGTAGTATTACCGTCAAAAAATCTCAGTCCACCTGCAATAGTATTACCAACTCCTCTTAATGCCGAAACGCCGGGTAATAAATTACTTAGCAACCCAAAAAATTCTTGATTGGTAAACATTGGATTACCTATTGACGTATCATTTGGAGTTCCACCAGTTAGTTGACTTTGCCTTAAAGGATCATACATGATAGGTTGTTGCATAAACGGACTAAACATACCACCATAGGGATTCATCATGTAAGGACTACCAAATTGAAAAGGATTGTACGATTGATATGGATTATATCCCCTGTTGAACTGTGGATAACTTACTCCGCCGAACATACCCTGCTGTGTAAAGTTAGGAATCATTGGGGTTGCCGGTGGTCTAAGATTTGCTAAGATCATGAGATCATTCCTTTTACAATTGTTGTTATTGCTTCAGGAGTAGTGCAATCATCAATCTCTGTTTGTTTAGTATCATACTTAGAACGAATTAGTACACGTTGTGCTTCAGCTTCTGTAGCGTCTGCTCCCGGAATCTGTTTAGCAATGATGTCATCGTAAGGTGCAAACTCTTTTGCACGAGCAGTTCTTCTAACAGTATGAGCAAGGTCTTTTGCTTTAGTGACGTTTACTTCTACTGCTGATACTCCGTACTCCCAAGCGGCTCTTAATGTACGATCCGTTGGTATTTCTGTCTTGTTAATAATTTGAGAAGACACACCTTCAGGTACAACCTTTGCGGCAATATCCTGAACTGTCTCACCTTCAGATAAAACCGGAGTTACAACAGCCACTCCGCCGTTAGTGTTAGGGTAAATAATTACTTGTGACATTTGATCTTCCTTAAGCTACAGCAACGACACAAACAAAGTCAGAATCTGCCAGAGCGTCAGCACTAACATTCAATACTTTGGTCTGAATCTCTGTATTGTTATTACCATTATCCATATCAAAGAAAACCATACGGTCTACCGGCCCCGCGCTTCCCGCAAGAGCAGGATGAATAGTGTCTAGTGTATTTGTAAGCGTTAGTGTGTAGTCGCCAGTTCCATTGTCTGTAAGAGCAGAGACATTAAAACTATCATACAATGCAACAGTACCTGTGCCGTCAAAACGCGCCCAAGCCACCACTGCGGCTCTGCCTACAATATTACCAGTTAAGGTAACATCACCTGCAACACTAAGAGCATTGACAGCAAAGTTCTGAGAAGCACTACCTGCTAATTCTGCTTTTGTTGCAACCGCAGTTTCAATCGCCTCAAACTCTGCATCAATTTCTGCACCTTTAACAATTTTAGCGGCATCACCGGTTGAGAGTGAATCCTTTGCCGCAAAGTCTGTAGTTTTAGTGTAATTACTCATTAGAACACTCTACCTTGTTGAATAAATATATCTAGTTTCTGAACAGATAGCTCTGCCCCATCAATGTCACATTCAACACCTACCTGCAAAACATTACCTGTTCCCCCGATAGGCGCTCTCATGCTTTCTACTGCTGTACCTATAGTGTACTCAGCAATATTGTACTCTGCTATACCATACTCCGCAGGGTTGCTATCAGTTAATGTTAAAGGAAACGTCTGGTATGCATCGCTGTAGTCATATCCTGCTTTCATAAACAGTGTCTGCGCTGATCCACCAATGACTGT
>VMHT01086680.1_pt1 | contig 12197 bp, 8 predicted proteins | sample 4693611 | NCBI WGS metagenome assembly VMHT01 (sample SAMN12280063, study PRJNA550983) | marine metagenome | isolation source: seawater sampled from same location over 5 years 0.02-0.2 micron viral filtrate | place: USA: collected off the coast of southern California halfway between the port... ...
CCGCGGCGCCGCCGAAGACGCTAAGGCTTACGCGTATATATAATTGCAGCGTCAAAAGTAATTTCAGGTACTACACTACAGCTGTGGTACCCATTCATATTATAATGTACAATACCGCTATGAAGGGTAGGTTTGAAGATAGCGATACCGAGAGCAGATTCCGGAAGTTCAAAATCTGTCCCCGCTGTCAGGTTCCAACAGCGAAAGTGCACGTACGCACTACACGCTCACACGCTCACACGCTCACACGCTCCACACCTGGGGTTGTAAAACTGACGCGCTCGACTCATTGAAGTCACTACTCGAATATCGACTACAAAAAGTCGCTTGTTTTCAAGTCGGTTGGTATACCGTGTGACTTTTTTGAAATCAGCAGCAACGGCCTGGCTGGATATGATGGAGAACATCGCATACGACGAGGCACACTTACTAAGTCTAGTATCGAACCTTGGCTTTAAAAACCGAGATGACGTTTATGTGCGTGATCTGGAGTGCGCAGAGTCCCTGCAAGACATTCAGCGGTTCCTGAGACAAGACCAGACACCTGAAAGACGGGTCGCACAGCAACTCATCGCCTGGAATTTGATTTCAAAAGATTTGTTTCCCATCATTAAACACCATGCGCATGAACGGATTTTAATCCTTCAAGTGCTCAAGCTATTAGTGTACGTGACGTTACCGACAGAAGTAGAGCACTGTGAGTTCAAAGCAGCCAGCCGGTGCACATATCAAAACGCAGTTATAAACATCATTTTAGATGACACTGACGCTACGAAGGTGTTACTTGCGCTGATGTGCGATCCACTGCAACAATTACAAGCAGGCGTATTAAACTTAGACCCAGAGAACCTCAAGGTAGTTGAACTTGTGTTTACACTGATACGAAATATCGTATTGGGCGCCACACAGCCGCAACACCAAGCGTCAGTGAACACCGCAGCCAGAGAAGCTTCCCTACTAAGATGGGTTTTTGATTGCTCGATCAGTGATCTTCTTATTGCGGTCGCACAAGATGTCGGAAACGGCAATATGCGTGAGACTGGCTTTCTTGTTGTTGAAACTTTACGATGCCTCTGCACGAGTACAACTGGTACTCAGTTGATGTCGCACTCTCATGCGGAAACACAAGAAGGAAGTCGGAAATCTACTAACTCCAAGGAAAAATCGTGGGTACGCGCAGGTCTATCAACTGTAACAAGATTTACTAGTAGGTACAAGCACAGTTCTTTCAGTGGCGGGCACGTCAGAGATGTGGTGACCTGCGCGCCGCAACAAGTAATGAAATCAACTGTGAAAAGAGCTGGCACCATATTTCGGAGCAAATCGCACACGGATCTCTCGTACTTTCTACGAAAGTTCAAACAGGGACCGCTACCTGTACTAATGGATAGCGTATTTCGGAGCTTGCAGAGCACTACAAGGGAAGCTGGCCTGGATAGGGAGGGCAACATCAGGGCCTACAATTTTATACAGGTTTTGACGTACTTTCTCGAAGGCTCATCTTTAGCTGTGCATCCAGATGGATCTAGCGGTAATGACAGTTGCGTTAATTTCGCACACATTTTCTCGACTTCGTTTGTTCATTATTTGAGTATCATGTGTGACAAGTGGACGGTTGAGAATGATACGTTCGGTTTGGTCGTTCTAGATCACTTTATTAGAGTCTTTTTACAATTTCTCACACGACAGATTGAAAATTTAGACGAGCAGACTAGGCTTGCGAGCCATGCCATTGCCACCCAGATTTTGGGCTCAAAGAATGATTGCTCGGTATTGCAGCACGCACTTCGCCGCCTCAAATCCAGCGAGTGCAGAACAACAAGCCCAGCGCAGTTCGGACTTTTGTTCGAAAATATTCATAGAGCATCGATATTGCAAAAGAAACTCAATCTCAGCCCGAGTTCCGAACGCACAGCGAAGTTATATGTCAACTCAGCTCTGCTTAAGAAACTTGTCAAGTGTTCGACACATGTGGATACCATGACTGACACAGCAGTTCAGTCTACTATCTATTGCCTTCAGTTGATAAGACGAAGTGATCCGATCTATCTACGCCACGCGGATTTATTAATGACGTACAGTTTACTGTCACAAAAGCATGTCTTGCATCAACACAGCGGTGCAAACCAAGCAAAGATGTGGAAATTCATGAAGAGTAGTGCTGCTCAACTCATACGAGACTTGCGAACTCAGGACGCAAAGGGTAGCACATTCATTAACAACTTATTTTCGCCGAACGTGCATATTTGCGTCTGAAGACTTAGTACTAGTGTGCAATACAGTGAAAGACCCTACATGGTTCATATGGGCCATTCCCAGACACACGTGTGAAGACGTTTTGCGACCTCATTGAATCTTAGCTGCGAATATTTCTCATAAACCGAGCATTCTGACGGAGTAATGGCCCTTGTAACGAACATTTTGATGGAGAGAGCACAGTCGGTTAAGCACTCCTCTTCATAGCCTGTATCTGTGCTTAGACGTCTCGACCATGTGTTGCCACTTACCATGGAAGTGCTCAACATAACCGCTGCAGCTGCAATCACTGAAACTCTATATTCGCAAAACGTGCAGTCAAGTAACGTCAGTTCACACAAGTACCTACTGAGGAAAACATCCTCTTGATATAGTTCCCCAACCAAGGTATAATAGTTCAAAAATGTATTCACTGTAGGTTGGCACATGCGGAAACGCAGTGCCTCCAAAACCTGGCGTTCCATGACAAGTATCTGTTCTGCGCTATATGTATTGTCCGTGATATCGCAAAGTTCACTGATTTGGGGTGAATAAATCTCTTCAAATTTCGCCGCTATGAAAATACATGTTATCCCCAAAAGCTGTAGCGATCTACGGGGAACTTCTTCTTCAACTAAATATCTGTCCACGAAGGCGATAGCTAGAAACAAGGTCTCTGGGATGAGACTGAACTCTTCAGACACTTCTACAAGCCAATCCACAAGTGTCGTTCGCATTCTCGATGTTATCTCACGCTGCGCCGAAATCAAAACTGGGCCTATACGCACATACTCTTCCTCTACTTGTCTGAGATGATCGTAGATGGCGCCGGCATCTTTCTCAGGAGACACACAATTAGTGTGCACAAAGCTGACCGATTCCTTTGCAGTGATAGTATCAGTGAAGTCGCAACTATCTGAACTCGATCTAGCTGAGCAGCTTTCGCGGTATTCAGCGAGTGTTGTAGTATTCCCGTGCTCTAACTTCTAAAGGCAAATGAGTCCTGATATATTTCAAACTTCCTGCACTCACCTCGCTCGTTTCATTCGGACGTATGTTAGTTAGATCTCTTAAATGAGTCCGCCGCATCCTTCGATCAATGTGCTCTCCTACGCAGAGTTTCTCTTAAATTGCAGCGTCAAATTGCAGCGTCGCTCGGCGGCAAACTTCGAGGTGACTGTTGCCAACGGGCTGGTTCGCCATTTTCGTGATTTCGAAGCCCCGCAATAGCTTGCTCTTGTCGTTCTTTTTTCTGTCCGATGAAGAGCTCACGGGTTGGGCTGATAGTCTTTCGGCTTTCTTGTATACGTCTATATCATATCATATGATATGGTATACTTCCCGTGTCCACGAAAGGCATATCCTTGCGCGCGTTATCGTATATTACGTGGAATTATCCCATTACGCGCGTGTCGCGAAATTCATAATGGCCGCCCTCCACGGCCAATCGCGTATCGTACTACGGCTGGCGACGTCGAGTAGTCGGTGGCGGAGGTATTCGACGTTCCATTCCTCCGTGCTGTAGCAGCACCTCTTCCATCCGTATTCGACCGACCTCTGTTACCTCTCAGGCGACACCTAACAGCGAGAGTGGGAAGTAGCGACGACTGTCGTACGTTTCGATCGGCTATTATCTAAACAGTCGTATCTCTTCAGCCATCACGATGCGCTGCCGAGTTGCGCCGCGCATACTTTCTGTACCCTCCCACATCCACAGTGGGCGGTATAGAAACGCCCAGTCAGACTCGCGTCTTTGCACGCCCAGGGCAGAAAAAATTGGCAATATATCGACAACAGGTGGACGTGGACTCGTATTGGACGAGAAGGTGAACGATGCTGTTTCTACTAGTGGACAGAACGCATTGAATATTCCAATCGATGGAGAATATCCATGCGAAGATGAGTTTGGCGAGCACGCTGCCGCCTTTTTGCGTGGAAATTATACTCCCGTGGTAGCGGAATGTACGGCGAACTACGATCTAGAAACCGAAGCAGGGAAAGACAGACTGCAACTTCTTGGCGAGATCCCAACAGACTTCCCGACTGGCTCCTTCTCTTACGTAGGTCCGAATCCAAAGTTTTCGCGAGAACACTACAAAAAATGGGGCGAAGGACCTGGACAACGCCCAAGTGGTCTTGGAGATAGCTGGCATCACTGGTTCGAAGGGGACGGCATGCTGTATGTTGTAGATTTTAAAGGTAAAAGTCTAACTTATAGAAATCGGTTTATTCGCACAGAGAGCTGGAAATTAGAATCAATGCTACAGAGGCGCGTGTTCAAACCGTTAATGAATGCCGCAGGTAGCACATTCATGTACAACGCTGTGTGCAACTTTCTTCAAACCGGCTCGTTTTTGAAGGACAGTGCTAACACAGCTATTTTCTTTTATGCTGGCAAATTACTTGCACTTCAGGACACTCAACCACCATGGGAAATCGATATTCGCTCTCTTAGAACGGTCGGAAAGTGCACATTTGACGGCACCTTACCAAAAAGTTTACCGTTCACCGCTCATCCCAAAGCCGCCCCAGACACTGGTGACTTAATATTTTTTGGTTTCAATCCAGTAGCCCCACCTCACTGTACGATTGGCGCTATTTCTCCGTCAGGCTCGGTAAAGTCACTCAAGCCACTATGGAATCATATCGTAGGAAGTGTGTTCATGCATGATTTTACGGTCACAAAAAGTTTCACTGTTTTATTTGAAGGTAGTATGGATATCGAGCCAAGTAGACAGTTCTTCGGACAAAATCCGCTTCAGTACAACCACGAGCGAAACGCCCGTTTCGGACTAATTCCGAGGAGTAATATAGATTCATCGCACGGTGAACCGATTTGGATAGAATGTGAGTCTCCGCAAACTGTTTTCCACTTCGTCAATGCATGGGAAGAAATGGACGAAAACAATGACTTGGTCGTCGTCGTAATCGGTGTTCGAGAAGACGGATTTTTCCACAACGCTCTGCAGGCCAATGGGGCTCGAAAATGGACAAAAAAAGCAGTGCAAGCTGGTGACACGGTGCCAAGACTTCATGAATGGCGAATTAAACCATCAGCGAGAGAGGTGAAGCAGAAGTTCTTATTTGAGGATATTATTGAAATCCCGCGAATTAATGACTCTTACACTGGGAAAAAGAACCGCTATGCATACGCCGGCATTATTCATACGCCGGCATTAACAGAACACGCTCAGTTGAAGTTCAGTGGAGTCATCAAATTTGATTTAGAATCGGGAGATAGAGAGCTATATGAGCACGGAGAATTTTCGTACGGAATGGAAGCCCAGTTTGTTCCGCGGGCAGAGGCAAGCAGTGAAGACGATGGCTGGTTGATAATGTATGTCCACGACGAGACTAAATGCGAAAAATCCATACTAGGGACAAGCTATTGCGTCATACTCGATGCAAAAAACATCAGCGAAGGTCCATTAGTAAAGATACGTTTACCTGACCGAGTTCCATACGGAGCGCATGCCACGTGGATACCAGATGGGTTGTGGTTTAACGAGGTGCAAGATATCATATCCACCCGTATACTTCCAGAGAGATATACTTTTCAAGCGGATCAGGTGAACGATCTCCTTCGAGCGGTCAAGTTGGGGATTTTTCGTGGTGCATCTGGTTTATTTATGAAGAATTGGTGCGTGCGTTTAGGCAAAGATGTACCGGGAAATTACTCCTTCTCACGAGGTTTGGGCTTCATGCTGATAGAGAACGGGTCAGTTGGGGCAGTTCGCGAGAAAGAAGCAAACAAAGAGCTGCAAACGAGTGAGCCTTCCACACCGACTCTCACGTTGTACGATATCGAAAACAATGGTGAGTGTAAAGTCGTCCGAGAAGCGTTAAGTATCTTGGACCTAAGCTGCACAATTAAGCCTTGCCCGTACGGCGCAGTGACGCATAGAAAAGAAATAGAGAACTTGTTGGGACGGAAAAACGTGGCTCTGCCCCTTTTGCTGGACTCCCGTGCTCAAGTCAAACTCTCAGGTGCCGACGCTATCCTTCATTATTTATTTTCTGTCTACGCAGATGGTAGCACAATTCCGGCGCATCTGAATCAGACTGCCGCGCAGGTAGCTCTTGCACTCAGTGGTACTAATAACGCCTCTTACTATGCGGCACCGACGAAAGTGCCATCCAAGCCTCTCGAGTTATGGGCATATGAAGCGAGTCCCTTTTGTGCGATAGTTCGCGAGAAACTATGTGAAATGGAGCTTCCTTACGTCCTTCGCCCGTGCGCGCGAGGCAGCACGAGAAGAGATCAACTTCAGCATCGAACTAGGGCTGTGTTTCAGGTTCCATATCTTGAGGATCCGAACACAGCGTCCAGTTTTTTTGAGAGTGCTGAAATCGTGAAGTACTTACAGACAGAGTACACGACAGAATGAACTCAAACTCGACGGCTAGACGGATTCTAACTCGACCACATTGCAAGAAATTTATATCATTTCGATTTTTCCGCCGCTACTCATAGCCAAGTCTTGTTTGCTCTCGACGTTCCCGACTACCCTTCCTGTCACTACTCAACTCATCACTTCACCTTACCCCTCACGTCACACATAGACGCTGCACGTATAACGTGTATGCGTACGTATATGAAAGCAAGCGCGTCCGTGAAAACGACAAACGTGAGAACAGCTCGTTTTACGCGAAGAGTAGAGATACGTTCGTGCGCCTCTGGATAAATCTTCGCGATGTTGTCCCCAGTGTGTTTCAGCAAACCTACCCGGTTGAATACGCGTATTTTGAGCGCACGACGAACTGCAAAGAATGCGCGAGTGATCAAAATATCATGCGCTTCAGATGGATTTGAAATCACTTCGGTTTATCTCAAGTGCCCAATGGGAATTGTTCTTGCTACTGAAGACGGCACCGGGGCATACGTTGAAGATATTGTACAAGGAGGCTATGCAGACGTGAACAAATGCATAGACATAGGTGATATAATTGCAAAGATTGAAGTCCAAGGCGGACTCATTGATTGTGAGAACATGCAATTCGATGCACTACTTTCCCTCCTAGGAAATAGACAAGAAGTACGACTTGAGGTTCGCAGACCTACCGGTCAAAAAACACTTGGCACAACAACTGATGCCGCCGCCGTATATTGGGAAAAAAAGAGACAGGAACGGACTAGCGGGAAAAAAATACTACGAAGAACTTTTGGGGTGGAACCGGGAGATATAAGTGTCAGCAAAAACGGCCCGCTTAGCCAGGGTAATTTTGGAGTTGTCTTCAATGGGACATGGAAAGGGAGTGATGTCATCCTTAAGACTTCAAGAGCAAACGTCTTATGGGCCGATGATCTGCTGGATATAGAACTGGAAATGAATGAGATCGTACACAAACGTGCCAAAGGGACGTGCGCTAAGTTCTTAGGTTGCTGTGAAATCGACTTCCACAGTGAAGGGCAGCTGTACAACGGCTCGCTACCTGCTGGTCTTTGGTTGATGTGGCAGAATCAAGGGTTGAGCACACTCGGATCCCTTTATGAATATGCCGATAGTTTTCTTATTGAGACTTTGAACAAATGTGTGAGGTCTTCTGCCGATGCATCAAAACATATCATCATAAAGTCTTTCTTGAAGAACTTGGCACTCAAATTGGCGAAGCTTCACTCCGTTGGTATTGTTCACCGTGATGTGAAGCCAGATAACATTCTTTTGACCGAAGATGGTCCAGTTTTCATTGATTTAGGTGCATCTGCAAGCTGTCTGACGAATCTCATAAACTATTACCCTGGATCGGGACCAGCAGATCCTTTATTCAGCGTGCAAACTGAGAACTTTTTGATTCCAGAAGATGCGCCGCGGCCTACAGATAAAAACGCAGCAAAACTTTGGGATGAATACAAGCCAGATCGCTTCGACGCGTTTAGCTTGGGCGTAATTCTGTTGCAGTTGTGTATAGAACCTTTAAGGGACAAAGATAACCTGCGCAACTTTATACGTGAACTAGAAACATGTGACCTTGACCTCTACGTATGGAGAAGTGCGAGCAGATATCCATTGGAAACCTTTTCACTGTTGGAAAGAGACAGTGGCAGTGGGTGGGATCTGGCTTCGTCTCTGGTATGCGCGCGTCATGCTCGACTATCACTCGCCGATACGACATCGCATAGATTTTTTGATGAGTTGTAAAGAGGGTCTCACAGGTTCTGCTCATATCATTTCAATAGTGCATCAAAAACAATGTCCCATCGACAGCTTGGAGCCGCTTTGGAAATGAATTTCACAAAGTTAAAATCTTTATATTCCTGTTTGATCAGCGACAGTGTGTTAAACGCAGCGTCGATCGAAACAACTTTCTCTTCATCTTCATTTTTGTATACTTCTGCAGGAGTCTTCGCATCGTTAAACGATGCCGACTTCAAGTGGCAAACATAGCCCCCTACTTCGCCGTCTGACCATATTTGTTTCTTTTGTACGTCAAAATCATCTACGAAGCAAAGAATCATAGATGCACGACTCTGACCGGTAGTTGGCTGCTGCACAGCAACAGTGTAGTCTAAACCAGGACGAAAGCATCGAATTTGTTCATCAGTAATATCCAAGTCGCAGCCAACAATTTCCGCCAACCAGCGTCCAAAAGATTCTGAATTGAAAACCCGAGTTCTAATATAATGGAGAAAACCAGGAAAATCGTTAACATCATGAAAATAGCCGGCGTCATGTTTATATTTATACCTTATGAATCGACGCACGTGTGGCGGTCCACACAATGCCAGAGAGTAATTAATATTTTTTCTGAGGCAAGGTTTATGAAAATCATGTTCCTTTGGCTCAGATATGAGCCATGTTTTCGCCTCATCCGCGACTTTACTTTTCAAAAACTGTTGAAGTAGCATGTTTCCTTCAGTCACGTATTGCTGGCGCATGCGCGCCATTCCCGCATGATCCAGATACTCCTCGTTGATCCACTCTGCAAGATATCTTCGATCGTTTTCGCTAAAAGTCTTCTTTGATGCGCTTCTACTGACTAGTTCAGGTTGTATAATGTCAACGACCGTGTCATTTGGCCGTTGTTCGGTGAAGACATAGCTGCCATTGAGTAACGTCTGCGCACTTGCATTCTCAGTCGAGAAGGTAGTTTTATCAGCGACATGATACCAGCCAGAAATTGAAACTCTGGCCTTGTGTTTCGCATAAACTTCTTGTACGGCGTGAAAACTCTTACCCGGTTCGATGGAAAATATAACCATGGTGTTCCATTTAGGCAAGATGTTCTTTGATGGGACAGCCTTGGGAAGTTGTGGCGCGGTGGTTGTGGTAGGATATAATTCAAGAGCACCGCCATCCTCGGGTTTCCACGCTTCTCCCGGTTCCGAAAGGTAAATTATGTACGAGATACAACGAGTGCCAATCACATCATCATGGCACAAAAGATGTCCGCCAGGTGGATAAACGTTGCATGAGCAGTCCACCCGTGAGTCTAGTGGCGGGCAGCCTGTAATGGTCTGGATGGACTTGCGAAATTTTTCACTGTACAAGTCATCCCTCAGCGCCATTAGATTCTCGCATGTGACATCTCCACTTTCTGCAGTTATGCTGGCAATGTCCACGGATTGTAGAACCTTGAAGAGGTCAGTCTCTTTGAAGCTCAGTGTCAGGTGTGTCTCCAACTCTTGCAGTACTTTCCTAAGCCTGTCTTCGTCACACGCCGGGTCGATGTATACGTGACGATATGGTGAAGAACGCCCATATTCCAGCTTCTTCTGCTTCAAATTTTCGAGATCGTATAGTCTCTCAAAGAACGCGCCATCGTCCCTCTTTTGTAAGTTGGCCGCCGTGAGTTTTCTTTTCCTCATGGCGTCTTTCTTCGTCTATCGCTCTGAAAGTAAAAGTGTTGCAAATTGCCACTAGCACTTAACAATGTTGCGTGACGAGTCTCTTTACGCTGTCCGTGGCTACGACTCTCGCTCGCAGCGGGTTCGCCCCCGATTTTGGGAAAAACGGTGTGTTCGGACCGAACAGTTCGGTCGCCGGAACGCTGATCGTACAAGGCACGTTCGCACGTTCTGTATCTCGTATTAATACGAGCATTACTCAAGCTTACTTAGCCGTGGTGTCAAATTTTGTCATTGGCAGAAAACAAAACAAAAAACAAAGAGGAGGACACTGTCTGTAAAAACAGTCCGAAACTATTTCCGTGGACTAAAATTTTTGGGTGGGACTGACACCGGTGGGATTTGAACCCACGCTCTTTCGAACCAGGACCTGAACCTGGCGCCTTAGACCACTCGGCCACAGTGTCTTTTTGCCACATTGGCGCGGATCGTACAATAAATAGCGCACCGTGCGCGCGATTCATATGTATAGCAGGGGGTTTTTCGGCGAACAAGTGCTCAATTAACTCAGTGGATAGAGTGTCAGCTTCCTAAGCTGAGGGTCGCGGGTTCGATCCCCGTATTGAGTGACACCTCTTTTCTTTTTTTTCTTTTTTTTTCTTTTTTTTCTTTTTCGTGAAAAATGAAATGGCGACGACTGCGTGACTCTGCGACTGCGCTTTCGTCTGCACTTTCGTTTGATGACGCCCGCTGTAATCGCTCTGCGCGCGCGTGCGTCCTGTCCCACCGCGCGCGCGTCGTCGTCGTTGCCGTCGCGCCGCTCGACTCCCCGCGCGTCGTCCTCGGTGACGCGCGCGCGCGTGCTGACGCGGTCCGCGCCGGACGTCGACGACGCTTCGCCGACGTCCACGCGCGCCGCCGACGACGCGGGCGGTAGCGCGGCGCGCGGCGCGCGCGTGCACGTGCGCGTGGCGACGACGGCGGCGCACGCGGCGGCGGCGGCGAAAGTCTGCGGGGACGCGTTCGCGTACGAAACGCGAGTCGAGGAAAAGTCCGAGCGTCGCGGCGACGCGCTGGACGACGCGGCGGAGGCGGTGAAGAAAATGTTGGACGACGCGTACGCGCGCTCGATCGCGAAGGAGTTGAAGCACATGACGACGCACCAGATTGAAGAACGGAAGAAGGCGAGTCGTGAAATTCGTGAAATGAAGAAACTCGGCGATGAATACGCGAAAAACGACGCGCGAGCGCTTCGCGCGAGACAAAAGGCGCAGTGCTTGACGCTGATCTCGCGCCTGGACGAAGCCGTCGCCGATGATGAGTCTCGTTGGGTAGGAAGCGCAAGCCTTCGCGTGTGTTCACCAGAAGCTTTATTTCCGGAGCCATTTCCGACGACAAAACCACGTGTTCCGTACGTCAGTAACGTCGCCGTCAAAGCCGACGCGCGCGGACGAGGCGTCGCGAGCTCGATGTTGGTGAAGTGCGAACGTGCGTCGCGGCTTTGGGGATACACCCATCTTTGGCTTCATGTTGATGTCGATAATCAGCGCGCACGCGAGATGTATGAGCGCCGGGGATACGTCGCCTGTGGCGAAGATCCGTGGTGGTACGGACTCGGCGGGGTACTCGGAGCAAGACGCGTTTTGCTTAAAAAGTTGATCGGAGAGAAACTATGAAGCGAAAGAAGCGCCTGACTCGAGTCACTGTCCTTTAGCCCGCCGTGCACGTGTCGCGTAGCGAAAGCATGTGCGCATGTTGTAGTATTGTAATTCTAGTCGCAACATCCGTCGCGCGCCTCGAATGGCACTCCGCACTTCTCGCCTGCGCCCTCGAGCGCGCGACCGATGTCCGTGTTTTCGCGTAAATTGAAATCCAACAAGGCGACGAAATCACCGCCTTCGGCGCCGCCGGTGAAACACGTCGTCGCCCAGTCGGCGCCGTCGCCGTCCGTCGTCACCGCGGGCTTGACGACGCTCCCAACGGTATTAGATAAAGCCGGCCCCGCCCTCGTCGCCGCGAGCCGTTTGGCGGCGCAATCTGAACCCTACGCCGTGGCCACGTTTGAGTTTTGTCGGAAAACCTGGCTCGCGCTGCAACCGTACCACCCGCAAGAGTTTGGACCGGCGATCGTTGGATTCATCCTGTGCTTCTTTGGCGGATACTTTGCCACGATCAC
>VMHT01189163.1_pt1 | contig 12197 bp, 43 predicted proteins | sample 4693611 | NCBI WGS metagenome assembly VMHT01 (sample SAMN12280063, study PRJNA550983) | marine metagenome | isolation source: seawater sampled from same location over 5 years 0.02-0.2 micron viral filtrate | place: USA: collected off the coast of southern California halfway between the port... ...
AGAATGAAATTTTTAAAGAACTTTAATAAAAAAGATAAAAAACTTTACAATAAGAAGTTTTTAAATCTTGCTAATTTACAATCTAATAATGAAAATGAGCAATTAAGAAGTTTTTTAAATTTCAAACAAGATTTAAAGAATAACCCTAAAATGTATGAATTTTTGAACTATGCAAACACTCAAAATTCATTAGAACTAGGGTGTCCTTTAAAAGACGCAAAAATCAGTTGTAGAGCCTAGCTATTAAATTAGATTATTCTATAACTATTATAACAACACTAACTCAACTGGAGGTTGAATATGAGTAATAAAAAAAATATATTAATAAATCAAATAGACGTGGCATATAGAGATATAGAAAATATTGACTATCAATATGTCGTTATGAAATCTATATTAAATAATTTCAATGAAAATCAATTGAAAGTTATTTTAAATGGTACTAAAAAGATTGTTAAAATTAATAAAAAAGAGGAAAAAAAATACGTTGCAATGGGTCAACAATAAAACAACTGGAGGTTGAATATGATACAAGTACAATTAAATTTACCTACTACAACCAATAGTGGTAAATCTACAAAAAAACAACTCAATCAACTAGAGATTGAAACCTGCGAAAAATTTGGAGGCGTAACGGCTTTTAATGGAGTGGGAAAATGGGTTGATAAAAATAAACTTTACTTTGATAAACTTAGAATATATCAAGTAGCAATTGAGAAAAAAGATAAAAAAGAATTTGTTACAATGTGTAAAAAATATGGAAAGCTAACCAAACAACTAGCGATATATATTGTAATAAATAACAAGCCAAAAATAATAAACATATAAACAATACAACTGGAGGTAGAAAATGAGTAAGCAATATCTAAGAAGTACTAAAAATTTATACTGTGATTATGTTAACGGCTATCAAGTATATTATAGTTATAATACAGCCGTTGGAGTAAAATTTCCAAACAATGATTTATATTTAAGTGAAAATGTGTGGAGTACAACCACAGGTAGGCATTTAACGTGGATTGATGGAGGAAGTAAAGAGGCGAAGGAAAGCCGAATAAAATATAATGATTTATTAGAAATATTTAAAAATAAAAATATTAATAAATATTATTACTAAAAAACAACTGGAGGTAGAAAATGAAAATATTAATAGCGATTGCATTTGCAGTTAGTTTTATGTTGATGTTTTTAGGTGTGATAATTATGTTACACTTAGATTTATTCACAGGGTTCTTAGTATCAACTGTTGGTTGCATATACTTTTTTAAGTATCTGCCATAATTAAACCACAATTATATGCTAAGAAAAAACAATAAACAACGGAGGAAAAAATGATAGTAACTAGACCACACAAAAACATTATTAGAATATATTTAAATGATGTAAAAGAAAAAAATAAAGCCTACAATTATTTAATCGAGGAGGGTTGCGTAAAAACTCAATATGTAGAACCATTTTTGGTTGCGTCACCTGAATATTTAGGACAATTAAAACACGAAAGCGAGGTTAAATAATATGTTTATACTAGAAATAATACCAATGCTTTTAATATATATATTATTTATGTATATTATATTTGTAAGTGAACATTAATAATAACAACTGGAGGTAGTATGGAACTAATAGTAAAAAGAAAAAATGTATATGGCAATGAACTAATATATCCTGTATGTAATAAGGCAAAATTATTTGCTCAAATATCAGGCAATAAAACTTTACTGGAGGTTGATATAAACCTAATTAAAAAACTAGGTTATAGTTTAAAAACTGAGAGTGAAAATATATAAACAACAACTGGAGGTTGTATGAATTATAAAGATAAACAAAAAGAATATAAAAAAGCTATTGAAATATTAAGCGAAATATTTGAGAGAAAAAAAGATAACATTTTAGATAACTCAAAAGATGAATTGTTTAAAAAACATTTGGAAAGTTTAAGATGTAGCATTGAATTAATTGAAGAAGATATGCCTTATCTAGACCCAAATTTTTAATAAAATAAAAATTATGTTAACCATAATCTTGCCACAATTATGTGGTAAGCAATAATAACAACGGAGGAAAAATGAAAAAAGAAAAAGAAAATATATGGGAAGAGGCTATCAAACAATTAGAACTTCCTTTATGGGAAGATGAAGATATAGATAGTGAAGACTATGTTGCAATGGTATATAAAAATGGTAAGATAAAAATGGAGGAAGAGTAATATGAAAAGTAAATCAATAAATGCAGACGCTAAAAAGATTGTTAATGGTTTATCAGTATTGAAACCTTTAGCAGATGAAGTTTATAATGAACTTCAAAAAATAAAAGATGAAGAAGAGAAGAAGTTTAGGGAAGAGAGATACTCTTTAAGACTTAAACTTAATGGAAGAAACACACACTAACAATAAACAATCGGAGGTTGTATGAACGCAAAGCAAATACAAAAAGCAGTAGAGTATAAGCAAGGACATCTTAATATGATACAATACATATTAATTGAAAAGCCTGAGTGGACTATCTCTGTATATGATAAGGAGCAAGGCATATATGCAGTAGAAAAATCAAAAGACTATGAGGCTATAAGAAAAGCAATTAAAGATTATGAAACTGAAATCTTAATCTTTAATACAGAGGATAGGCAAATAGGGTGGGCTAACTTCATACCTTATAATGATACTGATGAAGATATAGTAAGTGATTATTCAAATACACTTACGCTTAATGCGTGGGCTAAACAGTTTGAAAAATTGCACGAAGAAATAAAGGAGGTTGAATGAGTAATAAAATAGTATATAGTTTTGGAGATGTTAATACAACACCTCACGAAAAACTAGAAGACATTGAGAGCAGAGGATATAAGAGAGCAGTAAAAAGTTTTCAAATAAAATATCCTAAAGTTAAAGTGGTTGCTGTTGAGTGGGTTAAGAACGGAGTAGAGTTAAGCAAGGTACAAAAACTTCCAATGGGTAGGAAGAAAAAGGTAGGGAGGTAGTATGAACGTAATACAATTAGAAAAAGAAATAATTAAAGCTATTCGTTATGAACGATATTATATGAATAAATATTATGATGAATATACAAAAGATAATATAGATAGGAATATGACAGATTTAAAATTATTCGTAGAAGATTGTTTTAAAGAATATAAACTAGGAGGATAAATGAACTGGAGTGAGAAATATTACGAGGGTTTAAATGAAGAGCAACATACAATAAACAATCAATGGTTTAAAAATATGTTGAGTTATTTAAATGATACTGGAACTTTGTTTGTTCCTAATTTAAATAAATCTTTTAATAAACAAGGGGAGGAAATATGATTGAAATATTTTTAGAGGCGAACTTAGAATTACAAATGATAATCTTAGGAGGTGGAGTATGCTTAGCGATAGCAGTATTAAGTCAATCAAAGTAAAGTTAGCAAAAGCAATTGAGTTAATAGTAAAGGAACAATCAAAAGAATATAACTCAAAACTTTGTGAGGTACAAGTTAGACTTGAAACTATCTATGATGTAATAGATAATTCAATTTATAAAAGAACTGGTATGATTGGTATGAATATAGGTGATGGAAATAAAAAAGTTAATTCAATAGAACATAACTAGAACATTATAAGAACAAACATAGAACAAAAGAAGAACATATGTACTTTATTATATACAAACCTGTGGATAAGTTTCAAATGTTTTCAAATGAAATTTGGCAGACAGAACAAGAGGCACTTGAATATGGTAAGAGAAATAAATTTTCTAAAAAAATAAAATGGAAAGTTATTGAGTATAATAAAATTAATAAGAAGAAATATTGGTATGGTTAATTATATATATCAGTTAAATATTGTAATGGTACATATGATTAATACCCTTAATTATCTATATATAATTATATACTATCTTGTTTGTTGTAAAAGAAAACATTATAAGAACATATATAGAACATTAAATGGTATGTTAATAAAAATACCTGCGACAAAATTGTTATGGTTGATACCATACAATTGCCACAATCTTGTGGTAAGTACTAACACTAACAACGGAGTGAACTATGAAAACAATTACTGAAATAAAACAACACTTCTCAGATAATGAGATTAAATTATGTGTTGATATTATTAAAGGTAAGTTAGACTTCTCTGTATTAGAAGAGCAGATAAAAGATTTCTATGCAGAAGAAGATATAGATAGAGACAAAGCACTTGAACAATTGGAAGATGACTTTGAATTTTGGGGGATAGTATAATGGAAAAGAAAACTATGAAGCAATTGATGATAGAAAAAAGTTGGAAAGTTGCAGGACTAAAAGACAATCTAAAAATAAAAGATAAGGAGATACAAGAATGGGAAAAGTTAAACAAGCCATTGAAGAAGTCAAAGAAGAAATAGAAGATATTATTTCTAACAGAGGAGGAGACGTAGAGTTAGAAGAAGTTAAAGCTATATTACAAAACAAATATTTCTTTAATGATAATTCAAACCCTTACTTAGTTAATGATGATGTTGTTAAGCAAGTGTTTGAGGATGTAGAAGAAGAGTATCAATCAAAATAAGGAGGATGAATGAGTAAAGAAATAAAATCAGAGTATCTATTCAAGACAGATACACAGGCTATAAGAATACTGGCTTGGGATTATGATGATGCAGTAGATATGATTAAGTATTTAAGAAAAGAAATAATAGTTAATGAAAAAGGTTATCTATATGTATTAACTGGTAAAAATAAAAGGAAGATATAATGGAAACAGAACAGTATAAAGATACACCTCAAAAAATATTTGATATAGCTGATGATTGCTATAAAGAATATGCAAGTGGTGAGATGGGTGATGGTGTTTATATGGCAAGTGGAAGTGTAGTATCAGATGAGTTTATAAGCAGATGTAAAAAAGCAGAATATGATACACATAAATTTAATATACCTGAGATAGCAGGGGATATTGAGGCAGATGTTTATGATAACAATGAACACTTATCAAGTAAATGGTATGAACCCCCTGAGCCTGATGAGGATGACGAAGATATATCAGAGGAAGAACAAGAAGAGGCGAACCATAAAGCAAGAGGAGATAGATAATGAGTAAAACAAATTGGGATACGTTAGAAACTAAAATATGGAGAGTTGTTTTGTTTAAAGAAAATGAAAAGGGCGAACAAAAGTTTTATGAATATGATGGAGACCATTCTTGGATAGCTGAACCTTTATATGATGTTGAACCTGAATACTTATATGATATAAAAGAGGAGAATAAATAATGGCTAGTTTTTATTATGATGTTAAGAAATTAAAAAGAGTATGGAGTGAGGAAAGTTTAAAGGAGTGGGGCGATTATGTTGCAGAGTGTTTTAGAAGTGATGAGTTTTATAAAGATGGATGGGCAGATGCAACACTAGAAGACTTTAGTATTGAGGGATGTACTCTTAATATTAGATGGGGTATGGATGAAGAGGGTTATAAGCAAGAGTTTAATGAAACAATTGAGTATAACTTTGATGAATGGTTTGAAGAGTTTGATAAACATTTTCCTGAGAGAAAACCTAAACCAGTAGGGATTAAGTTTACTTATATGGATGATGAACCTGAGGAAGAGTACTCAGTATTTGGAACTAAAATATAGGAGGATAGATGCAGAAAAGAAAAAATAAGAAAGCTAAAAATTTTGGTATCACAGTAGTTTGGGAGTATGAAGATGGTACTTGGCACACAGAGATAATAGAAGAAGATGTTATGCCAAAAGATATAACACAAAATATAGTAAAATTTATAGAAGAATATAAAAATAACACAGGAGTATTTGATGATTAGATATAAAGTAATACTAACGCAGACAAGTATAGTTGATGCAGAAGATGAGCAAGAAGCAAAAGATAAGGTAGTAGATACGTTTGAGTTTGGGAACTTAGATGTGTACGCAGAAGAGTTACATCCTGATGATGTTAACCCTGATGATGATGAGCATATGAAACCAATGACTAAAGAAGAAGAGTATAGGAACGCAGATGTTCCAATGCCTAAGAAAAAATACTTCTATACTTATGAGGAGTACTCACAAGATTGTAGAAATTTTGAAATTGAAAGTGAGAAAAGATTAAGTAGAGGAGAGATAACAGACTTGGCTTGTGCAGTTGACTTAGTAGATGATGCAACATACGAAGAGGATGGGGCTGTTGTTAAGTTTACTGGTACAGAAATAGGAGATGATGTTCAAACAGAATATGGGGGAGATGATACTACTGATGAATAAATATAGGAAGAGATATAGAGTGTTAAAAGAATTTTTTGTATATGCAAAAGATGAATACGAGGCAGAAACAAAAGCAGAAGATAAGAAACTTGACTTACCTTGGAACTTAATAGATGTACAAGAAATGAAAGGGGAAGATGAAAAAGTATAGAGTGTGGAGACAAGAAGTAGTTATGTATCACAATGAAGTTGAGGCTAAGAATAAAACTGAGGCGTATGAGAAGGCTTTAGATTTAGACTTTGATGCTTGGCTGATGGGCGAGTGTGATAGATATGATAGTTGGAAAGATAGTTATGTTAGAAAAGATTTAACTGAGGTAGTAAAGAATGATAAGTAATATAAATAATATGCTTGTATGGGCAGGAGGTTTTGTAGATGGTGAAGGTTATATTCAATATAAAACTAAACCATATAAACGAATAAGAATGGAAGTTTGTAATACAGATTTTAAACCTATTGAATTATTAAAAGAAATATTTGGAGGTAAAATTTATTATAGAAAACCAAGAGTAACAAGCAAGGGAACATTATCTAAACCTCAAAAAATGTGGGTGGTTTTGAATGAGGAATGTTACGAAGTGTGTAAATCTATTATTCCTTTTCTTGTAACGTCTAAAAGAATTAAAACATCACAACAAATAATTAAACATTATTTAAAGGAGGAAACAAATGAAGTTGAGAAAAGTAATAAAGTTAATTGAGTTGATAGGTGAGAGCAAAGTACCTGAGGATATAGTAAAACATTTAGATAAAGAACAATACTCTGAAAGTAAAAGTGAGTTTATTAGTGTGGGTGATATGGATTTATACCATTATATTCGCAGTAATAAAAAAAGTGAGAGAAGAGTATGGGATGATTTGAATGAACAACAAGAAAAACTTGCTAAGATAAAAGATATAATGGAGGAGTAATGGCAAGAAGAATTAAACTAAAGAAACCTATTTATAATAGGACAAGTTTTTTAGATAAACAAGAGGTGGAATATTATAGGATGTATAAAAAAATGAAACTACAAAGAGAAATGATATATGATACTCACACAGCAGTAGGAATTTGTGAGGGATATATACCTGCAAAAACAGCAGAAGAAGAACTAAGAGCGTGGCAATACTTAATAGATACTGGAGTTTGTTGGCACTTGCAAGGATGGTTTGGAAGAACAGCAAAAGGTTTAATTGAGAGTGGTATGTGTAAAGAAAAAACAGTAAATTAATACTTGACTTTTCTTATTAATTATGATAAGATAATTTTTAACAAGGAGAATAAATGAGAACAATATTAATAATTTTAATATCAATAACTTTAATTGGGTGTTCAAGTATGCAAAACCCTAGATTGAGTTTAGGTAAAAAATGTTTAGATAAAGATGGTGATGTGGCTTATTCATATGTATGGTTATATGATAAGAACACAGGATTAAAACCAACTAAAGAACAATGCGAATAATATTATTAATAGTACTTGGAATGTTTGTGTTATCAGGATGTTCAAAACAAATGTCACCGAACCCTACACTTTCAATTGCTAAAGAGATATTAAAGCATCAATACAATAAAAAAATTAAGGAAGTAACTTATGAAAAAAAATGGTAAGAAAATAAACTATACTATATTTACATATAATTATTTCCTTAAACTATTTAGGAAAAATATAAAAAGAAAAAATAAAAAATCAAAGTTTGAGAATGAACTATTGATACAAGAAACTAGGAGGATATAAATGTACGTAAGTAAAACTAAGATTGAACATTACACTTACCCTTGGAAAAATGGTAGGAGAGGTAGTAATTTACAATTAGAAAATACACTTGATATAAATGAAAGTAATAATTTAAAACGATTGTTACCTTTAATAGATGAGTTTGAAGATACTATCTCACAACATTCAAGTACAACAATTGAATTAATTGTTAAAATTAAAGAAGATAAATAGGAGGATATAAATGTTTGGTAAAAAAGAAAATGTAAATGCTAATAGATATATAGTTATGTCAAAGCTAGATGGACAGACTACTTTCTATGCACAAAAAGGATTTGCAACAAGAGATGATGCAGATGCTTATGCTAAACTTATGATGAAGACAGAAGAATATGATAGAAATAAATATTATTTATTCGAGCAATCTGTTGCATATAGTTTAGGTGAAAAAGATGTAGTAAGAACTGAGGAAAGTTTTAGTACTAATGGTTGATACCTATTTAAAATCTATTCTTGATACAGTACAAGAGGCTAAGAAAACTAAAGGCTCTAATGACTTGGAAAGAATAATTAGTGAACAACAATTAAAGATAGAAAATCTTCAAGCAATTAGTGAGGTACATCAAAAACAAAATGGTCAACTACAAATAAGAATAAAAGAACTTGAGAAACAAATAGAAGATAAGAGAGTAGATGATGGAGGTTGGATTAATAAGGATAATGATTGATGCAATGTTAACACCTAAACAATATAAACTTTTTAAATTTTTAAAAGCGTATGCTAAACAAAATAATTTTATGCCTACATTTGATGATATGAGAAAGCATATGAGTCTTAAATCAAAGAGTGGTATTTTTAAACTTCTATTTTATATGGAGTGGAAAGGTTATATTAAACGTCACCCTGCTCATGCAAGGGCGATACAAATAATAAAGGAATATGAGAATGAGTAAGTTTTATTTAAAGAAAACCTATGTAACTATACATATGTGTATAGACGACTATCATCCTGATGTAAAGCATGAAGAAAAACTTAAAAATAAATTAAAGTTTACAGATAATGCTACAATATCATCTAAGGATGTTAAGGAAAGTAGAAATACAATTGAAGAAATAACAGAAAAAGAATATGAAAAAAAGATAGGTAAAGTAAAACAAACTTCTATAAAATTTTCAGATATTAAATGATACAGAATAGTAATACAATAAACTCTCAAATGGAGGGTCAGGGGCAAGGTTATTTCATAACACCTGAAGTTTTGTTATGGCGTAGTGTTATTGTTAGAGCAATGATGGATGCTATTGATATAGATATTCATGCATGGGGAATGAGTAGAAGAAGAATAGTAGAGGATGCAGATGCTTGGTTTAATACTAAAGATAGTTACTTTGTTGATGTTTGTTCTAATGCTAATATGTCACCTCATTTTGTTTGTAGAATATTTAAAAAAATAAAAGACGCAAATGTTAAGAAGTTATTTAAATTTAAAAACTTGAATAAATTTTTATTAGAATATATGTGTACATTCGAAAATGAAAGGTGAGATGAAATTAAATAACACTTCTAAATTTGATATTGATTTAAAGTATGGTCAAGTCAGAGAGAAAAGAGTAGCCGAATTGTTAAGTAATGATAAAGTAGAAATCAAAACTGAACGAAGTTGGTGGAGAAAAACAGGTAACATAGCAATTGAATATGAGTATAGAGGTAAACCTAGTGGCATTGATAAGACAGATGCTAAGTGGTGGTTTCATATTCTTGAACAACAGAAGAAAGAATATTGTATGTTAGTGTTTAGAGTAACAACTTTAAAAAAGATTGTTAAGAAGTATAAGAAGACACATACTAAAAACATAGGAGATTATAGGGCTAGTAAATGTGTAGTCATTCCAATTAAAGAAATCTTTAATGAGAGGTGCTATAGTTTATAAAAATTATGAGTAACAGAGAATTAATATCAGCGTATAAAGAACAGTTAAAAGATTTAACTGATGAGAAGCAAGACTTAATTAAATTGTCAGAAGACAAAGATGCAAGAATTAAGAAACTTTTAATTCAGTTAGAACAAGCTAACTCTGATGTAGAAAACTTAGGCAAAAGAGTAGCTGAGGTAGAAAAAAAAGCTAAGAAAAAAGATGATATAAAAAACACAATCAACAAAAAGATTGAAGAAGTCTTGAAAAAAGAAGAAGAAATAATTGTTGACAAGGAAGAATAATTGTGTTAATATCTCATCATAAAATAAATAAAAATATAAATAGAGGTAAAATATAAAATGGCAATAGTAGAAGGAACAGCATACTGGGCTTCAATCACGAGACCCAATGAAAAATTTGAACCAATGTGGAGAGTAGATGTAGCCTTATCTGATAAGGATGCAGAAGAGTTTAAGAGTAAAGGTGTTAATCTGAAAGAGTCTGTTATAGAAGACAAGTCGGTTAAGAACCTTGTAACTTTTAAACGTAAAGTCTCTAAAGCAAATGGAGATAGAAACTCTCAACCAACATTAGTTGATGCAGAGAAGAAACCATTAGATAAGATAGTAGGTAATGGTAGTAAAGTAAAGGTTATGTATAAATCATATGATTGGAATTATAAAGGTAAGACAGGTACAGGCTTAGATTTACAAGCAGTACAGGTTGTTGACCTTATTGAATATCAACCTAGAGAAGATTTTAATGTAGAAAAATCTGAAAATGGTGTTGACATCAAGGAAGATTTTTAGTATCATCAATCGAGAATGAATAATTTAGATAGTTCATTTTCTAACTCCGAGGGGGAGGCGATTAGTAGTGTGATTGCCTCTCCTTTTTTTATGCAATAACAAATAATGAGGGCGACAATGGAAACAAATAATAATGGGTTTATAAAATATCACCTGCCTTGTCCACTATGTTCTAGTAGTGATGCAGTTTCAATGAACAAGGATGGGTCAGCATATTGTTTTTCATGTCAAGAATATATAAAGGAATACAATATGGAAACACAAGAAATAGAAACAACAAAATCAAAAAATGAATATGAGGTAAAAGATTATCTCAAACAATCTAACTATGCAGAAATCATAGATAGAAATATAAAAGAACCTACTTGTAAAAGGTATGGTGTTACAGTTAAGATGGATAGTATTGGTAATATAACAAATCATTATTATCCTTATCACGATAAACAAGGTGCAAAGATTGCAACAAAAACTAGATATACAAAGTTAAAAGAATTTAGTTTACAAGGTAATACTAAAGTATCAGGTTTGTTTGGTGAACATCTATTCTCTAAAAATAAATATGTAATTATAACTGAGGGAGAGTTAGATTGTTTATCAGCTTATCAAATGTTTAAGACAGATAGATATGAAACTCCAGTAGTTAGTATTAAGAATGGTATTACTTCAGCAGTAAAAGATATTAAAGGAAGTTTAGATTGGTTAGAACAATTTGATAATGTCATAATAAATTTTGATAATGATGACCAAGGTCGTGAGGGTGCTTTGAAAGTAGCCGAATTATTTTCGCCTGGAAAATGTAAGATAATTCATTTACCTGAGGGATATAAAGATGCATCAGATTGTTTACAGAAAAACAAAATACAAATATATACTAAAGCATTTTGGGATGCAAAACTATATGCTCCTGATGGTATTATAAATGCTAATATATTATTTGATGAAATAACTAAACCAACTTTAAAATCATTTGTTCAATATCCGTTTGAAGGTATGAATAAAATTACTTATGGTATTAGACCATCAGAGTTAATTACATTTACAGCAGGTAGTGGATTAGGTAAAACTCAAGTGATGAGAGAAGTAGTACATCATATGATTAAATCAACAGAAGATAATATTGGTTTGTTAATGTTAGAAGAAACACCAGTAATAACTTCTAAAGGTTTGATGAGTATTGAAGCAAATCAAAGATTACATTTACCTGATGTTCATGTAAGTAAAGAAGAGATGAAAACTTATTTTGATGCAACAGTAGGTACAGGTAGAGTATTTATGTTTGACCATTTTGGCTCAAACTCTATTGATAATATTGTATCAAGAGTTAGATACTTAGCTAAGGGATTAGATTGTAAGTATATTATAATTGACCACGTTAGTATTATAGTATCAGACCAAAGTCATGGAGATGAACGAAGAGCATTAGATGAAATTATGACTAGACTTAGAACACTTGTTCAAGAGACAGGAGTATCTATGATAGTAGTATCTCACGTGAGAAGACCAGATGGTAAAGGACATGAAGAGGGTGCAGCTACATCACTATCAC
>VMHT01209439.1_pt1 | contig 12197 bp, 18 predicted proteins | sample 4693611 | NCBI WGS metagenome assembly VMHT01 (sample SAMN12280063, study PRJNA550983) | marine metagenome | isolation source: seawater sampled from same location over 5 years 0.02-0.2 micron viral filtrate | place: USA: collected off the coast of southern California halfway between the port... ...
GTGCCTATACGCAGTGGTATGTATGTATGTATTTAAGCATGGACGTGCAAGAACGTGGCATTGGGTGGCTAGACCTCAAGGACGCACACGCCCCTAAACATGTAAGACCACACCTCGAACTCATGGTTGTTGCTGACTCCGAACAGCAAGGACGGTTCAATTCCGTCCAGTTCACTTCCTTCTCAACGAGAGAAGGGTTTACTGACTAATGAATTGCTACACACTTAACCCGACACAGCAAAAAGTTATTAATGCTGTATCTAAATCAGAAAGAAGATCACCTGAGCAAGTACTTTCAATGCTGCTTGACCAAGGACTTGACTTCTTTTACTGCGAACATTCAGCACCATACGCACCATTTATAGATGCTGACACCTTTGACAAGGTATTAAACAAAGACATTAAGAGGGCAGCATGAAAACTATTTCTATTCAAGTTAGCGACAAGCACCACAGTTTATTAACTCGTATTGCTGCCGCTGATCATCGAAGATTAAGTGACTTTAATTATTTAATCTTTGGAAACGGACTCGACATGTTCTTTTGTGAACGATCAGTTCACGTTAAAAAAGAAGCTGATGAATATACAAAAGAAGAAAAGAAACAACAAGCAGTTAATAAAAAGGTAGAGAAATCAACATCACGTAGGGATTGGGAAGAAAAAGGTTGGGAACACGTAAGTGATTACATGTACAACTACGACAAGGAAGATGGTGAAAAGGATTTCGTTACCAAATTAGCTAATGAAATAGAAGAACTTGCATACAAGGAGAAAGCATGACTATTTTTGAATTTGCAGAAGAAATCTCTGAAATTATTGGAGGAGATAGAGCATACTACCGTTTCGAGAAGGAAGAACTAATCGAAAGATGTAAAGAAATGAGCGAATCTCATAGAAAAGTAGAAGAAGAAATAGCGGGGGCAGCATGAAACCAAGGACATTAACAGCCACCTTCCCAGATGGCACCATTCTTAAGCGTAGAACCGCAAGGGATTACACGCATGTTGTATCAAGTGAAGGACGTATCAACCCACATAACTGTAGTTGGTGCGGTAGACCTGACCTTGTTCAAGCAAGACTTAAGGACTTTGATAACCCAGTTGTAGGTGTAGTTAACAATGACTGACAGAGAAAGACAAGCATGGTTGGACCTTATACAACCACGTAGTTCAACTTGTTTACGTAACTTCCTTAAAGAAGATATGTCCCCAGAACTACATGACATGGTCACTAAAGAACTGGAGGTAAGGGAAGTATGAATAACTCACAATTTATAGCTGAGATCTACTCAATTGCATGGTCTATTAACCCTGACTTAGATGACTCTTCATCATTTCAGGAGATAGTCGCAGAGATAGCAAGTACCAAGGAGAAAGCTATTAGATGGGACATCTTGCAAGCTGCATTCGATTTACCCAAACCAGAGTTACCAAACATTCCACATGAACATAGGAGGATTGGACAACTTTAAGCACCCAGACTACCGCCTGACAGTCAGTAAACCCCCAGAAATGGACAGGTAATTCAACACACTCATCGGGCTTGCCATGAACACTTATCAAGTTATTTATCGTCTAAAAGATGGCGACATATATAGGAGTCATCACTTTATTAAGGCTGACTGCGATGAAGACGCTGCGTATGACGCATTGAATTTTGTCAAATCACACAAGTACAACCTATTAGACGTAAAAAGGATTGAATTCATATGAAAAGAAAATACTTTCCCAATAACTGGCGAGCCATCAAGGACACCCCTTCTAAATTCTTTACATCAATGCCATATGAACAGTTTGAGGACTGGAAGATTTATGGCTATGAACTGCCTGATTCTGTATTTTCAATAATCAGAACCACGGACGATAAAGGAAAAGTAGAAGAGTACTTCTATAACACGCCTTATCACACAAAGAAACGTATAAGTAGATCAATTAAAGAAAACAAAGAGATTTACCTATGCACTATGGAAGGAATGTACCACCTTAAACCTGAAGATTTACCTATCGATTTTAACAACAATGAACAGTAGAACATTTAACAAGCGTTACGAACAATTAAGTAGCGAAGTATACCAAAGCCCTCACATGTCAGAATTGCTTAACATAATGCAACAACAATTAGAAGATGACACGCCAGTAGTAGACAGACAAATTATTAAAAAGATAAATTAAGTGTGCTTGGTATGGGAATATACTATATACTATTTGCTAGGTATTATTACTCCTTATTTTTCTATTACTTTAGATGAAACTTTTCTCCAAAGGCGACTTCTATTTAGGCATGGATAAAGAAAAGTTCTGTGACTTTGATATACATGTCGGTAGATTCGTGCTACAGTACACTTGTCCGAAAGGACACCAAACACAGGACTCACAACGGTGTCCTGAATGTTACCCACCCAAAGACGATGGACCGCGGAACCGACCCATGGAAGGATCAGCTGACTGACAGTCAGATGCATAAACTCTTTAAATGTATGAAGAAGTTTATGATGTTTGATCCTGAAATGCCATTGCAATTACAACTAACTTTCTTATACATCGCATCACATGATGGATGTCATAAGCAAGCGATGGAAGCTGCATTGGGTTACTCGAATGCTGCTGGTAGCAGGAATACTGATTACCTAGCAGAGATTCATCGTTACAAAGAAAAAGCGGGGCTTAACCTGATTAGCAAGGAGAGAGATCCTTCTAATCTGAGAAGGTATCAACTCGTCCTTACTAAACAAGGCAAGGCACTGATTGATGACCTTAAAGAAACCCTTTATGACTAAACCTAAAATCACATGGAAAGAATGCAGGGACTTTGCCATACGTACTAACCCTAAATGGGCAGAAGGACGAGGTGGTAGAGAAAATGCAATAAGAAACTCTAACAAGTTCTGCGAATTGTTTGGTCATTCTCCAAAATTTGATCCACATAAAATCACCGCAAGGATGATACTTGAAGATCAATTGGAAATGAAAAACACGTATGGCAGAAAAAATGGCACACTCAACAGATACAAGTCAGCTATATCAGGTGTTCTCTCATACTGCATGTTCATGGATCTCTTAGATAAGAACTGGAAAGTTCCCACATTTATGACGTTCGATGAAAATGAAGATGGACAAGAACGCTATGCTTACAAAACTGAAGAAGTGCATGCCATGATTGACTTTGCAAGGAATCGTTTATGTAATGATGATCTTGCAGATATAATCTTTTTTGCTGCTTTAACTGGTATTAGATTAGGAAAGATTTTGCAATTAACTAATGATCGCATTAATCTTCAATATCAATCTATGATCATATACAAACCCAAGAATAAACGAACAGCAGTAAGATCTCTTGGTATTCACGATGCATTAGTTCCAATGTTAACGGAACGTATGAGTCGTCAAGAACCATGGGGTTATACATTTCGTGATGATTGGGGTGGTAATAATATGAAAGCTAGACAAAAAACTCTCTCACGTCAGTGGTGGAAATGTCTAACTTACATAGGTAAACCAGTAGGAAAAGATAGCCCTTGGAAATTCCATGGACTTAGACATACATGTGGAACTTTGTTAGCAGAAAGTGGCAAACATGTGATCGAGATCAAGCAGCATTTAGGTCAATCTTCAACTCGTAGTTGTGAGAGATACCTACATACTCGTGATGATCAGGCAGTAGCCCGCGCCAACTCAATTGACTTTGCAAATCCAAATGTGGCGTTATCCGCCGCGTCCGCAAGGTCTTGATAACAGTATTTTTATTAACGTTTTTGATATATGTTAAGTGCGTCTGTTACAATAATTTCGCTGAGATCCCTTGGGAGTGTGGCGGAATTGGTAGACGCGCCGGACTTAAAATCAAGCGTTAAGTAAAATACATACACGTATATGATCTCGGCTAATATAGCTGAGATCTTTTTTATTGCAGTCGTTTATAAATCTATACACCTTAGTATCCGCAGGATAATTAAATCCTGCGCAACGTAATTACTAACTTTACACACTCATAATGCTTCCTGCCGATCTAGAAAGACAGGAGAGATTTGAACGAAAACAAATAAGTGGTGGCTTAGAAAAGATCAGATCCAATACCAAGAAATTACTTGAACAGGATTACGCTTCGGCTACAGTTTTTGGTTCAGCTTCAATAGATACTCTCCTACCATTAATAGTTGAACAAATAAATGAAAAGAAAAAGAAAAGAAGAAAGGTAGCAGTAGGAGGAGCCGGTCATTTAATGGAATTGCTCCCTTACCTTGGTGCTTTAGATACTGAAGCTCAAGCCGCTATCACCGCAAAGGTAACATTTGATAAAGTGTTTTCCTTTAGAAAAGAAAATGGAAAATTAGTTAAAATTGCTCAAGCTGTAGGTCAAGCGTTAGAAGCTGAAGCCCAGATGAGATATTACGAGACAACAGCCCCGGGATTATTTGTAGTATTAAAAGAAAACTATTGGCATCAAGCTAAAGGTACTGAGTATAAACGTAAGTCTATGCAAGTACTATTTAATAAAACTGACGTAGACCCATGGATACCTTGGAATGCACAATTACGAATTAAAACAGGGACATGGTTCCTTGATTGCTTCTGTGAATCATCGGGTTGGTTTGCTAAAAATATAATTCAAAGAGGTAAACGAAAAGAATCATATTTAAAAACTACACCTGAATTTGAAGCACATAAAGAAGAGATAGTCAGGTTAACTGAATTGTTCTCGCCTATCTCATGGCCGATGCTTATAGAACCCAGAGATTGGAGCGTTTTACATGATGGCGGTTACTACTTAAATGATGTTGCCAAGTGCCACGAAATGGTACGAAGGGGGGTCCCCCTATCTATACAGGGAGAAAAAACTTATGAGTTCCTGAACCTAATACAAAAGGTTAAATATCATTTAAATGATTTCATAGTAGAAGTAGCTGAGGAGTTAGAGGAGAGGGAGATAACAGTAGGAAAATTTAGACCAGTACTACATCACGCCGAACCACCTAAACCTTTTGATATTGCTACAAACGACATAGCTCGTAAAGAGTGGAAGAAGAGAGCTGCGATAGCTAAGAATAAGAACGCTAATGAATGGCGTACTAGTTGTCGAACTCGTATGACAATGAATTGTGTACGAGAGTTTAAAGGTAAGGACTACTATATACCTTGGTCTTTTGATTACAGAGGTAGAGCTTATCCTATACCTAGTTTCCTTACACCACAAGATACTGACTTTGGTAAAAGTCTCTTAACCTTCGCTGAAGGAGCTGAGATTACTGAGGATGGTAAGAAATGGCTAGCTTTCCAAGTAGCTACTACGTTTGGTCTTGATAAAGCAACGTTAGACGAAAGACTAGCGTGGCCGCTTGATAACACACAACTCATTAAGCGTGTAGCCACAGATCCAATTAATAACATTGGAGATTGGGAAACGGTTGACGAACCTTGGCAATTTCTTGCAGCATGCGAGGAATACTACGCAGTAGTTATTCAAGGATCACGTACTATTACACGATTACCTGTAGCTACTGATGCAACTTGCTCAGGATTACAGGTACTTGCTGGTCTTGCAAGAGACAAGTCAACAGCTCAGATGGTTAATGTTATACCAAGTGAGAAACCTCAAGATGCTTATAAATTAATTGCAGAAACAAGTGTAAAGGATATACCTGAAAGACTCCGATCTCACTGGGATAGGAAAAAAACTAAAAGATGCGTTATGACAATACCTTATAATGCAAAACCTTTTAGTAACAGGCAATATATACGCGATGCTTTTGATGATATAGATATTGAGATTGAAAACGAAGAGCTAACACAAATCGTTAAAGCGGTAAGGGATGCCATGGAAGAGGTTGTCCCGGGACCGATGAAAGTAATGAGATGGATAGAGAAAGAAATTGCAAATGCAATTAGAAATGGTGCTGAACAATTTGTATGGGTAACACCATCAGGTTTTCGAGTCACTCAGCGATTAATGAAGATGAACACCAAGGTAATCGAACTACAACTGCTTGGTCGTACACGAATCAAAATAGCTGATGGCGAATTAGGCGTTGATATACGACACCATCGAAATGCTACTGCACCTAATCTTATCCATTCATTAGATGCAAGCTTGCTACATCTATCTGCAACACAGTTTCATGCACCAATTAGTTTGATACATGATTCAGTTTTATGTAGAGCAACAGATATGACACATTTATCCCACCTAGTGAGAGATACATACATGCACCTGTTCGCAGGGCGTGACTTCCTAAAAGAATTTGCCCAAGCAATTGGAGCAGAGACTGACCCACCGATTGTTGGAGATATGGATTTTATATCCCAAGTAATTGATTCACCATATTTTTTCTGTTAATGAAAAACATACACGTAACACAAGATCCTGTAACCCTTGAAGGTTATCAGGCGATATTAAAACCAAGTAAGTTTGGTTACTCACTAAAGGCAGTAGTTGGCAGTGAAGTAGTTGAAAAACTTGAGACTGAAAGAACTGACTGTCTTAAATGGGCAGAGTCAAAATTAAAAAACCCAAAAAGATCTACTTGTAGACCTGAGCCTTGGGAAGAAGTAGCTGATGGAAAGTTTATCATTAAATTTTCATGGGCTGAAGATAAGAGACCTCCTGTAGTTGATACAGAAGGAACACCAATAACAAATGTAGATACACCTGTGTATGAAGGTTCCAAAGTTAAACTTGGCTTTCATCAAAAGCCTTATATACTGCGCGATGGCGTTACCTATGGCACTAGCCTTAAGTTATCAGGAGTACAAATCGTTAGCATACAAGCCGGTGCTGGAGTAGATACAGGAGATTTGGATGAAGGTGGTGTAGCTGAACTGTTTGGTAAGACAGCAGGATTTAAAGCTGATGACCCTAACGTCACTCCTTCAATGGAAGTTGTTGTTGACGATGACTTCTGATGTTCAAATCAGGATTAGAGGAAAAAGTCTCTGATCTTTTATGTCAGTTAGGTGTGGATTATGAATATGAAAGTATTAGTTATATCTATACAATTCAACATCATTACACACCTGATTTTGTTCTGCCTAATGGAGTATGTCTAGAGACAAAAGGTTTTTGGAGACCAGAAGATAGACGCAAAATAAGACAGGTTATCGCAGATAATCCAGATATAGATTTACGTATGGTTTTTCAAGATCCATACAAAAAGATTAGTAAGAAATCAAAGACGACTTATGCACAATGGTGCAAAAGATATGACATAAAATGGTGTGCCTTTCACGCCATACCTATTGATTGGTTGCAATGACCGAAAGCGAATTTATACGACACGAACCATGCAGTAAATGTGGATCATCCGATGCCAATGGCATATACACGGATGGTCACACCTACTGTTTCAGTTGCCAAAACTATACAGAAGGCAACGACATCACCCACACTCATCACATGCAAAGCAATGTCACTTTTAAAGGATCAGCCCAAAGGCTGCAAAAACGAAACATTAGTGAAAAAACCTGCGAAAAATACAAAATCTATAGAGACGAGACACACTTACGCTTCCCTTATTTCGACAGTTCTGGACAGCTTAAAGGATTCAAACTAAAAACTAAATCCAAGGACTTTAAATATGAAGGCAAAACTACAGACACTCTTTTTGGTCAGCATCTTTTCCCTAATAGCGGTAAAAGGATTGTTATCACGGAAGGAGAACTAGATGCTGTTAGCTGCTATGAAGCGATGGAAAACTGGCCGATGGTTTCGTTACCACATGGGGCAGCGTCAGCTAAAAAAGACCTACAGAAACAAATACCTTTATTTCAAGGATATGAGGAAATCGTTTTATTCTTCGACAATGACACCGCAGGAAGAAAAGCTACTGAAGAAGCAGCGACAGTCTTACCTTCGGGAAAAGTCAAGATTGCTCGCTTGGAGCAATACAAAGATGCGTCAGATGCGTTACAAGCAAACGATACTGAAGCTATTAGACGGGCTATTTGGGATGCTAAACCGTATCAACCCGATGGGATAGTTGATGGTAAATCTTTATTAGAACAAGTCACTACACCAAGTCCCCCATGTGATCACAAATACAAATGGGAAGGACTACAAGAGAAAACACATGGCATTCGCTATGGAGAACTCACAACAATAACTGCAGGAACAGGTCAAGGTAAGAGCACATTTTGTCGTCAACTGGCTACTCAACTATTAGAAGAGGGCGTCAAAGTTGGCTACATCGCATTAGAGGAATCTAACAGGCGAACAGCATTAGGACTTATGTCTGTAGCTGTGGGTAAAGCCCTACATCTTGGCGAACAAGAATACACCACATTAAAACAAGCATATGATTCCACTATCAATGATTGGAACCTTTATTTATACGACCATTTTGGTAGCTTATCTGCGGATACTATCTACAGTCGAATCGAATATATGGCTCTCGGGCTGGACATAAAGGTTATATTTCTCGACCATCTCAGTATATTGCTGAGTGGATTAGATGGAGATGAAAGAAGAATGATTGACCAGACTATGACTAACTTAAGAAGTTTAGTCGAAAGGACTGGTATCACACTATTTCTAGTATCTCACTTAAGACGAACCCAGACTGATAAAGATCACACTGAGGGTGCTCGTGTTTCATTGGGACAACTTAGAGGTAGTCAAGCAATAAGTCAGTTATCAGATACCGTACTTGCTTTAGAAAGAGATCAACAAGCTGAAAATGATGTCTCTATTTTAAGAGTCCTCAAAAACAGATACTCAGGCGAGACAGGCGTAGCTGCATCACTTAAATACGATAAAACCACCTGTAAATTTAATGAAACTACGGACGCAATTTTCAATACCAACACAGACTTCTGAATTGAAGTCACCTAAACCACCTACAAAACAAGCAAAAAAGAAAGCAAAGTTTAAGGACAAAACATATGTCGGAAAGCCAAATGCTCGTCTTTGATTGCGAAACTAACGGACTATATAATGACGTTTCTACAATACATTGCATTGCCATATACGACTCCACGAAAGAAGAAACCACCGTATTTAACAATCGAGGTGGTGACTGCTACCCGATCACGGAAGCTTTACATTGGCTCAGTTCGGCTGATGCTATTGTCGGGCATAATATTTGTAATTACGACTTACCTGTTCTTCGGAAAATATATCCTTGGTTTAGTACTGATGCTACTGTTATTGACACTCTTATCTTATCTCGCTTATATCATCCAAACATGATAGAGGTAGACAAGAAAAGACAGTGGCCGAGAATGCCATTACAGCTATATGGACGACACAGTTTAGAAAGTTATGGATATCGCTTAGGCGAATATAAAGGTGAATTTGGAAAAACCAGTGACTGGCAAGAATGGTCACAAGAAATGCAAGATTATTGTGTACAAGACGTACACGTTACAACTAAATTATGCGAGCACTTCCGCCCCTTGATGACTCGTGTCAATTAGAACATCGAGTCGCACAAATATTAACCGAACAAGAAATACATGGATGGACATTTAATGAACAAAAAGCTCTCGAACTTGAGTCATCTCTCCGAAGAGAGATGGAAGAACTTACTGAAGTACTTCGGAACGAATGGACTCTCATTGGAGGAGCGATGTTCACTCCTAAACGAGATAACTCTACACAAGGATATAGAGCCGGAGCAGAGTTCCAAAGACTAAAAGAATTTAACCCTACATCACGAGATCACATAGCATGGATTCTTACGAATCGTTTGAATGTCAAACTGACCAAGACCACTACGACTGGGAAACCAATTATAGACGAGACTACATTGACGGAGATAAATATTCCCTTCTCGCTTCAATGTGCGAAATGTTTGACGATAAAGAAATCGCTTGGAATGATATCCGAAGGCGTGAACGCTTGGCTCAAGCTTGTTACTGCCAATAAAAGGATTCATCATCATTGCTCAGTAAATACTAATACATTTCGAGCAAGCCATCGTAATCCAAATCTCGCACAAGTCCCTGCTGGACTGGAGTTTCGAGCATTATTTATACCCTCTCCCGGGATGGTTATGGTCGGAGCTGATTTAGCCGGAATTGAGTTAAGGATATTAGCTCATTACTTAGCTAGGTATGACAACGGCAGATACGCCGACATCCTACTTAACGATGATATTCACCAAGTTAATGCTGATAAGATCGGCATTTCTAGGCGACAAGTCAAGACTGTATCGTATGCCTTTCTTTATGGGGCTGGAAATCTCAAGTTAGGTTTGTCGTATGACAACACCTTAAATGAACAGAAAGCCAAGAAAAAAGGGAAAGAAATAAGAGCAGCTTACGTTGCTGCAATTGATGGATTAGCTGAGTTATTAGAAGCAGTTAAAGAAAAAGGTAAAACAGGTTGGCTTAAAGCTATTGATGGACGAAGAGTTCTAGTAGATAGCCCACACAAAGCCCTTAACTACTTACTTCAATGCTCTGCGGGAGTAATCGCAAAACGTTGGATGGTAATAGCTAACGATTTGTTTGCTGATAACTATGTCCACACTCATCAACTTGCCTTCGTGCATGATGAACTCCAATTTGAATGCAAACCTAACAGCATGATTGCTACTAGGTATGGATTACAAGCAGCCGCTCAAATGGCAGGAGAATACTACAACTTAAGATGTCCAATTTCCGCAGATGCAAAGCATGGAAATTCATGGGCAGAAGTACATTAATTTATGAAAACAACAGATAGACAGGGCGACTCATGGGAATATTTAGTCCTATATAAAGCCAGTAGAAAAAAATGCGAAGTTACAAGGAATGCTTTTAAACAAGGTCCTTATGATTTGGTACTCCACGTAAATGGAAAATCGTATAAGTGTGATGTTAAAGCTGATACTTCGAGATACACAACTGTAGAAGGACAAAAAACATATAGTCAAAATGGAAATTTATGTGACCTTCCAAAAGATGTCTTTATGATTTGTGTAAATCCAATAACTGAAGAAATTAGCTGGCATAAAAAAAGAGTTCCAACTGGTTTGGAGACTTTTTGGGAATGAAATTACTAATTGATTGCGATTACATAGTGTATAAATGCTGTGCATCGACAGAAACAGAGATTGATTTTGGCGAAGATTTAATTGTTGTAACTTCTAATTATTCTGACGCATATAAATGTGTAAAACGTGAATTAGACAGAATACAAAAAGAATTTGGATCATTTGATGAAATGATTCTATTTTTTACAAGTCCTAATAATTTTAGGAAAAAAATCTTACCCGAATACAAAGGTCATCGACAGAGAAAAAAGCCTTGTGGATTTAAAAGGGTCATAAATAACCTAAAAACTGAATACAAAGTAATTATTAAAGATACTTTGGAAGCTGATGACACCATGGGTATTTATGCAACTAAGTATCCGGGAAACATTATTGTCTCACCTGATAAAGATATGAGACAGATCCCCGGGAAACTTTATGATTTTAAAGAGACAGTTGAGATCAGTACAGACGAGGGTGCAAGATGGCATTTGATTCAAGCAATGGCGGGCGATAACACAGACGGTTACTCAGGAGTTCCCGGGATAGGAGTTAAAAAAGCAGAGAAAATTTTTGAAGAGAAAGGCTACACATGGAAAGCAGTCGTTGAAACCTTTGAAGAAAAGGACATGACTGAAAAGGATGCGCTAATTAACGCAAGACTTGCTCGCATACTCACGACTACAGACTATGACCATGACAAAAAAGAACCAATACTCTGGACCCCCAAAGCCGATTACAAAATTGACAATGGAACAAGACTTGAAGCTACGCCAGCTTGAAATCTTACTAGCTAAACCAGAGACAAAAAAGGAAGACATCATCACAATAATGATTGCTCTTCAAGAACAAGCATTTGTTTTAGGAAATTGTATTAAAAACCTTATAGAAAAATGGCCGAAACCACCAACGACCACGGACCCTCGTACTACAAACGAGGTTCCATTGATGTTTGGGATTTTATTAGAGACCAAAAAGGAATTGGATTCCACCTCGGAAACGTAATCAAATACGTTTGTCGAGCGGGACACAAAGATAACGATATAGAAGATTTAAAAAAAGCTGTCCACTACTTAGAAAATGAAATTGAATACAGAACCAAACATCATAGCTAGGACTGGTCGAGTCCAGCAATGGATTGATAATCCAACATCACGTCTACCCGTATCATGCACGATCTTTAAGGTCGATGACTCAATGGAAGGACCAAATGGAATTGAAGCAAGCTGGAGATTTGTATCGCATGCTCTAC
>VMHT01115221.1_pt1 | contig 12194 bp, 8 predicted proteins | sample 4693611 | NCBI WGS metagenome assembly VMHT01 (sample SAMN12280063, study PRJNA550983) | marine metagenome | isolation source: seawater sampled from same location over 5 years 0.02-0.2 micron viral filtrate | place: USA: collected off the coast of southern California halfway between the port... ...
CTGCTGGTGGTTTTCAAGTATCTCAAGAAGGTCACGGTTTCTCTAAGGGAGACACAGTAACGATCTCAGGATCGTCGGGCGTTGATGTTGATGGTCAACACACGATTGATAGTGTAACTGCATTTGGATACTCTTTCACTGTCATTGGGTTAGATAGTAATCCGGCTGAAGGAACTTCCTTCGGTGGATCTTCTGTTGTTGCATCTCAGAACGTCGTGTTCGATGAGTTCACACCACAGATTTCAAACATCACACCTAACGGTACATCTATCGTGAGTAGTATTGAAAGATCGGCCGCGAAGTCTTATGGTGATGCTAGTGGAAGAAACGACTCTCGCCACTCATACCAGAAACGTGGTGACCAGTTGACCGAAGACACGTTCTTAAATCAACTTAACATTGCAGACTTCCCTTCCGCAATCGCGACAGCAGAGAACAATGTGGACACTAACAATCAACCAGAATCTAGTGTTGAGTTAAAGTTGAATCTAAAGACAAGTGACAGTAAAGTTTCTCCGATCATCGATCTACAGAGAACTTCAATCCTTGCTCTAGAGAACGTTATTGGTTCCGGTGAGGAAGCACAACACATTACAACACCTATCACGATTGATGAGTCTTCGGCAGGACTGAAGGTTCTTTTGGGTGCGAACCGTCCATCGGATGCATCGATAGAGGTTTACGTCAAGACTTCCGCAACAGACGAAGGACTTTCATCTGCACAGTGGATTGAGGCATTGGTCGACTCGGCCGTACCTTCGGATGAAAACGCGTCGGTCTTCCGTGAGTATGAGTACACGGTAGAAGCTGCGGACCCATTCACTGCATTCCAAGTGAAGGTGGTCATGAAGTCAACTAACTCATCTAAGGTGCCGACAGTACGTGACCTACGAGTGATCGCATTGGCCGTATGATGAATAGATATAAAAAAGTAGAAGGACACACAAGTCTAGTAAGAGATGCAAGAACGGGAGCAATCATCAACACTAACAGTTCGGAGATTGCAAGAGCGAGAAAAAGAAAAGAGGCAAAGAAACAAGAGGCGGAAAGACTCGATACGTTATCAAAAGAAGTCTCCTCATTACAGAGTGAGATTAGTGAGATAAAAGATTTGTTGGTTCGTCTAGTGGAGAATAAAGAATGACTGATACAATACAAACAGTACATCTCGCCGACAATATCAACGCGGCGTTTGACAAGATCAACGAGAACTTCGAAGGTCTCACTGACGGGTCGATTGTGGTTCCACCACCATCGGACATTTCGATCGGTGACCTACAAGATGTCACGCTTACTTCTCTTTCCAATGGAGAGGTATTGAAGTGGAATGGTTCTTCATGGACAAACCTACCGGACAGTGGATCTAGTAGCAATACGAACATCTCCACTGATAGTGATCTCAACCAATATATCACCAACTTACTAGACTCCTCGTTCTTTATTTCGGTCATCAACGAAGAGTACCTAGAACAATTCAACATTACTACCGATGTCACATACACCGATTCGGATGTTCAAGCAAACGCCTCTGCTATATTCACACTTGAATCTCGTATCGATGCGACCGACTCTGGTATTACCGTTCTGTCTCAGGCGATCATTGATACTCAAGCATCACTAGAAAATATTACATTAGGTGGTATCGATTCAGACTTACTTGCAGACGCAATCGCAAGTGCGAACTCTACAGTCATCTCACGCATCGATGCTAACAGTGATGGTATTACTTCTTTCGCTGGGGTCATTGATAGCGTAGAGAACAACATGTTGTTGAGAGACTCAGCGACAAACGATCTGATAGAAATAAACACAACCGCTATCTCCTCGTTGACTTCTAGGATTAATGTGAACTCAGATGGTCTGAGTGTGGTCGTCGGTGATGTAACGGATCTATCACTTTCTCTTAACCAGTTAATCAGTGACGGTATCACTCTAACACCAGAACAAGTCACCGAAGCATTGGGTGGTGCATTAGAATCACTAACGCTTCGTCTGGATGCGGACAGTGATAAACTGGTAATCGAAGCTGCAAAGGTTGTAGATCTTGAAACGGGTCTGACCGCACAAGAGAGCGATCTTGGTGTGCAGATCACCGCAGTATCTAATGCGCAATCTTCTCTAGTGTCTCGTACAGAGTTTGACTCTGCTGAAGGTAGAATTACCACACTCGCAGAAGATATTGTTACCCTAAACAATCAAGTGGACGTTACAAACCCAGACGGCACTCTATCTACTGCGATCGCCGATGCAGAGAGCGAATTACGTGGAGAGATCACTACAGTCGATGGTCGAATCACTTCAGTCCAAACATCGTTGACGAATACTCTTAATGCCAAGATCGACAGTGACATTGCGCTGGCGACCCAAACACTGACCGCTTTGATTGACTCGGCAGGTAATACCACATCGACGTGGGGTATTGATCTTGTTGCAGGATCAGAAGACAATCCTAAAGTCGCAGGTATCAAATTCGGTAACGATGGTGACACGGCCGACTTCGCAATCACTACTGACACATTTAAGATCCTTCCAACAGACGGAACAGGCAATGGTACCGCTCCGTTCAGTGTTGTGGGTGGTGTGGTTGAAATGTCGGGTGCTAAGGTTACTGGAGATTTGGACGTGACTTCATCTGACACTACAGGATCTATGAACATTACGGGTAACCTAATTACTATTAGTGATGGTTCTGGGAACCCAAGGGTGAAACTAGGTAAACTATAATGAGTTATGGTTTAGAAGTCTATGACGTAGACGGGACATCGAAAGTCTTATCTCCAAATATGAGATTCGGTACGCTTCTTGATTTTGCAACTAATGTAAATTTAGCGCAAGGTCAAACTCCAACGATTCCGGAGTTTATCGATTTCCCTATGGAAATGACAGGTGTAAGTCCATCCACGGTGGCGATCGTAGAACTTTCCGATGGTGGGTGGACTATTAGTGCCGAGTACGATGAGAGATACGAATTCCAGTCTGATAGAATTAGAGTCAACGCTAGTGTCGTTGCTTTTTATGGCGACATTTACATACTAAGGTTTTAATTATGAGTTTTGGTCTACAAACATTCGATGCTTCAGGTAGGGTTCAGATAGATACTACTCGTTCCAGTGATTCTGGAATGATTGTTATTGATGCGGGAACTGCGTCTAGTGTATCTAATGTACCTTCGTCAGCAAGAGTGTTTGTCAACGTACAACCTTCTTCAGGTAATGTTGGATTTGTTGCACATTCTTACTCAGGTTCGACTGTGACTTTTTATGGGACATCAACTTCAGAGACGGGTCCGTTAGATCAAACGGTAGCAGTAAATTACATTATCGCCGCCCCAGCAAACACTCAGACATATTCTGGAAACGAGTATGCCCTACAGTGTTTAAATACAGACGGTGATGTTCTATTTGATAGTAGATACCTCAACGGAGATGGTGGCCTGGGACTATTGGGATACTCACAACCCCAACAACATAATGGAGATCCATTTGCGTCAAATGGTTCTGGTGGATTTGGTGGAGGTCCAATAAACAATCTTATCACATCTGACCTGAATACATATGTTGATGTTGCAAATTGTTTTGTAGGATCCGTCGGGAATAATACAGGTAATAAGGTAAAGGGTAGATATATAGTCTTTGCAAATAACTTTTCCGCAAACTATAACTCTGTAGAGAGCAGAGGGTATAGGGAAGGTTTTGTTAATAGTGGCTATTTTGTAGGAAACATGACTGGAATTTATTATTGGAGACTAAGAGCCGGACCACAGTATTCGCACATAGCACACCCAAATCCTTCTAACATTTTATATGGAGAACAAATATGATAGTCTCGTATATTGCTTATTGCAATCCATACGGTGAGATCGTCCGAATGGGTTTCGGTAAAGCGTCAAACAATCCACCAGAAGGTGTTGACTCTGAAACCGGACAGACCATTGTACACATCACTGGGGAACTTTCAGTGTCTAGAGATCAGTTTGTTCGAACCACTGTCTGGGACGGAGAGTCTTGGGTAAGTCGTCCGGACAAACCAAACCGTTTCGCTCAGTGGGACGGAAGTGAATGGACATGGGATCCAAAAGATCTTCTTGAGGAATTACGCCGAGAAAGAAATGTAAAACTAGGTGAATGTGATTGGACTCGAATGGACGACAATAGTTTATCAAACGCACAACGAGAAGAGTGGGCTGAATATCGTCAAACGTTACGCGACATCACAGAAAACTATGACTCATTGGATTCAGTAGTTTGGCCTGACAGTCCATAGGAGATTCCATGTCTGACCTATTTGGTATAGAAGTACGTGGACCAAACAACTCAACGCCTGTACTATCAAGTAGGCTTAGATCTTCGAATGTTGTATTGTTTTCTGCTTTTAGTTTAGAAGGAAATGACTCTTTGACATTTGTATGTCCGGACGCTAATGATTCCACAAAGGTGGCACTAACGCTTATGGGCCCGGACAGTCCATTTCCAGTTTATCTTCGTGGCGTTGTTGTTTCTGAAAAAACCACCAGTGGGTTTACCCTAACGAATTACGATCAGGCAACAAGGTCTGGTCGAGTTTTAGCATTTAGGATTTCATAATGTCTGACGTGTATGGTTTCAAAATCACTGGTGAGGACACCTCTCCATTCACTGTACTTGATACTGAACTAGATACTCTAAGTTTATCTGTCACAGAAACAGGTAGAGCGAGTTCTATAACACTAGATTATCCACTACAACCTTCAGATTTTATTTTTGTTAAAAGTCCTTCGGCTCCTGGCAATGCAAATTTTACTAGTCAGAGTCAGTATCCAGCCCCCAACACCTCATTATATTTTTCGGGCCCTCAGTTCTATTATATGAGTACCGACAGGTCCGGTACGAATCACATTGTAACATTTCATGGCAACGCCTATGATTATTATGCAGACCCCTACAACCCTAGAGGACTGCCGAGACTTGCTTTTGCTGATAGGTGGGATGTTGAGTTTGATTATTTTATTGTTCGCAGATCTACAGATATTGTATCTCAGGGAATTGGACGTGATGATAATTATGGAATACAGATAAGAAGCAAATACTGGACCGAAGAGAATCCAATATTGTCGTATGATTCTAGGTCTGCAATTTCTAATGATACCTTTACTGTTGAAACTTATTTGCCCCCAGCGACTCAAGTATATCAGGGTGGGAGTTCACAATCTGGTTACTCTACTCTAAACTTTACTTCGGGATGTTATGTAAACATCAATTGGACCGATCGAGTGCACTCTAATACACTGAATGAACGTGACATTGGATTTATTCAAGCAATAGGTATGAATTCAACTAGCGCATGGGCTGTTACTGGTTTTGTGGGTATGGAAGATGGTGGTCGATTCTTTCTTGATGGAAACAGTTCCGCAATCCTAGCGGTTAAACTAAGAGACTTAAACAATCTTTATAATTCCAATGATCAATCAACCAGTGTGGGTGATGACGATGATACTACAACCGCCCCATCGGATGACGACGTAGACACAAACTATACTGGATCTCTCTCGTATGTTGCAGGTAATACCTTCACCGAAGGTGGTACAATTCAGTTTGACGCCTCAGTGAATACACCCAACGTAGGATATCACACTAAAATATTCAGGGTCACAGGCAGTGGCAATGATTTAGATTCTATCACTCACACGTTTACTGGTACTTCGTCGGCAGAGAGAATTAGTATAACAGCAAGTAATGACTCTGTCAATGATAGTCGTACAGTTTCTTATATGCGGACGTCGAACTATATAGGAAATTATGTTACCAGTAGAAGTTCATCTTATACCAGAGGATTCTTAGGAAACTTCATTGGTAATTATGGTCGTAATTTTGCTGGCAATTATAATAGGACTGGTACATACTCTAGAAATTTTTCTGGACAATATAGTAGGAGTAGTTCTTACTCTAGAACTATACCTTCCAGTAGAAATTTTGAGGGTAACTATAATAGAACTCGTGTTTCTTCTTATGCACGAGGAGTTCCCTATATTAGGAATAGTGTTTTTACTAGAACTCGACTGTCATATAGTTCCGGCACCTTCACGGGAAATTACTCTAGAACATTAAATATACCAACAGCATATAGTAGGGACGTGGACTATATTGGTAACTACCAACGAACTAGATCTACCACTTATTACGTAGATATAGGGGGTGGAGACTGGTTCGAGTTTTATGTCGCTATCGCTGCACCTTCTTACATAGGGGATTATACTAGAAATTTTATAGGTAATTATGCTAGATATCGTGCACAAACATTTACTGCGGGAGTGTCTTACACAGGTAATTATTCTCGAAACTATGCTGGTAATTTTTCAGGTAACTACACTAGGGCCGCTAACTATTCTCGTAACTTTACTGGAAACTTTACCGGCAATTATGGTAGAACATTATCGTCCTCTCGTACCTTTACTGGAGACTTTGTTGGTGAATACTCAAGAAACATTGAGTATAACAGAAATAGAATAGGATCTGGTGGTACTGTCACGTCAACACGAACATCTACAGGTGGAGGAGGTCAAGTCACAGACCATTTCATGTATGGTTCAAAGTCTGGATTTAGAGCTGGTTGGAGATATACAATATCCACTGGAGAAATTAAGATCTACAAACTGGGTTCTGAAATTGCTTCCGGTACGGGTAATACCAATACAACAGAAATTGTTTTCAATGGTGTAACTTATCAACGTGGAACTTTCCAGTCCGGTTCATCTAACAGTATTCACCAGTACTATGGTGTCACATATAATGAAGGAACCACACCTTATGTTGGTGACTTCACAACTGCGACTACCTATACCGGAAACTATGTAAGCGCTTCTTCATATAACAGAACCAGAATAACGAACAGTACTGGAGATTTCACAAGAACATCAACATATAATAGAACTAGGGCAGCAGACAGAAGTCAAAGTTATCTTGGTACAGCAGAGTATCTAAGAACCTCTACCCGAACTAGAACCAGTTCATATACTAGAGATAGAGCTGGGGCTGAATCCAGAACTGTTTACTATGAAGGAAACTATAACAGGACCAGAGTCGCTAACTATACTAGGGGAATATACGCTGAGTTCACCAGAACTTCCAGTAGAACACTCTACTTTGCGGGGAACACACCAACACCCACCGATTACACAAGAACTCGAAACGTTTCTTATGAAGGTAACTTCACTGGAAATTATAATAGAGATTTATTTTATACTGGTGGCGTTGACTACACTAGAGGGTTTGTGGGAAACTTTGGGAGAACGAGATCCAGTAGTTATAGTAGAACATCCGCATACAATAGGACATTGACATCCAATCGCGTTCGTGTTGGTGATTATAATAGAGAGTTGACTTACAACCGAACCAGAACAAGCACCTATACTAGAGATCGTCAGAGTGCAGCGGGAGAAAGTTATACTCGAAACTTCAATGGAAACTTTGTCGGTAACTATATCGGTAACTACACAAGGTCTTCTTCCGGTACAAGTTCTGGAGTATCTGAAGTCAAGTGGAGGGGTGAACAGTTTGTCATGGAACTCCGTGTGGGTTCTGCTGGAAATTCATTGACTCTAGGGCAGAACGATCCAGACTCTATCATACTTGATTCCAAAACATTTACATTGTTTGATAATGATGCGGGTACTGTCCTCGCGACCACGGGAGTCACTGTATCAGACACAGACACCACCCATAAACTTATTGTCGATTTCAAGTCTGACGGGAATCAGGTTGCTAGTGGAAGAGTCACAACACTCGCTAGTTCGGTTTCAGCGATCATGGCCGGACCATTCGACCTCACCGATGGTGTAAATGAAATTACGGTAAATAATGCACCACAAGTAGTTTCGGGATCGACTGTTACTTACTATATACATGTTAACAATAACGGAACTTCTGGGTACTGGGCCCCAGGCGGTCAGTATACCGTAACACGAGTTCCTTCTAATGACAATGATGGTCAGGATCCACCACCAGATGGAAGTCCAACCGACAGTGATGGAACAACTCCAGGCGGTCCTTCTATACCGGACGATGATAATCCACCCGCACCGGACTCAGGCTCAGATTTCAAATAGAGATAAATAAAATCATGGATACTTTAAAATACATAGCATATATAAAACCCACCACTGGAAAAATAGTAAGACTTACTATACCCCAATACAAGATAGATTCTGAAGGGTTGGGCCCAGACGGAAACTTCGTGGTCCATGTAACGTCCGCCAATCTACCAGAAAACTGTGATGATTTGGGATACTTTATGGACAACTATTGGTATGATACTGGTGAACACAAGTTTGTTTTCGTGGGGTTGCCTTGCAATAGTCATGCGACTTGGAGTCTAGAGAAAGGATGGTGGGATTGGGATCCCGAACTTGTAAAAGTGGATATCCGCAAAACAAGAAATGCATTGTTGAACGCCTGTGATTGGACTCAACAATTAGATGTACCACTAAGTGAAGCGAAACTTCAAGAATGGGTGACATACCGTCAACAACTTCGTGACATTACAAAGAATATTCCAGATGACATTTTATCTGTAAATGATGTGGTTTGGCCAGTACAACCATAAACAAAAAACAATTTGAGAACTATTGCGAAAAAGTGTGGTTACTTCGGTTCCCGCACTTTTTTTTCTTATAAATAACTCTTGTCATTAACCAATAAATCCTTTTAACTTAAAAGAGAGACGATATCGTGTCAGCATCTAGTATACCACTAAAACTTCAAAATGCTAATGGTGACCTACAGGAATTCACTCCATCGGATGAGATGTATCTATCCTTTGCAGTGGGACAAGCATTAGTTGCGGCCGCTTCTAATGACGTTGGTAATATCAGTTTAACTGATGGCCAATCAATCGGTTCGTTTGTAGATTCTTACTACAATGAAATATCTGGCACCCACCCTGCTTCACAAATAACGGGTGCCTCAGTGACCACCACTCTGAAGCAAGTGAGTGGCCCAGCAGACGAATCCGGTGCAGACTTTGTCCGCCCAGTAGGTTATTACGACGTTGATCCAAACCCAGGCTTCTACGAAATGGTAGATGGGGATATGGACAACCTAGCAGGTCGTGTTCTGTCTAACTTAGTACAGAACGACTATATCGGTACTTTCAAACTGTCCGCTACTCAACCAAGTCCAGACTATACAAAGTTTATTGACTCTGTATTCTCTGACACTCATGGTAATGGTAGCGCAGGTACCGTAGTAACAAACTATCACATTTGGATGCGTACTTCTATGGCGGCAGTTGCTCCAGTTCGTCCAGTAGCGACAAGCTACGACGGTTCTGGTTTCAACGGTCTACGTGAAATGACGGATGCGCAGATTCAGTACACACTGGGTCAACGTATTAAGTCAATGCGTGCTACGTCAGGAGCGATTGGTTCATACCAGTTACGTTCCACAGCACAAGGCGCACCGACAGTCCCAGGCTCATGGTTGCCTGTAGGTACTGCACAGAACACACGTCGAACTCCAGTTGATGTTGCATACGCAAGAACTCGCGTATCTTCATACAACCGTGCACGTGTTTCTGCATACACTCGTACTCGCGTATCTTCATACACGCGTAATAGTGTAAATACATTTAGTCGTACCTTTGTAGGAGACTACACTGGTGCATATTCACGCGACTTCGTAGGTAACTACTCGCGTGACTTTGTTGGGAACTACTCGCGTACTCGCCCATCATCGTACTCAGGTACATATGCAAGAACTCGCGTATCATCGTTTGCACGTACTCGTTTAACAGCGTTTACTGGATACTTTGCGGGAACTTACTCACGCGCACGTGTTTCAGTTTATACACGTAACCGTATAACACCATTCACTGGTACATTCTCACGTAACCGTGTTTCAACATACACTCGTGGTCGTGTATCATCTTACGCCGGTACTTATTCTCGTAACCGCGTTTCTTCATACGTTGCAGACTATACACGCAACCGTGTTTCAACATATTCTGGAACATATTCGGGCACTTACTCCCGTCTACGTGTTTCTGCTTATTCTGGAACATACTCGCGTAACCGTGTTTCATCTTATGCTGGAACATATACGCGCACACGTGTATCTACTTACGCAACTGACTTTACCCGCACCCGTGAAGAGAACTTCGCAGGGACTTACACTGGTTACTATACTGGCGTATTCTCTCGTGCTCGTGTATCAACATATACGCGTAACCGTGTAACAGGTTTCGCAGGTAACTTCATTGGTAACTACTCTCGCAACTTCCAAGGTAACTATTCACGTAACTTCGTGGGTAACTACTCTCGTGGATTTGCTGGAGATTACGTAGGTAACTACTCTCGCGTATCAACACGTACATCAACTCGCACACGTTACAGTGCTTACGCAAGAACACGCATCACTAACTATGTTGGTGACTTTACTCGTGATCGCGTCACTAACTTTGCGGGTAACTTTGTGGGCAACTATGCTCGCACCTTCGTAGGAAACTACGGTGGTAACTTTATTGGAAACTACGCTCGTGACTTCGTTGGAAACTTCGTTGGAAACTACGCTCGCGCATATGTAGGTAACTACTCTCGCGGATTCGTAGGTAACTACGGTCGTAACTTCCTTGGAAACTTTGTCGGAAACTACAGTCGTAACTTCCTTGGTGACTTCACCGGAAACTACGCTCGTGGTTTCGTCGGTGACTTCGTTGGAGATTTCGTAGGTAACTACGCACGTACTTCAACTCGTACATCGACTCGCACACGTTACTCTGCATATGCTCGTACTCGCGCAACGAACTACACTCGCAACCGTGGTTCTGCTTACGCTCGTACATCTACTCGTACTCGTTACAGTGCATACGCAAGAACTCGTGCAACAAACTATACAAGAACTCGTGGTTCAGCTTACGCACGTACTCGTATCACTAACTACGTTGGTGACTTCGCGCGTACATCTACTCGTAGCAGACCATCTACGTTCTCTTACGCACGTACTCTATACTACGCAGGTGACTTCGTAGGTAACTATGGTCGTACTCGTGTAACAAACTATACTCGTGCTTCAGCGGTAGGTGTAACCTATACAGGTAACTACACGCGTAACCTATACTACGTTGGTAACTATGCTCGTGGATATGCAGGCAACTTCGTGGGTAACTACACACGTAACCGTGCATTCTCATACGTAGGTAACTACGCTCGTAACCGTGCATTCTCATACGCAGGTAACTACACACGTACTCGCGCAACGAACTACACTCGTAATAGAGTTGTTGCTGGTAACTCTACTCGTGTAAGCACAAACGGTGCTGGTTTTGTTGGTAACTTTGCAGGTAACTATGCAGGCAACTTTGCTGGTAACTTTACACGATCTACATCATCAACACGTACATCAACACGTGTTTCTACTGGTGCTGGCGGTCAGGTAACCAACGCATATTCCGGAAATAACTGGTCGTTAACTACAGGTTGGCGTTCGGATAGTGAAGGTGGAACCAATTTTGTTACCGTTTATATTAATGGAACTTTAGTTGGAGGCATGACAGGAAGCGGAACATCTCTGACTGCTGGCGGTGTAACATATTATCGTGCTGCTTGGCGAAACACGAATGGATTCGTATCACATTATGGTGTTACTTACCAATCGGGTGGTGCCTCTTATACTGGTAACTTTACTGGTAACTTTACAGGAACTGCTACTTACACTCGTACTTCTACAAGAACGTCAACACGTACTTCGACTCGTACCCGTAGTAGCACTTTCTACTACACAGGTGATTTTGCGAACTCAACAACTTATGTTGGAGATTTCGTAGGTAACTTCGGTGGCACGTATACTCGTACTCGTACCGGAAACTACACTGGTAACTACGCACGTACTCGCACTGGTAACTACACTGGTAACTACTCACGTACTTCGACACGCACACGTTATAGTGCTTACGCAAGAACTCGTGTTGCGACAGGTACTTACACACGTGACCGCGCTGCGACACTATACTACACAGGTGACTTTGTAGGTAACTTCGCTGGTGCATACTCACGCACATCTACCCGCACATCAACCAATACTGGTTACTACTCACGCACACTGACTTACGCAGGTAACTACGTAGGTAACTATGCGACAACGTTCACTGGCGATTTCGTCGGTAACTATGCGCGTAACTTTGCGGGTGATTATGTTGGTAACTTCGTAGGTAACTACGCTCGTGGA
>VMHT01173561.1_pt1 | contig 12194 bp, 13 predicted proteins | sample 4693611 | NCBI WGS metagenome assembly VMHT01 (sample SAMN12280063, study PRJNA550983) | marine metagenome | isolation source: seawater sampled from same location over 5 years 0.02-0.2 micron viral filtrate | place: USA: collected off the coast of southern California halfway between the port... ...
ATCGAAACGCCCGGGCCGCTGGCATGTCTGAAGTCGAAGCGCGACTTGCGTCCGACCCCGGATACGTGCCGCCGGCCGAAGCCGGTGCCGAGCTCGGCCGAGTCGATGAAGATGTCGCGGGCGTTGAGTCGCTACAACTTCGAGGCGAGCTTGTCGACTTCGAAGAGGTCGAAGAGGTCGAAGAGGTCGAAACCGACGCCGCCGTCGAAGCCGAAGAGGAAACCGAAGAAGAACGCACCGCCCGGCTATTGGAGTTGTACGGGAGCGACGAGTAATGCCGACTTTTGACGAGTACATGCGCGCCGCCGGCCGGGCCGATGCCGCCGGCGATACCGAAGCCGCTCGGCAGCTTGTACGCGCCGCCGTGCAGGAGCGCGAGAGGGCAGCACAGACGCCCGCTATAGCGCCCGTGCCGGTCGCGCCGACCATTGACCCGGTCGTCGAACCCGAACCCGTACAGGCCGAGCTACCGACCTTCGAGGTAGGCGAAGCGCGAGTCGTCGAAACCGAGGCCGACCTACCCGATGCGTTTCTACCGAGGCAAGAGCCGGGCCGATTGCCGGCGACCTTCGAGTCGCCAGAAGAGACCGCCGAGCGGATTGCCGACCTGGTCGCCGAGGGAGTGCAGAAGCGGCTTGAGGAGCGCGAAGACTCTATCGGCGACGTTGACAAGTTCCTCGAGGACGAACGGCAACGCATCGAAGGCGATGTCGAACGGCAACGCGAACGAATGGTAATCGCAGGTCGCGAAGACGAACCTGTCGAACCAACGGCGTTCTTCCCGCCGACCCGACCGACACGCGTGCGACGGGTACGCGAACGACTCGGCGCCGATGACGACTTCGAGGGCTTCCTGTCGGATGACGCCGAGACCTTGTACCGAGACCCCGACACCGGTGCGCTTCGAGAGCCGACCGCCTTCGAAGAGCTGTTCGAGACCTTCGCCGCGCAGCCGGTCATGACAGAAGCCGAAGCGCGTGCAGCCGACGACAAGGTGCGCAAGGCACGCGAAGACGTCAAGCGCCGAATCGCCGCCGGCGAAGAGGTCAGTTTCGACGAAGCGCAGGTACTCGACCCAGCGATGTCGACGCCGCGCACGGTACTCGGCGCGCTTGACGACGCCATGAAGACCGAGGGCGAGTTCGGCGGCGTGTACGAGTCCGGACTCGGCGCGACGTTGCGGTCGGTGCCGGCCTTCCTGTCGGCTATCGGTCGCGACGTGTATTTTAACGGTCTCGGCTACGAGGTAGACGAAGACGGCCGGCCTATCGACCCGACCGACACGGGCTTTAAGATTGCGCAGATGCGCGAAGCGCTCGGGATTCCGGCTGTCATGACGCGAGTTCCTACGCTCGGCGGTACCGTGCAGACGCCCGTACCTCTGCCGCTGCCGGGCGTCGCCATCTACCAGCGCCGACAGGCCGAGACAGTCGGTACTGACCCCGACGCACGGCGCCAACGGCCAGACGTCGACGTGCCCTCCATTCTCGACGACCCTTCGGGATGGCTTGAGGCTGAATCGCGGCGTATCGCCCGGACGATTTCGAACGATAGAGGCATGGGCGACGACTTTGTCGACGCGCCCGAAGTGCGTGCGGCGTATGCCGACCTGTACGGCGACCCCGATGCGGCGTTCTGGGGCGGTTCGGTCTTCGACGTTCTTATACCGGCCGGTCCGGGCACGGCGTTTCGGAAGGGCAAGGCGGCCTTCGAGTACTTCAGCAAGGCGGCCGGCGAGACATCAACCGCACAACGAGCTGCAGACGCCCTCATCACGACGGCAGAGGTGAACAACCAGACACGGGCGCAACGGTCGTTCTCGAATGCGGCCGCCGATGTCGCGGCTATCGTCGTGCCCGGTCGCGCGTCCGAAGGTCGGCTCGTGCGCAAGGTCGCCGACAACGTCGTCGACATCACACCGGGACTCGACGACACGCAACGCGCCGCCATGAAGGCCGCCGTCAAGGTCGACAGCACGACGCCCGACCAGGTCGTGCGAGACATGGCGAAGGCAATCGACCGGCCGGTATCGGACCCCGACGTGCAGAGGCTTCTAACAGAGGTACAGCTTCGGACGCCCGACGACTTGGTCATGGTATCCGAGGCCGTTGCCGTACCGCGCAAGGTCGCGACGCAGACGCGAAAGGTCATGGGCGACGCCATTCGCAGCCTTCAACGGGCCGACACGCCGGCTGAAGAGGCGATGGTTTTGTACCGCTACGAGATGCCGGCGTATGCGAAGCGCGTCGAAGAAGCCGGCGGACTCGACAAGCTCGACCCGCGAGTACAGAACGTGCTTCGCGAACAGGTCAAGACGCAGGCGGCATACCGGGCCGTGCCCGAAATCGCTCGGGCGGTACGCAAGGCCGACACCGTGTCCGAGTTCCAGGTCTACGTCGAACGCATGGCCGAGCTCGTGCCGTCGACTACCCGTGGGGCATACGGGCCGCTCATGCGCCGCATCGCTGCGGTGTACGGGTCGAAGTCGTACAAGGTGACTCCGGCATCAGTCGCAAAGGCGACACGCGCTTTGCGCGCCGCTGGCGCATCGGCAACCCGCGAAATCAAGCGAGCGCTCATCGCCGAAGCGCGGACCAGCCGCACGGCCGAAGAAGCGCTCGACCGAGTCTTCGCGCGCGAGCTCGGCGAACAGAACCCCGACAGCCTATACGCTCGCATTCTCGGCGACATGTACGGCGGCGAGAAGGTCGAAAACATCATGAAGTCGCTCGCCGTCGACAACGAAGTACTCGGCGGTCGATTGCTTGACGACGTGCCGAGTTCGCAGTCGCTTCGGCGGATTGACGAACACCTGGTCGCGAACGGCGGCGTCAACCGCGTCGGACCCGGCCCCGAAATCGACCGCGCCATGTTGCGCGCCATTCTCGAAGAGGGTGTGCGCAAGCGTCGGGCGCTCGGCGGCAAAGAGTTCGAGGCCGCTATCATCGCCGACGGAACACGACGGGCCGACGTACCACCGGGCGCGGGCGGGTTCTTCAAGGTTCCCGACAGGCTCGACCCGTCCGCCGGTGCACCGGGTAGCCGACTGCGCGAATATCGCCTTCTCGCCAAACCCGAGACCGAGGGCCGCCTGGTTCAAGGCGCCGAAGAGCTTGTGCGGGTACTCGGCAACGAACCCGGCCTTGCGCGTCTCGGGTGGGGCAATTGGCTGGTGACGAAGGGTAGCCGCATCGGTCAGAACCTACGCGACGCCGAGTACGGCATGCGGTACGGCTACTATCTGCCGAACGTGCCCTTCTTGGTCGGCCGGGCGATTGCTCTGCCGATTGTCTCGATTGCCACTATCGGAGCCGAGAACACAATGCGCGCGCTCGCCCGGTCTGCAGGCAAGGCCGTCGACGCGGCCGCGAACCTGTACCCGCGAAGCCGGCGGCTCGGTCTTGGCGTGCCTGACCCCCAAGGCGTGTACTACTCGCCGAAGGTGCTCGACGACCTTCTTGAAGTGCACGGCGGCCTGGGTCGCTCGGCAATCGACCAGGCGCGAGTCAACCGCATCGGGCGCGACATCATTGACCAAGTCGAACGCACCGCCGGCGGTCGCGAGCTGCTATCGGCGGCGAACCCGCTGCGGCCGGACATCGTCAACTTCTATCAGAAGACGGCCGAGGCTATCGAGCTGTCATACCGCCGGTCGGTCTTCGAGTCGGCTATCGCACACGGCATCCTACCAAGCGACGCGGCACTCCTTGCGCGTGAAAGCCTGTTGAACCTTGCCGAAGTGCCGAGCGCTTTAACGAACACGCTCGGCGCGTTCTTCGTGGATGCCGGCGAGAAGTACCTCGCGTACGTTAAATTTGCCGGTCTTGCCGCCCGGAATCCCAAACAGCTGACCCGCATCGCGAAGGCGACGCGCCTCGAGCAGAAGCGACGCGACCCATACGGGCTCGAGGGCGACCGCACGCTTCGAACGCTCGGCATTGTGCCGGTACGGACGAAGGACCGCGACGCCGTCATTTACGGGCCAGAGTCGCCGCATACGCGACCTATCGAACAGACGCTCGACATTATCCGCACGTCCGAGTTCACCATTCGTCGACTTGCCGACTTTGCGCGCCGTTTCGGGAACGCAAAGTATTCGGGTGCGCTCGACGCAGGCCTTGAAGGTGCCGGCGAGCTCGTGCGCTACGGTGCGTCCGAATTGTTGCCCGGCGTGCTCGACGCCCTCGAGAAAGAGACCGGGCCGTTGTCGCGCGGCGCTCGGCCTGGTCGGGCGCTGCAGACCTTCGGCGATACCGAAGCGTTCTGGGTCGCACTTCTCGCGGCAGACTTCGCCGACCCGAGGCACGAGAGCGGTGTTTGGCAGACGACCGTGGACCTACTCGACCCGAAGGTTGTCATGCCGCCGGCCGGTCTCGAGCTCGACAAAGAGACGGCGCCCGACATCTGGACTGCGCAACCGCCCGAAGGAACACCGTTCATCGCGCTCGGCCTGACTCGCGACGGCGTGCCCCGCTACAAAGTCTGGGAACCTTCGCAGGTCGGCTTGCGCAACCTGCGCGCGATTCGAAGCCTGACGCCCGACATTCTCGAACAGGCACTCGGCGCCGGCGCGAGCTTGTACGGGTCAAGCGACAACGTCGACGTCGATGCCTTGTTTCCCGAAGGCGCTACCGCTGCGGTCGGCCGCTTCGTCGGCGCGCAGACTACGCCGGCCGTCGAGCGAGACCCGCGCGTCATCCGGGCCAAACAGACCGAAGCGATTCGCGGCGTTCGCGAAGACGTAGTGATAGAATAAGCCGACCAGGTCGTTGACCGTTGCAAGAGGTGAGACCATGCCGACACGAATTACAAACTTCCTTCACGACAGCAAGGTTGCACCCGGCAGCCCGCCGACGCTCGGCACGGGCTTCGCGACCGCCGACGTGCACCTGCACGACATGACCGGCGACCTTCCATCGTTCAAAGGCGCGGGGCTGTACCAGGGTATCGTCGACCTAATTCACGTCACGCTGACGTCGGCCGGTACCCCGACGACCGTCACCATTCGACTGTGTCTCGACGCGGCCGGTGACCAGACCATCGTGCCCGACACGACGGCTACCCTCGTTGCCGGGATTACAACGGCCGCGACAAAGTGCGCGGCGTTCGCGGTCGATCAGACCATTTTCCAGCAGAACGCCGGCGACAACCGCAACCTGTACCTGTTCGCGAAGGTGGATTCGGGTACTGCGGTGTTCGCCGAGTCCGTCATTACCTGGAGGGAGTAATGCCTATTACTCCATGTTTTGACCCGACGACAGGCGCGTCGGGCGGCGCGTCGGGTGGAGGCGGTACTGTCCAGCCCGTCACCGCACCGGCGCCCACTTCGCAGGCCGTCGCAGCCGGCGGTACCTTGTCGGCGAAGACCTTCTCGGCGTTCACCGACCCCGGCTCGAGAATCGACAACTATGTCGCGACCACGACCACCGCTTCGGGCTCGACGTCCTGGTCGGGGTCTGGTCTCGGCGCGTACACGCCGAGCGGTTCGGCAGACGGTGACGCAGGGACGTTGTCGCTGACAGCCCGCGACAGCTCAAACAACCCGCTCGCAACGGCCGTGCACAGCTACGAGCGAGCAAGCGCCGCCGGCGCGGGTTGGGTCAACAGTCTCACTATCGACCTGACCGGCTTGAGCTCGACGACGTTGTCGGCCGGGTCGCAGGTTGTCGACGGAGTCACAATCGAATGCCAAGACGCCGGCGAGACTGTAGGAGGCGGCGCCGGCCTATCCGCTGCGGCGACTAAGAACGTGTTCGTCGACGTCGCTTCGGCCTTCTCGGGCAACGTCGAAAACCCGAAGCTCTTGGTGTTGAAGACGACCATGAGCAGTTGGGGCGGAAGTGGCACCGGACACGCAGTACGAGCAAGAATGTACAGTGCCGGCATTTCGTCAGTTGGGGCGGCACCGGCCGCGCAGACCAGGTTCTACCCTTCGGGCTCGGCGATGCGACTGCAGGCACAGTGGCAGCATCGATACCCGACCAGTACGGGCTCATTCAGTTCATCAAGCTCATACGACCACGCAGGCGACTCGGCTGTAACCGCGTGGTACAGCCATATCGCAGTAATTCGGGGGACTTACTACGTATGGATTTCGAAGACGCTCGACGTACCGACCAGCCTCGAGGACCTGCTGACGCCCGACGCAGGCACAATCGTCGCCGCAATCAACGCGTACAGCGTCGTCGGAACGGCCGCGTACTTTCCCGCGACCATGTTCGCCGGTCTGTACAATCAGTCCGCGAGCTCGCTCGCGAAGCTCGACGAAATCAAAGCATACGAGTATCGATAATGTCGCACGCACCTACCGAGATTCAGCAGATGCACCTTGACGGCGGCGCCGACCCCGACATCCCATGCGACGAAGTTATCGCGTATTGGCGGCCGGGAGACGAAGCGTGCGATGTCACGCTGAGCGACGGGTCGATTGTCATTTCGGCGCGCACAACTAGCGACTCGGCCGACACCGTAAAAGCCGACATCCAAGACCGCGCAGCTCGAGGCGAGTCGACGCCGGTACTTGCGAGTCACCTCGACGCGCTTGACCTACGCGCCGCCCTCTTGCACTGGGCCACGGGCTGACCATGCCGGTGCGCCGAATCAAGAAGGGCGAAGCCGGGTTCGGTCGAAACAAGTTTGTTGCGACCGGAACACACGACGGCAAGCCGTACACCGTGCGCTTCGGCGATGCGAAGACCGACATCAAGCGCGACAACCCCAAGCGCCGCAAGGCCTTCAGGGACCGCCACAACTGCGACAACCCCGGGCCGCCGAATAAAGCCCGATACCATTCGTGCAAGATGTGGTCGGCGAAGCCGGTCTCGAAGATTCTGAAGGGGTAACTATGGCCAGTCCGTACAAGTGGGGAGCGCGAAGCCTCGAGCGGCTTGCGACGTGCGCACCGCGTCTTCGTGTGCTCATGACGGTCGCGCTTGAGGCCGACGATTGCCCGTTTGACTGCACCGTCATCGAAGGACATCGGATGCTTGAACGTCAGGCCGAGCTGTACGCTATCGGGCGCACGACGCCCGGTTCTAAGGTGACGAATGCGAAGCCCGGGCAAAGCCGGCACAATAGCATGCCATCCGAAGCGGTCGACGTCGGGCCGTGCGACGCTCGCGGTCAGGTCCTTTGGAACAACAAAGGCAAGTTCGACCGATGGGCGGAACACGTCAAGGCGACGGCCGAGCGCTTGAACATCGCGATACGTTGGGGCGGCGACTTTTCATTTTACGACGGCGCTCATTACGAGCTCGTACAGGAAGGAACATGAGCGACGAACAGAAGCGCGAACGCATGCGCCGACTCGGCCGAGCGCTGGTGGTCGGCAACCGTCAGGCAATCATCAGCGTACTCGACCGCGTCATCGAACCGCGCAACCCGCTGTGGGAACGCATCAGCGACATCGCAATCGGGTACGTCGTCGACGCCATCCTTGCCGGCCGCGAAGACGTGGTCGACGGTGCACGCGAAGCGCTCGACCAGCTCGAGGGGTAGTTCGTGGACGACATCGGACTCGGCGTAGGTGGAGGAGGTATCGCGGGCATCTTGACCGCGATTCTTGCGGTTCTCGTGCGCGAGAAGATAAAGTCGGAACCGACAGGTACGCCCGCGCCCGGCGAAGCGCTGGCGGCGATTCAAGACCTCACACAGCGAGTCATTCGGCTCGAAGTGCAGTTGGAGGCCGTGCGTGAAACGACCGACGACTTGCGCAACCTCAACCGGGACTTGTCCGCCCTCTTGCGAGACCTGTCGCGCAAGAGCTGAAGTTTTCGGAGTCGAAGCGCTGGTCGCGCAGACGCAGACAACGCTTTGCCGTCTGCGGCTTGCGATGGAAAGGAAGCCGACTGCGCAGCGTAGCAGCATAGCGTTTGAAGTGTTTCAGGGTGAAGTGCTGCGCAGTCGGCGGAAAAGGTGACGGGTCGGGCCGCGATTATGCTCGAGCTGTGTTCAGGCTGTCTTTTCAACCGCCGTCCCAACCCGTCGAAATTAGAAGGGAATGTCGGACAGGCCGCCGTCGTACTGCGGTCCTTCCTTCGACCGCTGCGGCGCTGTATCGGCGACCTGGTCGTCGGCCTTGTTTCCGACGAAGCCGAAGTCGCGGGCGACGAGCTCGGCCGAAACGCCGGGCGAACCGTCACGCTTCTCGAAGGTGCGCACCTTCGGTTCGCCGGAAACGGTTACCCACTTTCCCTTGCGAAGATAGCGTGCGGCCGCTTCGGCCTTCTTGCCGAACAGTGTCGCCCGCCACCACGTCGTGTGCACGTTGTCGCCGAACCCGGTGTCGACCGGGATGGTCAGTTCGCAGACCGACGTACCGCTCTTTGACTGTCGAAGTTCCGGGTCGCGTGCGATGCGACCGACCAGTGTAAGAATTGCCGTTGCCATCATGCCCTCCAGGTCAGGTCGAGGAGGTCATGACGACCCCGACCCGGCCAACTGTTGTTTTCGACGCAGGTTCGGTAGAGCTTGCCGAGTGCGTCATACTCGGCAAGAGCGTTGTCGATTGTATCGACGGAGAATTGGTACACGGTGACGTCGTACGGTGCGACGTTCTCGACAGCGATGATACGCCAGTCGAGCGTCACGTTCCCGAGCTCGACGCCGTGTTTGTCGGCGAGCCCGTGCAGGTAGTGCGCGGCCTGCAGTTCATAGCCGAACATGCGCGCGTCACGTCGGAAGCTGAAGCGGTGCGTCGACCGCGTCGTCTTCAGGTCGCAGCCGAGAAGGCCTTCTGCGGACAACCGAGAAAGGTCAGTTTTCATGCGACAGTCACCGAAGCCTTCGGGCTGTCGCCAGAAGTGCATCGATTCAACGGCCGTGCGCTTGTCGTCAAGCAGCTCGGCAACCCAAGGATGCGCAAGCACGTTGCGCGCCGCCCGGTTCGCCGTCTCGAGGTCGGTATCGGTCACGAGCTGCAGGCCTTCGGCTTCGGCTTCGGCCTTCGCGACCTTGTACGCTTTCAATCGCTTGTTTGTCTCGTTCGTCACCTTGTAGACCTGGTCGAAGCGCGTCGCCTCGAAACACAGCAGATGAACAAGCGAACCCCACGACATCGAAGCCGACGAAGCCTTCGGGTTGTCGCATGCGTTGCGGAAGTGAAGCGGCGACTCGCGCAAGTGCTTGAGTCGCGAGTAGTTCATCGCCGGATGCGCGTGGTACTCGGCGTCGGTCATATGGTTCGAATCGGAAATCATTCTTCGCCCTTCGTTTGTTTGTAGTTGAGCCAAGCGAGCACGAGGCCGAGCGCTTGCCAAGCGTGAGAGGAGACGCCGTACAGAGGCCCCTGTGAGGCCTTACGGCCGACAGCAGGACGGCCGCCGGGTGTCTCGTGGTCTGCGATGCACGCAGCCCGTACGCGGGCGTCGGCGGACCCCTTTCCCGACAGTACGCCGAGATTCCGAAGCACTTCGCGCCGCGTCATCGTGCAGACCATGAAGCCATGCAGGAGAAGCGCTTCGGACAGTGCGCCGGCCGTCCAAGCGGTATCGAGCATATGCCCGACGACACCCGAACCGATTGCGCCCATCGCCGCCGGCCGTTCCATGACGACCGTCAACCGTTGCCAATCGTGCTCGAGGGCGACCGCGTCGACCTGGTCGCTCGTCGCGGCCTTGTCCGACCAGACAACCCGACGCTCGACGGTGTCGTACAGAACGGCACCGTGCGTCACCGGGCCGGGGTCGATGCCGAGGATAATCACCACGCACCTTTGTCGAGCTGCAGTTCGTTCGCGATTGCCTGCACTTCGCGCTCGAGGTTGCGCATCTCCTGGTTGTAGTCGACGGCGGCAACGCGCAACGCTTCGGTCGCGACCTTGTGCGCATCGGTGACGGCGCGCAGGAAGGTCGCATTAAGCGCTTTTTGATGTCCGATGCGGCGCTTCAGCTCGAGAGCTTGCTTTGCAATCCGCATGCGCTCGGCGTTCATCGGCACCGATTCGGGGTCGGCGTCCTTCGGCTGGTAGTACCAGCGCCGCTTGCGAACGACAAGCGTGTCGACCTTGCGCAGACTGTCGCGCACGGCCCAGTAGTACGACGCCGCCGTCGTGGTATCGACCCCGTCGGGCGCAAAGTGCGCGACGATTGCGCCGAGCTTCACGCCGGGGTTGGCGATGACGTACTCGCGAAGGGCGTCGCCGACAGGCAGTCCGGGCGCGATCATGCTTCAGCCCCTTCGACGTGCGCCTTGATGGCGAGCACGCCGTTGCGTTCATCAAGCCAAGTGTGCGCGGCTTCGAGCTCCGACACTTGGAACGCGCCGAGCGGCTTGCGACCCTTGGCGACGCTCCACACGTTGAAGTCGGTCACAGTCAGGCCGTGGTCAGAGAGCAGCTTCGCAATCTTGCGCGACCATTGTGCGGCGTTAACCGGTACCGGACTCGACGACGTGCTTCGGGCGGCCGCCTGGTTGCCGTCGGTGTCTTCGTCGACGGCGATGCCGAGCATAGAAAGCAACGCATAGCGCCGAAGATAGGTGACGCACGAGCCAAAGGCCTGGATGTCGCGGCGCTTGCCGATAGGCCCGCGCGTCGTGCCTTCGATGACGTGCCCGGCTTCATGACGAAGGACGGTGTAGACGAACACGGTGCCGTCGTCTGGGCTGTAGTCGGGCGTCTGCGTGACTGAAAAGCCGTTGTCGTTGAGTGCCGGAAGTACCGATGCCAGAACGGCCGAGAGACTTGCGTACCGGCTTCGAAAGTGCGGATTGACGGCGTCCTTGAATACGACGCCGATTTCAGACTGTGCCTTCGCGAGCGCTTTGTACGCTGCGCATTCTACCTTCGTTGTCATGACTTGCCCTTGTCGTGGTTGGTTGTGAAGTCGGTCACGCTTGCGACCAAACCTCTCGGAGTACGCGACCCTTCGGTGCGCGTGAAAGTGTAGCGATAGCGTCGAGCCCGTTGCCGGGTGTCATCGCTTCGTCTTCGGCGAGCTCGCGCAGGTAGTACGTCACGCCGTTCGACCGCATCTTCGTAAATCCTGCACGCTGTAGGGCGGCGGACAAAGTGAGTCCGCGACCTTGCGGGTTGACGTCTTTCCCGATTGCCGATGCGAATTCGCCGCACGAAAATCGGTTCTGCGCGCCGCCCCCATTGTTCGTGTACGCCGTCATCGCGCACTGTGTATACCAATCGAGGTACCGATACGCGGCGTTGCTTTGCCCTCGAAGTGCCTCTTCGCGCGCGCTCAACCACCACTGTTCGCCGGCGCGGTACAGGTCGCGCGCTTCGGCGAACATCTGGTCGCGGTGCGTGTCGATGTGCTCGAGGTCGGCCGGCTTGTCGGCGCACGGTACGACCCAGTACCGACGGTCGCCGGTCTTGTCTCGAAGGAAGTCGCGCTCGTTTGTCGTCGCGCAGATGACGGTATGCCGGCGGTACGTGCGGACCTTGCGCCCGAAAGGCGGCCGAAGGCGGTCGACGCTCGAAGCGATGAAGGCCTTCCTGGTCTCCTGGTCGGCCGTCGAACCGCTTGCGAGCTCGGCGTCTTCGTACAGCCAACACGAATAGAGCTGCAGATAGCTGTCTTTGTCGCGCAGGTTGAGCCGGGTGTCGCTGAATAGCTGACCTTTGAACCCGGGCAAGTCGACCAGGCGGCGCAAAAACTGGCTCTTGCCGATTCCTTGTCGACCTTGAAGGCAGACTACTGTGTCCATCTTCGAACCAGGCGAGTACAACCGGGCCATGAGGCCGAGCATGAAGCGCCGAGCGTAGGCGCGGAAGACCGGCAAGTCTTCGCAGCCGAGCGCATCGATGAACAGACGCTCAAGGCGCGGCCGGCCGTCCCACTTGAGGCCGTCGACGTATTCCTGCACGGGGTTCCGGGTGTGCTGCCGGCATACAAGTTCGATGGTCGAGTACAGCGTCTCGCGCCCGATGCGCCAATACCAGCCGTACGCGCCCTCCATATGCGCGAGTATTTCGATCCAGGTCGTATCGTCGACGGTGTCGCCGCCGTTCATTTCGCGTTCGGCGAAGGAGTCGTACCAGAGGTCGAAGGTCGTGTCGTGCGTCAGCATCGCAATCAAGTTGCCGACGCTCTTCGCAATCTCGCCGACGCCGCCCTTTTTCTTCGGCGGCATGCGCACGAGCTCGGCAAGGCCTGAAGCCTTTGGGGCCGTGTACGTGTTCCAGTACGTCGTCGCGCTTGGCGAGCTGTAGTACCGCGTGCGGCCGTCGGGCTCTCGGGCGA
>VMHT01081136.1_pt1 | contig 12192 bp, 19 predicted proteins | sample 4693611 | NCBI WGS metagenome assembly VMHT01 (sample SAMN12280063, study PRJNA550983) | marine metagenome | isolation source: seawater sampled from same location over 5 years 0.02-0.2 micron viral filtrate | place: USA: collected off the coast of southern California halfway between the port... ...
GATGTGGTCGTAACATTTGAGAATACTGGCAATGCCGGAACTACTCCGGCGGTGACTGTTGTTGAGAGAACGGTTGGGACGTCGTCTCCTTCAATATATGACTCCGAATAACTGAAGCTATCGCCAGCAGTGGTAATGCTGTAAACACCAGGAGTGTAACCAAGAGCAGTCCCGGAACTAAATGCAGTGAACTTGCTAGCAGTGTCCAAAGTGACGTTAGACCCAGATATTGCCAGTGAACTCGGCTGCCGAATTGCGACTGATCCCGCTCCATCAACCGACAATGAAACGCTCGACTGAATTTTATGCGTAATGTCTGCCTGCACTGGAGCGGCAAGCAAGCTGGCGGCTAGCGCCAGAAGTGCCTTTTTCATTGGATTCCGGCTTTGGTGTCCTTATTGTCTACGTTAACGTTTTTCTCGTCCTTCTTTTTCTTGTTGAGCTTGCCTAGAGCTGGCGTGTAAGTAGCTGCCGTCCCAGTGAGCAAGCTGGCCGGAAAAGTTGGATCGACGGCTTGGGAGAAAATGCCAAGGTAGTTAGCGGTCAAGATGCCCATTGACCAAAGCAGGATCGTGACGCGAACAACGTCACCCAGCCAAGAGCTGCCTTGGTCCTCTTCCTTTTCTTGCTGATCTACAGAGTTGGTGGCCATAGCAGAACAGAGCTACCGTTACAGGGTAACTAGGTCAACCCAATGCTTCTAGTTCTCAAACCCATTCTTATGACCGCCTGGAAATCAAGGGCGTTCAAAGAGCTGATCGTGGCAATGTTAGAGCGCATCGTTGCCCGCAGCGACAACGATTTAGATAACCTTGCTGTAAAGCATCTGAAGGATTTGCTACTTCCTGACACTAGGCTGGATAAATAGGTAGTGTCTGGCATCATCCAACTGACCTTGCTGCTGTTGGTGCTAGGCGTGCTGTCTCTCCTGCCCTTTTTTGAACGCTTTTCTAAAGATGCGCCCCACCGCATGGCTGCTGTTAAACAGCTTGAGGAGTCCATGCCGCCGGAACTACTGGATGAGGATGCAGAGTGGTTCCAGGCTTGGAAGGCAAGCGGGTATGACCAAGAGATTTATATGCCCTACTTCAAGCAGCTCGACAACAAAACAGGCACGGGCATCAGGGAGTGCTTCTCCTCGTCAGCAGCAATGGTGGCGTCTTTTTACCGCCGCGTTAAATCGGACGATGAATACAACAAGATCAGGGCAAAATTTGGCGACACCACGTCAGTAGAAGCTCAGTTGGCAGCGTTGCGCAGCCTTGGCTTAGAGGCTGAGTTTCGCAAAGACGGCAACGCTGAGATGGTTGAGCTTGAGATTGAAAACGGTAGACCTGTTCTCGTGGGCTATCTGAGCGCAGGAAATATGCTTTTGGGTGAACCACCTATGTGCAGTGGCTTGGGATGCGGTCATTGGGCGGTCATTTCTGGCTACTCACAGAAGAACAGTGATGATCCTCTTTGGATACTTCAAGACCCACGCGGCTATCCCGAAATGGAAAAGGGCGGCTGGTCTAACCCGCATTTAGGCCGCAACGTCAAGGTCAGGCAGGCGGCATTCAAGCCACGCTGGGAAGCGGAAGGCCCTAGCACGGGCTGGGTCATCCTTGTTAATGACTGAAACAGTGTTTACCATCCAGAAAAGTACATCCTGGAACAATCCAATGGGCTGGGCAGACTGGATGCAGGTAACTCCCACGACTGAAGAATTGTTTGAGGTTGAGCGCAGCGTTAGGGAAGTAAACAAGTGCGATGACGAGGAGGCTCTAAAAATGCTTTGCTCGGCCTTGGTGAGGCAAAGCTGGCATCAGTCAAAACTGCTTAGTCAAGCCGTTGGACGGATTGGAGAGCTAGACGCCAAAATTGCTTGCTGGGACGTTTGAGCAAAAGTCTTCAAGCCTTCCAACACACTTGCTTTCACCGCAAACTCAGAGCGCCAAGTTTCGGCTGATCTACGAACGTTTTTCCAGGTAATCGCTTCATTTGGAACAACCACTTCAGCTGTAGCCCAAACGTGGTCACAGGCTTTGCATTTTCGCCGACGGCTTATTGCGCCGGGGGTTGTGTGCCTTGACTCCAGTACGGAAATCCATGTGGTGTGACACTTGGGGCATTGCATCAGAACGAGCAGGGGATAACTACAGAGTCGATTGAAAAAAGCCTTTTTAGCTGAAGACGTGCAAACTCAGCCTTGATCGGGGCGCTGTAGCTGCAGGCGTCTTCACGCCGATTTGTCACCATAAACCTCTGCGGGCCTACTTCATAGAGCGCCGCAAGGTAGGCAGGCTCAACCTGGTTCGTTTTGAGAATGTAGCGCACGGGCTTCGTCAAATTTTTCCTGGCGCTTCTGTTTAGCGGTTCCCTTGGCTTGGGCATCCTTTTCCACTGCATCAATATACAGTTGTTCGCAATCGTCGGCTAAACGCTCATAAACCGTAGTCCTGATCCAGCTTGTAGCCTTGACACCTTTGGCTTTGGCCAAAAATTTGACTAGCTCAGCTTTGTGCGGGTCAAGCAATATCTGGAAATAGGTTTTGTTGCCGTGGCGGATAGCCATGCTGCATTTATGTGCTACAAGTACCCTACCATGCAACTGGGGTGTCGGCCTTTTTCTTCCAAGCAGTGCTTTGGGCGCGGCGAGCTTGAGCACGCTGGTTCGTACAGCCCGCTCGCACTTCGTGCGCCCTTTCTAGGAACATCGCAGCTCGCTGCAGATCACCCGTTGCCGCGATAGCAATCGCCGCGTTTAACCGCTCCATCACGATTTGCCTGCCGGTACGCGGCATCCATCGCCTCGTTCAAGTTCTTGTAATACGTTACCGACCCTTTGCAAGCGCAAAACCATGTGCCCTCGTTGCAGTACACGCTGACCATCAGTGAGTCTCCATCCAGGTTTTACCGATAGAGACTTCCGCCAGCGCAGGGATCTCCCCAAGCCATTGAGCCTCAGCCTCCTCCATCACCTGTTTTAGGGTCGCCGCCCACTCCTGGGCCGCATCCTCCCTAACAAGCAACAGAATCTCGTCATGTACGGCAGCAGCAATCCGCACCGTGTCTTCACCCGCCTCTTTGACCATCGGCCACAGTCGGCCCAAGGCGTGCTTGAGGATGGCGGCACCTGCTCCCTGGATCGGCGTATTGCACCGAACTGTCGATCGGTTCATGTCGCCTATAAGACGGCGGCGCATCAAAGACCTGGGGATGCGCACTGATGCCCAGGGGGCTCCCTCAGTCTTTTGACAATGCGCGGCATTGGCCCGCTGCCAGGCTGCGATGCCTTGGAACGTCTCTAACCATCCGTTACGGATCTCGGCGGCGCGCTCTTCGGACATCGTTATGCCCATTCCGCCTGCATAGTTCCTCAGACCGGCAGCACCTGCGCCATACAGAAGTCCGAAGTTTGCAGACTTTGCGGTCTGACGATCACAGCCGATTGACTCTGCTGTAACGGTGTGCGGGTCTTCACCGTCTTTAAATGCCTGGATCATCCGAGCGTCATTTGCCACAGAGGCGGCAAGCCGGAGTTCCATTTGCCCGAAGTCGGCATCGACCAATAGATATCCCTCAGGCGCTTCAACACAGCCTCGAAACTGCGGGTCTCTAGGGATCTGCTGATTGTTTGGTTTGACGCATGACATACGCCCAGACTCTGCGCCGAGCTGCATATAGCTGGCCCGCACAAAGCCGTCCTTATCCATCTTTTGTTGGATTGACTCGATCATCTGACGGCGCTTTTCGCACCTTTTCCACTCCAGGTAGATCTGAATGACTTCATGGTCGGCGGCATGAGCCCGCAACGCTTGCCGCGATGCGCTGCGTTTTCCGCTGGCATCTTTGAGGGATTTCCCCAGAACAGCTTCGAGTTTGTCCAAAAGCTGCTTGGGGCTGTTGATGTTGAAGCCCGCGTACTTCTTAGTCCCGTCCCGAAGTTTGCCCTGGTCCTTGGCCCGCAAATTGAAAGAACCGTCTTCGTCCCTAGGCAGCTTGTGCTCTTCGGGAAGGGCGGCATCTAGCTTTTCTATGAACTCCTGGGCGAGCCCTTTAATGTCGTACTCGTAGTCGAGCTTTCGTTGCTGCAAGTTCTCCGCGTTCCAATGCAGTCCAGTGCGCCACATCTGTGCCATGGCAGGCAGTGCCCTGCATTCCAAACTAAAAGCGTTCATCAAATTATTTACCCTTAGCTTTTCACCCAAAGGCGTGTCTAACGCCATCACGGCAAAAACATCATTAGCGGCATATTCAAGTTGTGCCTCAGTTAATTCACCGCTCCAATCAGACTTCTGGAGTTCCTTAGGCAAGTCTTTGTTCAGATACCTTTTGACCAGGCTGTCTAACGTGTGGCGGGTGTTTGGAACTCCGTTACTGATCAAGCGACTGGCCAACATGGTGCAGTACACCCACCCCGCTGGGTATATGCCGTATTCCTGCAGCCACCCAAGATCGAATACAGCGTTGTGCGCTAACCAGTAACGAACAGGGCTATGAAAAAAGTTGCGGAGTTTTTGCCAGTCCTTCTTACTCATCTTAAAACAGTCGATCAAAACAACTGTGTTTGTGGAAGCTGAGCCGATTTGGAGCAAACGCATTTTTAGGTGCGCAGGCTGCAGCTGGAGCGTCTCCGTGTCGAAGTAAACGGAGGCTGAAGTTGCGATCTTGTCGAGGTGCTCGATGCCTTTGTAGACGGGCATTAGTAGCCCTCCGGATACGGAAGGCCAAGCTTTAGCCAGTGAAGTTCGTGCATGAGTTCCCCTGTTTCAGGGTGTGGGGCATACCAGCCGGATTCTTCTTTTTCCCACCCGGCAGTTTCGCGGATCTTGTCGCGGTCTTCTGCGGTGTGGGTCATGACCGCAGCTCGACTAAAACAGCAGTGATCACAGTTTCGATCTGGCGGGTGTCAAGGTTGTTGCCCGTCCGTTTCCGCACCACGCTGACGAGGTTGTAAAAGTCTTTGGGCGTGAGACCAGAGGCATCGAGGGACGAGTCCCCGGAAAGTTGACGGCGAATCACTTCAGCCCTGGAGACTTTGTAATAAGCGGCTTGCTGGTCGAAGCGTGCAAGGTCTTTTTCTTGAAGGCGGACTGTGACTTCTTTCATCAGATGGATTCGTCGTAAAGGGAACTGCCAGGGCCGTACTTGGCGATAATTTCGGGGAAAGCATCCAAGATTCTGGAGCGATTGCGCGGATCAGCCGCAAGAGCAGCGGCCGCGAGTGTGCTGAAAAACGACCCACCGTAGTGATGGGCCGTTCTGATGGTGGCTCTGATCTGCCGCTCAGTCATGCCTGAGTTGAAGCTGTTGAGATTGTAGCACAACAGGGTATTTCGTCAGCCCCTGCTCATCCCGTAGCCGTGCGGCTTCTGCCCAGCCTTCAGGCGGTTCAGGCATCTTCCAAAGTGCTACAAGGCACTTTTCCCAATACCGAATACGCTCTTTTTCACTGGCGTGGTAATCCGAGAGAACAGGGAGCATCAGCCAAAGAAGGGGGCGTCGAACTCCAGGGGAGGGATACCCCCATATACCTGATCCTGCGCGTCAAAAGCCTGATCCTTTGCAGGAGAAGGGTTCTTAACGACATCGGCTTTTGTCAAAAGGTCATCTTTTGTCAAAAGGTCTGGCTCAGGGGACTTTTGACAATCAGAGACTTTTGACAGAGGTGGTTTGTCGTTTAGATCCGTTCCAGGGGAAGAGGTTTGACTTTTAACACTCTCTCCCACAGACGCCCCCCGTGCGCGAGAGGAGAACTTCCCTGGAACATCCGTACCAACGGCGTGCCAAAAGTTTGGCTTGCGTCCTTTCAGCACCAGGTCAGCTGGAGCGTCACACCGCTCGATCAGCTTCTGCGCCTCCAGCTTGTCGAGGCTGTACTTGATCGCCCGCTTGCGGTGAACGCCGCCAAGGTTGTCATGATCCACGAAGTCCTGAATCGTCCAGGGCCTGCGGTTGCGATTCATCTCCTGGAGCATCGCCAGCATGTGCCCGTTCGGCCCGTCCATCGAGGTGTCCTTTGGTTCGGGCACAGGCTCGATCTTGTAGGTGAAGTCCCCCAAGAGGCTGAACACCTGGCGATGCCCTTCGCGATTGTCCCGTGACTTCTCCACGGTGATGAGGCGGCTGTTGAACAAGATGCCCAGCTCAGCAATCTGCTTGTTGTCGAGCTTCTGCATGTTCCAGGTCTCATCCACAGCTGCCTTGATGGCACTGGTGCCCCGGAACCCACCATTCCGGTTGTTGTGGTGAATCACGATGATCGAGCAGGCCGGGAAGTCCTTTCCGTTCCGTCTCGCCAACCGCTTCAACGGCAACGCGTACTCCCGCCGGTTCTCCTCGTAGGGGTTGGAGTCGTTACAACCATCCAGGCTGTCGATCACCACCAGTCCATAGCGGTGCTCCTTTTGGATGTTGCAGAACTTGCGATACCACTGCATGTCCCACTCAGCCATCACATCAACGCCGCTCTCCACACCGATCCTGTGGAACTGCTCGCGCAGCACCCTCTCGCTCTGATCACCGTTGAGCCAAAGGCACCTGGACTTAAGCACTGGCACGTTGTTGCCATGCACGTTGAAGGGCAGCCCCTGACTGATGTGTTTGCACAGCGTCTGACACATGGCCGACTTGCCGGTGCCGCCATCAGCGTGGACCAGCAACAACCAAGGCTGCGGAAGCCACCCTGGGATCAGATACTCGAAAGGCGTGTTGTCCAGATCGCTAACCGCAGCAGGCTTACAACCACGGTTTCGCTTGTAAGTCAGGTGAGCGTCAAGCAGCTTGTCGATCGCTGCTGCGCCTTCACGCTGCCGCCCGCCCTCCTGCGCAAGGATTGTCTTTGCCTGGTCCGCATACGCCGGGTTGTCGTAGGTCTCTTCGATCTCCAAACCACGGGCGACCAGCTCCTCAGGACCTAGGAACTCCAGCTTGAACTTCGCTGGCGACGCCTGGATCTCTTCCACCAGCTGTGTAAGACCGTCCCTTTGAAATCGGGTGCGATCTGGATCGACCGCATCTGCCTCCCGAATCAGACTGCCGAACCCGAGACCGCCACCAGTGAAGCCAGCAGCCCACCGTTGAGCGCAGGGATTTTTACCGTCTGCCCAGTCATCCAGATATTCCGCATCTTTCTGGCTCCACTGCTCCCAGAGCCTCAGACCATCCTGATTCGGCAGCTCGCTGTGGAGCATCGCGCCGATCTCCCACCAAAACTGCTCACTGAACGCGCCACGCGGTTCGATAACGCTGAGGCAGCTCTCAGCGATCGCGATCTTCTCTTCCCTGGAACGATTGGCATACCGGGTGTCGCGCAACTTGCGGGCGCTGTCTTTCTGGTTGACCTTGCGGTACTGCTCCCGCATTCGCTCCAGCAACCACTCAGGAGCCTCTGGAACGGCGTTCGGGTCGCCGTGGAAGACATACTCGCCTTTGTCTTTGTAAGCACCGCAGAGCACGCCCTGAGCACCCCACAGCACCTCCCAGCCTTCCTGCCCGGCAGCTGTATGGCTCAAGCCTGAAACACGGAGCCGATCTTCCTCTGGAACAATGAACAGATATTTGGCGGCGTGATCCCTGGGGGAGACGACCCGAGGCGCTTTGTCGAGATCGTCACCCCACTTTTCCTGGATCGCGCCAAGGTTGCGGTCAACGTCGAAGATGACGAGACCACCGGAGCGCATACCGCTATAGACACCGACAGCCTTGAACTGATTGGGCCACTCTTTGATCCACTGGGCCGTGAATTTGGGCGACAAGTTCTCCCTGCACGCACGCCCTAGAGGAGATTTTCCCCCAGCGATGCGGGGCTCTTCGCCGGGCTCTGCGGGTAGTTGTACGCCGTGGGCGTAAATAGGCGCCGTAGCCCAGTTCTGGGGCAGGCTGAGGATGAAATCAACAAGATTCATGCGCTACAATCCGTGTGTTCGGTAAATAAGTCAAATCCCCCAGCAGGCCGCCCGCCTCTGGGGTTTTTTCATTTTAGGGCGCTTGTCAAATGCTGCGGGGGTGCTACATTTGCAGAGCACCGGGCAACGCGCCCACAGCAAACACAACTATGCCATTTATCTCAGAGAAGAACAAAGCGGCCGCTGCTGGCGGTGGCGGAGGCTACCTCAACCCCTCTAAAATTACGCCGGGTAGCTCTGTGCGTTTTGCACTCCTGGACGACCAGCCTCTTGAGTTCTTTGAGTGCTGGGGCGAAGACGCCAACGGAAACTCCCGCCCGTTCCGTTTCTCCGAAGATCCCTCCCCTGAAGAGATTAAGGAAGAGATGGGCGAAGATTTCAGCCGTCGCATGAACCGTGATGGCAATGGTCCGGAGAAGGTCAAGTTCTCCATCGCCGTTCCCGTTTACAACTACGACAGCCAAAAGATCGAGGTTCTGCCCTTGACGCAGAAAACTCTGATCAACGAGCTGGACTCCATTAGCCAAATGGATGATTACTCCGAGCTACTGGATTGGGATTTTGTAATGGGCAAAGAAGGCACTGGCTTGGAAACCAAGTACAGCCTTCGGCCTGCCCCTCGCAAGAAAGCTTCTCAAGCGCATATTGAGGAAGCCTGGTCCGAAGCAAGGGCCACCGGCTTTGACATCAACCGCCTGCTAACCGGCGGCAGTCCCTTCAAAAAGGACTAAACCATGCCAATTCAGATTGGCGTGATGCCTAGGTCAGGAAGCTTTAGTACAGATGATTGGGCTTTGGACTGCCCTCGTTGCGGTCCAAACAATGCCCCTTATCTACACCTGGAGCAGTCTCTCATTGGTTCTGGTGAATCCATCAGCCTTATGTACCGATGCGAGTTGTGCGGGGAGGTCTCATGTTTAGACCTGAAGCAACACAGTGGTCAGACACTTGTCCACTGGACACTTGATTAACTTCGTAATCTTGGGGGCCTAGCGCCCCCTTTTTTTAAGAAGTAGGCTTAATTATCCTGGTCCGGCTCCATGCCTGAACTGCCCGAAACCGTGACCACATTTATGGAAGACGGTTGTGTGGCCATATCTGTCGGAGATCTAACTGGCGTTGTGTCTAGCGCCCACCTCGTCGAGCCCAAAGAACACCAACTGCAAAAGGCTTGGCTGGAACGAAAAGCAGAAACTACTGATGCCCGTTGAAACGCAGAACGCATTAGCGGGCCTTCGCCGCTGGACCCTGGTACGAGACGACAGCGGACCCTACCGTGTGTATCGCGACGAGTCCGGTAAGTCTTACGCCTCAGTTACCCACATCCTTAAGGAGACCTCCCCGCAATGGCAGAAAGATGCACTGGATAGATGGATTCAAAAACCAGGCTCTACCTTTGAGCGTGATATTGCCTGTCAGCGCGGGACTTTGGCTCACGATCACGCGGAATACCTTCTCAAAACGGCGGCGAAGCTGGCTCGACAAGCTGCCAACAAACGGGGCAGCTGGCGGAGCGGAGATGATGGCTTGGAGCGTGCCCCTAAACAGATCACTCACTGGGCCATCGACAAAGCCGCCCAGGGTGCGCCGCGTGTCCCCTGGAGCGCCAGTGGCTACGCCCGAGGTTTACGGACTTGGATCGGAGAGAACGTAAGCGCCATCCACGCTATTGAGTTTTCCGTGCAAGATCCGCGCGGGTGGGCTGGAACGGCCGACGCCCTGATCGATCTCAATGGCACGCTTTGCATTGCCGACTGGAAGACGAGCGTGAACGCGCGAAGCGAGGAGATGCTCGCCAATTACATCTGTCAGGCTGGAGCGTACTCTTTGGGCCTGCAGCATCTGACCGGCCTGAAGCCCAAGGCGGGTGCTGTTGTGGTGGCGCGGCGTAGCGGTGCTCCGCAGGTTCGTTACCTATCCGAGCTAGAGCTGCGCGGTGCTGAAGCTCAGTGGTTGGAGCGCATGGACATCTGGAACGACCAGCAAGAACTGCTCAATGCCTGATCAACTGGGGGTAGCCCTGGAGCGGATCTATCGCGGCCAGGCCAACGTTGCTAAGGAGGCGAAGACACTGGACATGACGACTGAAGAGCTGAAGCGTGTTTTCCGGTTGTATGCCCTGGAGCGACCCGCCGATCTGCAGGCGTGGGAAGAGGAGGAGCACCTTGCCTGGCCCTGGGCTTGACATCCCATCTAGTTGTAGTACAATTAGGGCGTGGGCGAGAGATCGTCCTTTTTCATCGCTTCAAATCAATGGCCCATCGCTACAGCGACCAGCCCAATCCACCTGCTTGGTACGGCCCCGTTTTCACTGCGCTTTTTGTCGTGCTTTTCGGCGGCGCGTTTTGGCTTGCGCTCACCAGCACTCTGGATCAGATGACCGAACGTGACTGCCGCCTTGGTGTTCAAACTGCTTGCGAGGCCCTCAAATGAAACTCGCTGAATTCAACCTTGACGCCATGGACGGCGCTGATAAAGCCTGGGATGCCATCCACGAGTGGCTCTATCGCTACGGCATTGAGATCAGTGCAACCGACGAGTGCGAGCTGCACAACGAGATCCACCACATGCTCAAAAACGTCGAGGCCAAGCAAGTCTTGTAAAAACTTGTCGGGGAGCCTGATGTCCAGTGCTTGGGGCTGAGAGCTATACAACACCTGTTAGTGGAATGGCAGGGAAAGCAGGGCGGGCCATTAGATTTGTTGCGAGTCTGCTGGTCCGATCCATCCCCCGACAACCTCTTTTCCAAAACTGCTAGATCTTCCATCATCATTGCAGCGCCTGTAAGCTCAGGACATGGCAAAGAAGACGCACACAAAATCAACTAACGCTGAGATGACCGCCCGTATAAACACGGTTTACGGCTTGTTAATCAAGTCATATTCGCGGTTTGAAATTTTGCAATATGCAGCGGAGCACTGGGATGTCAGCGAACGTACTGCAGACATCTACATGCAACGCGCAAGACAGTTGATTGCTAAAGACTCAGAAATTGAGCGCCCTGAATGGTTGGCTGCTGCTATTGCACGCCTTGTTAAATATGAGCAAAAGGCTGGCCGCGACGAGAATCTACAGGTTGCAATCAAGGCCCTGGAGACCCAAGCCAAGCTTCTTCGCTTCGACATCTGATGTCGTTACTGGCTGGTCTGACAGAGCCAGAACCTTTGCTGGCGTTTGCTACGCCGCCAACACAGGAATCAGCAGATGGTTTGGTAAAACGCATAAAAGCTGACCTACATCCTGGTCAGCTTGCTTTTGTAGACGATCAATCAACGCAAATTATTGGCCTATCCGCAGGTTATGGAGCCGGTAAGACGCGGTCTTTGTGTGCCAAGGCTTTGGCCCTTGCCATCGCCAATCAAGGCTTTGTTGGCTGCGTCATGGAGCCCACAGGCCCACTGATCCGTGACATTTGGCAAAACGACTTTGAGGCATTTCTGGAGCAGTACGACATTCCGTACACGTTTAGGGCATCACCATTGCCGGAATACGTTTTGCACCTGCCTAGCGGCGATACCAAGATTCTTTGTCGCAGCTTTGAGAACTGGTCACGCATCATTGGCTTAAACCTTGCCTGGGTGCTCGCTGACGAAATCGACACGGTCACGCCGTCTATTGCAGAGAAGGCGTTTCCCAAGATCCTTGGCCGTTTGCGCTCCGGCAATGTGCGTCAGTTTGCTGCAGCATCAACGCCTGAAGGCTTCCGCTGGATGTGGAACACCTTTGGCACAGAAGAGGCACAACAGCGCCCCGACAGAAAGCTAATTAGGATGCGCACAGCAGATAACCCTTATCTGCCTCAAGACTTCATCGAACGACTGCAGGCCAACTACGACCCAAGCCTGCTGCAGGCTTACTTAGAAGGCCAATTCTGCAATCTCACAACCGGCCAGGTCTATGACCGTTTCGACCGGGCAAAGCACGTCATAACCGACATTCCAGACGTAAGCCGCGAACCTTTACGCGTCGGCTGCGACTTCAACGTCGGCAACTCAAACGCAGTCATCGGTGTCCGTCTTGGGAACAACCTCCTACTGATCGACGAGATCAGCGGCGCACATGACACTGACGCCATGGCACAAGAAATACAACGCCGAGCTGATGGACGCCAGGTTTACATCTACCCTGACGCATCAGGCGGAAACAGAAGCACGAATGCCTCGCGCACTGACATCCAGATCTTGGAGTCTTACGGGTTTAGCAATCAATCGCCAAAAGCAAATCCTCCCATCCGTGATCGGGTGGCTTCTGTTCAAGCTTTGCTGGAGAACGGGAAAGGCCAAGTAAGGCTGCAGATTGC
>VMHT01111950.1_pt1 | contig 12190 bp, 14 predicted proteins | sample 4693611 | NCBI WGS metagenome assembly VMHT01 (sample SAMN12280063, study PRJNA550983) | marine metagenome | isolation source: seawater sampled from same location over 5 years 0.02-0.2 micron viral filtrate | place: USA: collected off the coast of southern California halfway between the port... ...
CATATATTGTACTCCTTTTTGTTGTTCATATACTCTTATCCTATCAGAAAACGGACCATCTGTCAAGCGTTTATTTTATGTTGATTTTACTAGCTTTTTAGAGAGAACAGAACCAGAACACTGCTATTTCCAATGATTTATCACCCATTCCTGCCTCGATTCGTGTGGTTTAGGGTTACCGTGGAAGATGGCAACCTTGGCCTTTGGTGATTCTTCAAATGTAAAAGCTGTTTTATGAAATCTGGTCTGACTACGGTCTAGCCATTTATAAGATTGTGTCCATATATCAGGAAACACCTTTAGTTTCTTTACACCTGGTTTTTGATTAATGTAATTAGTAATAACATTCTGGTCACCTTGTAATGCTAAGTCTTTTTGTTTATTTTCTAAAAACTTATCCCATATAAAACTTGTGGCATTTATATTATTAAACTTTAATATACTAGAATTGTACCATTGTTGTGGTTGACCAAAATCTCTGATAACACAGAAACTATCATCTTCACCATAGTTAGCAAAACAATCTATATTATCTTTAATTACCACATCTAAATCAAAGTATAGATTAGGACCATTTAAGTTGGCCTCTGGACTGAACAAAGATAACTTGTGCCAATAGCCTGTGTATTGGTCAAATGGTAATTTTCTTACCTCATAGTTATTGCCTGCCTCTATTTCTTTATGAAACTTAATTCTATCTGTAAACAATATAAACTTGTGTGGTATGGTCAGGTTTCTCTGTACCATATTATACAATACTTGTACATACTTTGGCTTAAACTTCAACCCCCAATTTACACACACTACATTTAACATTATACTAATTGTTCCTGTAAAGTTTTATATGCTGTACCATCTTCTATCTCATCAATTGTAAATTGATTTTCTACCACCATTTTCAACCATTCACCCATAGTCTTATGACCTGGTTTCATAGGTTTTTCTATGTATTTTAAATCTTTTGAGGCAACAAAGTTGGCAATATTATTGTCATGTGTAAATACAGGTACCTTGTTTAACACGGCGTCAACAGCCGCTAAACTCATATTAGTTACCAAAGCATGGCAATTTTTAAGGTCAGTTCGTATGTTTGTATTCCACCATTCATTTCCAGGCCTAGGCTTATTACGAAGCCGTATAGGTCTATCTGTAAACTTTCGTATTTCATTTGTTGCTAAATCTATCCAGTCTTTTTGGTTCATTTGATTGGTAGCCATAGTAACAGTTTGAGAAGATGGACACAATAAGATATGTTCAGTTTGACCTGTGTACCAACCTTTAAAAGTACAATCTATACCTTTTTGTTCTAACTTTCTTAATCTTTTACCATCACCAACCTTACCTCTAACTGTATGTAATTCTCCTTTAACTATTCTAAAATAAGTTTTATCATAGTCGTGTATAATCGGACTAGGGTATCTAGTTATCTGCTCAGTCATATAACCTAGATCAACGTACCACCAATCCTCTTTCTTATTTTCACAATCCATAATCTTTTCTATCTGGTTGTCACCTAGACCCCAGAAAAAGTGTACAGGTTTATCCGTTTCTGGCCAACCTTTTTTAAAATAAGGCCATAGTTTATGTGATAAACAATCTTTACGAGTTATTTGATGATAAATGTTCATAATATTTTTGTGCTGCTCTCATTTTAGGTTTAAGTCCATACCCTCTAGCAAATTGTAAACCTATGTAATTGTCTGTTAAGTTTTCTTTTCTATAGTTATGTCTTATTAAATATATTTGACCAAAAGAATACTTGCCCTCACCATATCTTATCTTTTGCCATAATCTATTACCACTTTTAGATTGCTCTGTTTTCAACCACTTGTATATATCTTCTTTTGGTTTTAAAACTTTTCTATTTACAATGGTCATAAAGTCAGCCGTTTTTGTCTTTGCTTTTTGTTTCTTAACTTCTGGTAAATCATATGTGGCATATTCATTGTTATAGTGTCTATCTAATTCTGCTCCTACTAATGTAAAATTTCTTTTACCTTGTTGTGTGGCTAGTATTTCATTTACTACGTGTGGTATACTAGACTTAGAAAACCATATATCAGTTCTCATTCTGATAACAATTTGTTCTTTGACTTTTGGTAACACTTTATAAAAGTCCCATATTTGATTAGGTGCTGAAAGTGTAAACTCATCATTTGACCTATCATCTTTACACTCATCATAGATATTAAAGGTTGTAAATTCAGATAGAGTGTTATAAAGGAGTTTATGATTTTCTTTTCCTATATTCTCAAATCTTCTTTCACCTGTGTAAACGAATCCTATATTCATTTCCTATTACCAACTCCTCTAGTTTATTATATGGTACATCTTTCCAAGGTTCAAAACTTTCAAGCCAATCAAGTGCTGGCTTCATTTTATCCACACCGTCCCTACTGTTACAATAACTTAATAGATAATCATAACAAACTTGTTTATCGTTAGGGTATTCTTTGTATGTTTGCCTTGTTAAATATAATCTACATAATATTTTTCTTCTTTTATTTTTAGTTATAATCTTAAAACATTTATTACCACTTCTTAAATCATTTTCTCTTAGTAAGTTCAACTCTTTTATAGTATCATCATAATTTAATAACTTATCTCTCTTAGCAATAATCATAAAATCTTCTACAACTTTAAACTTATTTTTGACTTGATATTCTACTCCCATTTCACCATCTAACCAATTTGATCCTAGATAGGCAACATCATTTTCACCATTTAGAATCTTATTTAATTCACTCATTATAACATCAATTGATGACTTTGTAAACCATAGGTCGTTTCTCATTCTAATAATAATAGGGTTTTTAGTCAATCTTACAGCATTTATGTACTGCCAAACCTGTACACCACCACCTTGGCCTCGTCTTAGGTTGTCTGGATGCCAATAGGCGTCTTTACCACCTCTATTGTAAGGGCATGGTAAAAAGTCTTTCTCACCATCACCATTATAAAATTCGTGTATCTGGTAATCTTTTAATCTATCAAAAAACATCTGGTGATTCTTAGACCTAATAGTTTGATTATGTCTAATGTCGCCAGTGTAAACTATATCTATCATAGAAAGTCTTTTAAATTATCTGTATCTCTTTTTAAATTTATTGATGTTGTTCTAGGATATGGGTTGGCCTCATTGTAATCATTGATTGTAATTCTTCTTACATTTTGTAAACCACTTACTAACTCATAGTCTTTGAAACCTAAACTATCAAGTATCTCTCTTGTTCTATCATCATGTTTCTTATGTCTGGCTGTAGTAAATATTATTTGAGAGCCATTGTTTTGATACTTTAATAATATCTTAACATTCTCCTCTAAGGCCACTGGTGCCTCGTGGTACATGGCCTTTGGTTGTGCCTTAATTATTGTACCATCTATGTCACAGAAAAATACTGGTCGATCATTGTATTCAAACCAATCTTGTGCCGTACCCACATCTACATAATTTGTTATAGGTTTTTCTAAAAATATGTGTTTGTTCATTAAACAATCTTGTATGATATGAGATACAAATATTTCTGGTAAGTTTTTACTTTGTAGTTTTTCAAATGTTTCTTTATATAAACCTACACTATCAAACTTATAACCACCTACACAAAACTTATCTGATACAACTTTCTTTTCTATGATACCATTAATGATACCTTGATCGTTTGATATAACAAAACTTTTACTTGCTAATCTTTTTAATACTTCATGTTCGGTAATACTAGATGTACAAACATAATTACCCTCTGTCGGTACATGATCAAAGAAACTATCACAATCTTTTATAAAAAAATCTTTATCATCTGATATGTTGGCCTTTTTTAATATCTCGTACACCGTATGAGCAGGGCCTGTTGTGAGTTCATCTAATACAATTACATTGACAAGCTTATCATATGTATTTTTTATATAGTTTGATATGTTATATTTTGTGTCGTGTTCTTTTAATATTCCTATTGTAACATTGTATTTGCCAATGTAGTATTGTATAGCTCTCTCAAACATCATCATACCCTTGTAGTCAGTTAGGGTGTGTTTAGGCCTCATATTAGGAAATCTTGTTGATAATCCAGCAGCTGGTAATATTATTTCCATAATCTGTTCATTTCTTTTGTTAATAGTTTGTCTTCTATAGTAAATGGTTTTGTATATCTGTAAACTCTTAGTAACATCAAAATTAATATATAATTGTTATTAGCAAGTTCAAACTTCTCTAATAATTTATCCTGTATATTTTCTAACTTAACATCTAATTTATAGTCACTGTTTCTTAAAAACCATTTACATTCTAAATCTTGTCTTAATTTTGCTATATCAAATATATATGAATCATAATCACTGGTCATGCCATCTATTAGATAAAATTGGCCATCTTCACCATATATCATATTCTCTAGTGTTAAATCACCAAAGTATTTTGACCTAGGCAATCTCTTTGGTAGTTTTTCTAGTAATTGTTCTTTTGTAAAGTTGATATTAGAAGGCAAGTTAATATGGTTTAGTTTGTCTTTATATATATCTGTATAATCAGCCATATGTACATCTTCATTAAACATAGTTAGTATGTTAATTAAAAAATCTGTAAGTCTTTTGGTATCTCTGACAGCCAAATAAGATTTCATATCTAAACCATGTATATACTCCATGTCTAGTTTGTTATCGCCTACAGAATATATTTTAGGCACATTAAAGTTCTCTGACAATTCTTTTAGTTTGATGTAGTTTCTATCTGTTTTTTCTATCTTTCTAATGAATAGGCCTTTATCACCCCTCATAAGATATATTTTACTACCAGAAAAACCTTTCAACTCTTTTATCGTGTATTCTTCCATCTACTTCTTGCCCTATCAAACCCTATTTTATATTTTCTTTTTCTGTCGCCTTTGTAATCATAAAATAAAGCATGTTCAAAGAAGTATTGGCCGTCAACGTTTGTGCCTAATACATCACCACCATATGGTATAACTAAAATTTTACAACCCATAAAATTATGTAAACCTAAATTACCTGATCCTTTGACACCTTTTGTTAGTACACCATGTTCATAGAATATATTTTCATAACTTCTTTGATCACCGTACCATGCCCTACTATCTGGTTTCATCTTGTAAAACATTTCTAATCTATAGTTAAAGAAGTCAATTGTATTTTGAGTTCTTTTCTTTTGTATTATTAAGGCATTATTTACTTTTGATTGTCTTCTTAATGGTATGGCAATATCAAAATCTGTTTCGTTTAGCCATTTCATAAAATTACCATTGACTATGTGGTCACAACCAGTAGATATAATAGGACCATCTATATCTGCCTCATTAAATATATGTGTTTCTGCTAAAGTTTTTGATTCAATTATATTTTTATCTTCTAATCCTTTTACTCTTATCATATTAAAAGACGGACCCATATCTGGTCTTACCTCTGTAATTCTATCACTTGCTATATGAAACTTTGCCTGTTCAGGTGTATGCCACCATCCCATGGTTTCTCTGTATCTATTTAAATAATAATCATAGCCTTCACCAAAACTATTGAAGTGTTTTACTTCTTCAGGTTCTACAACGCCGTCATTAAAATCTTTTCTCTTAAAAAATGGTACAAAATTAATCATGTTCTTTTATTACCTCAATAACTTTCTTATAATTCACACCTGGATAAATCGGTAAACTTATCTGTTGTGATGATACTAAATCTGTAATTGGCAGTGAATACTTATCTGTCTTGTAGGCAGGTAGTTTATGTACAGGTAAGGGGTAATGACATTTTAATTCAACACCTTTCTCTTTGGCATATGAAATAAGTTTATCTCTATGTGAGTACAGTATAGGATAAATGTGATAACTATGTTTTACACTAGGGTTTACTAAACAATTATTAAAGTGTTTGTCATATTCTTTAGCAATTAATATTTTATCATCTAATACTTTTTTAAAATGATCTATCTTGTGATATAAAAATCTAGCATTGATTGTTGACATTCTATAATTATAACCTATCTCATCTTCTTTCCAACTTCTTGCCTCTGTAATGTAATTGTTGTATTCTTCGTTGTTAGTAATACAAGCACCAGCGTCACCAAAGGCACCTATACCTTTGCCTGGAAAGAAACTAAAAGTACCTATGTCACCAAAAGTACCTACATGTTTACCTAACTTATAAGTACCGTGTGCTTGTGAGCAATCTTCTATTAGTTTTACGTTATGAGTTTTACATATGTTGGCAATTCTATCTATCTCTGCTGAGTTACCATACAGGTGTACAGCCACAACTGCCTTAATATCAGAATTATTATCTAATGTCTTTTTTAATTCATCTGGATCCATACAATAAGAGTGTGGCTCTATATCAACATATACAGGTTCAGCACCTACATATTTTATGGCAGCCACTGTTGCTCTAAAGGTATGAGATACCGTGGCAACTTGGTCACCTTGTTTAATGCCTATAGCTTCTAGTGCTAAATGTAAGGCAGCCGTACCACTAGATACACCTACACAATAATTGGCACCTGTAAACTGTCTAAATTTACTTTCAAAGTCTTTTGTGTCATAGATAAAATTGTTATTACTCATTATTGAATCTAATTCAAGTCTTGCCATATCTTTTACACTATCGGTAATTACTGACATGTCATAATATTTTATCATAACTTTTCTACCCAACTTTGTATTTTGTGTGATCTTTCTAATGATGTTAATGGTTGTCTATCTTCTTTTACACTGTTTTTAAATTCTTCATAACCTTGTGCTAGTGCCTCAATCATGTCAGGTATTTCTATGTTTCTATAACCTTTTACTGAGTTAATATTATAGTCATCACCTATCTCGCCTGTATCATACACCTTTACTTTCTCAACTGATATATCATCAAATACAATAGATGAGTTTGAGCCTGCCAATATGATTTCTCTTTTCTTAACAGGACTTACCCAATTTACATTTATGGTAGAAGTAAAATTGTTTGTAAATTTTAAATTTAGTATTGATTGATTTGCTTTGTCGTTTATGTGGTTGTTCTTTATTATACTTCTCTTATCTAACACTAGGTCTGGATACAGATAATCTATTATAGATAGGTCATGTATTGCTAAATCTAATATGGCGTCAACATCATTTTGAAATAGACCTAAACTAATTCTATGACTATCGTAATAAAGTGGTGTGCCTATGTCTATTGTTTTGATTTTTTGTATTGCTGGGTGGTAAACAAATGTATGATCTACAAATACTTTACTGTCTTTTCTTATCTTCGTTAAGTATTCAATGTCTTTTGTTTTGATACAAGCAGGCTTTTCTAACCATATGTTTTTACCAGCTATAAGAAATATAGTCGCTAATTCAAAATGAGTATCTGCTTTAGTAGCAATTGCCACCGTATCATAATCTAAATCACTTTGATATAGTTCATCTTTATCAGAAAAATATTTAACATCATAAAGTTTTTTTGCTTTATTTAAATTGTTTTGGTCGTTATCACATATAGCAACTAAATCTTTACCAAATACTCTGGCTAAGTTCTTACCCCAATATCCATAACCTATTAAACATATTCGCATATAAACTTACCATTCTTATATAGACTTCGTTTTACTTCTTTACCATTTACAATAGGGTATTGAAAGGCAGGAAATATCAAAGCTCTCAACTTGTTGTGTGTTTCTAAATCTTTAGGTTCAACAACCATACTTTTGATTGTTTTATAATCAACACTATTTCTATCATAATATTTACCAGCTAGTTCTTCATTTTGTGGTTTAGATTTATAATCATTGTATATAATATCTTCTATCTTACATTTAAATAATTTAACTGCTGTGTTCATCAATCTAACATAGTTTTCTTGTGCTGTGTGATTTTTTCTAATCTTAAATTTCATTTGTGATATAATAGGTCCACCATCTATACTATTATCTATTTCATGTAAAGTTACACCACTATATTTCTCACCATTATATAATTGAACAAAGTTGGTATGACAACCTCTATACTTTGGTAATAAACTAAAATGTAAATTAAAAAGTTTCTTTGACTTAAAGTTTTCTGTTTTAATAATCTTATCAAACTCTACTGAAAAGAATAACATATCTTCTAAATCATAACAATCATTTAATCTGTATTCTGTATGTCTATTTTTTAGTAGATACTTTTTAAAAGAAGGCTGCCAACCATCATTTACATCATCATCTGAATTACAAACACCTATAATTTCGTGTTTAGGATAATTGTTTATTAAATACTTGTGTACGTCAACAGCACATTGATTTTTACCTGCTACTACAATTTTATTTTTTAGCATACACAAACTCTGATTTTATTCTATATACTTTCTTGTAATCTATTTCTTCAAAGTATCTATCAATATCAACTGCTGATAATCCATGTCTTTCTAATATTTTTTCTTTTACTTCTACATGAATATATGGCTCATCTCTAGTAATTAAACCCTCAGCACCTTGTAATACTTTGATTTCATATCCTTCGGCGTCAATCTTAATATAATCTATCTTAGGTAATTTTATCTCATCAAGTCTTCTAATCTGTATTTCTCTATTACCATGATCGGAAACATATGTGTTACCTGTTTCTTCGGGTATGTAATTTACCATGACCTTTTCGTTTTTATCGCCTAGACCAAAATCAAATAATAAGTAATTGTCTTTTTCTACATTCTTTTTTAAACATTCTCTTACATCTGATATAGGTTCAAAGGCATATACCATCTTAAACGTTTTCTGTAAATCTTTTAACCAAAAACCTACATGAGCGCCAACATCTAAACAGTTATTAAATTCTACACCTTGAGTTTTTAAGAAGTTTAGTATGCCATCTCTATGTTCTTTTTGATAATCGCCATCTAAAATCCATCTATCAAAATCTGTGTCTGTATCTGGTAACCACCAGCCTTTTACTTGTTTCACTTTCTAATCTCCTTAGCTTTACTCATTTGTTTTTTCTCTAATACAACCACATTGTCATAAAAAGATATATTGTTTGTTGAGTTTACAAATCTTACCTCTGTATCCTTAAAAGGATATGATTGAGCAATCTTACCAGGCATTGTTTTTCTAACATTTATGTCGTCAATTTTGTTCTTCATGTGTGTCATAAAATTATCAGGACTATTTAAGTCTTTATTTTTCCAATAGTTCATCTCTATATCTTCTATTAGATATACACCAGGCATTCTTAAATGGTAATACATTTCTTCAAAGGTAATCTTTTGATCTTTTGCTCTATGACTACCATCATCTATTATAATATCTATTCTAGGTATCTTTGCCTTAACGTTTCTTAAAAAAGATACGTCACCTTGGTCACCTATGAATATTTTAGTTCTATCTGATTCATATTGTTGGCATTCTTCGTCTATGTCTATACCAAAAATATTAGCATGAGGAAAATACTTTTCCCACAATCTCATTGAGCCACCTTTTAATACACCTATTTCTAATATGTTTATCGCTTGATCTCTAAAATCAGCAAAGTGTCTGTCATATATCGGGCCATAATTAGACCACTTTAAAATACTTTCACCTGTATGTTCGTCAAATAATTGTTGAAAAGTTTTCATACTTTCAACCACCTTTCATTGTTTAGTGTCCATTGTACCACTTGTATAATTCTTTCATCTATTGATACTTTAGGTTCCCAACCTAACTCTTTCATCAAGTTACCATCTAAAGCATATCTTAAATCATGGCCAGGTCTACTAGTATGAAAGTCTACCATTTCATATTTAAGTTCTACGTTTTGGGCCTTGGCAATATTTTGTGCTAGTTGTAAGTTATCCCACTCAACAGGTCCTACTAGATTAAACTTAGGACACTTAGCACCACCAAAGTCTTTTGGCATGGCGTCTATCTTATCCTGATTGTTTAATAAAAATAGACAGCCATCTGCCACATCTTTAGCGTGAATATAATGTCTGCTACCTGGTATGGTTTTACTTTCGTCACTATGTATTGTTACGGACTCACCATCTCTTGCTTTTCTAATAACCATTGGTATAAATTTCTCGGGGTGTTGTCTTTCACCAAATACATTCATTGTGTGGGTAATGTAAATTGGCATACCATAACTGTTTTCAAAAGCAACAGCCAATTCTTCACCACCAGCTTTTGTTGCTGAGTATGGATTAGTAGAATTGTATCTATCTCTTTCTTTATAATTTACTCCGTGAGGTGCTGGGCCAAACACTTCATCTGTAGAGAAGTAAATAAATCTTTCTAAATTCTTTTGTTTACGGCCAAAGTTTAATATATTACATGTAGCAACCACATTATCCATAACAAAACTCATAGGGTCTTCTATTGATCTATCAACGTGTGATGAGGCAGCCATGTGTACAATGTAATCAAACTGACCTAAATCTGCTTGTAACATCTCGTTTACCTCTGCTCTTAAATCATGGTAAACTATTCTTAATCTCTTTTGTGTTTCAGGTGGAAACTCTGTCATCATGTCTGATATTCTATTTAAGTTACCAGAGTAATCTAATCTATCTAATGATACAATTTCCCAATCTGTATGTTGTAGTAAATGCCTAATTGTGTGATGTGCTATGAAGCCAGCACCACCTGTTAGTAATAATCTTTTCATACTTTATCCCTCAAACTCATCCATTGTTTTGCTATCACTCTTGGTGAGTGATGTTTTTGTATATACTTTTGTCCTTCTTCTATTTTACTTATAACAGATTTAGGATTGTCTAACGCCCACAATATATTTCTTTTCATAGAACCCTTGCCTATAAATTTAACATATTTATCATAACTAATTACACCGTGAGTTGTAATAACATATCTACCTTGTGCTATACTATCTATAACTCTATTAGGACTTTTAGCATACACTCTTTCAGGATTAGTATTAGATATAGGCATTATCACAAAATCACATTCTCTTACAAGTTTAGCCTGTAGTTCATAATCCCATTCATATAATTTTAATTTATCATGTTTACTTAAAAATTGACCAAGACGTGTTAATCTTTGAACAGCGTATTGATGTTTTTGAGTTGTAGCGTGTAGTGTGTATTCTATTTTCATAGAATCCAATATGGCAAATAATTCTTCCCAATTTACCATTGAAAAACTTTTACGACCACCAAAATAACAAAAATTTAAATGTTTACCTGGCTTAAATTTTACTGGTTCTATATCTCTTTCGTAAGGGTCATCTATTATATGAGCATGTCTTTCACATTGTAAATATATTGTATGTTCTAATTGTTCACAAGTTGTAGTAATCATATCGGCATGTTTACAACCAGTATTCATAATCTCTGTATTACTTCTATGATCTCGGCCTAATCGCCACTTATCATCACAAACGTCAAATACAAATTTTATACCATTATTTTTTAGATACATTATATCTTCTACACTAGCCGCCTTAGCAACTATTACAATATCATCTTTAGTAGCTTCATCAACACTATCAATATAACCATCTGTTGGTAACATATGTTTTAGTGGTACTATACCTCTAAATCTTTGTGACGCTCTTTTAGGTGGTTCATCTTTCTCAACAAAGGCTCTGGCTTTTGGTAATAAAAATTTTATGTTCATTAATATAATGTGGCTCTATGAGGTCCTATTTTAAAGTTATTAGGTTTTTGATCACCTTGTAATTGATTAATTACTTTAAATGCCCAACCATTTGCCATTTCCTCTGCCGTAAATTGACATAATGATAGGTAAAACATATGTTCTATTATTATGTTCATGTGTGGATATTTTGGATCATCTATGTTTTCTATTTGATTATTAGACAAATAACTACCAGCATTAGGACCTAAAGTTGTGGCTGGAAAACCTTTTACTATGGCCTCTATTGAAGCGATACTATTAAAAGTAATTAGTGAGTCAAAGTTCTCTTTTATTAATTGATCTTGTAAAGAAAAGACTAGTCTGTCACTTCTACTTACTTTTGGTCTTAGTACAATTTCTTTGTTTGTATGATTCTTTGCCTGTTTTAAAAAGTTTTCAGTCCATTCTTCAGCATTACCACCAAAATGATTAAATACTTTTTGACTAGGTGGTACTAGTAATATTCTATCTGACCTAGATCGTCTATTATACTGTTGATTTTCTCTAAAACCTAAACCCATTTTATTAAACCTTTGATTGAAAACATGTGTTTCTTTGTGATGAAAGGTCCTAGGTATTTCTATCTTAGGGTCTATTTTATACTTTACA
>VMHT01045947.1_pt1 | contig 12188 bp, 9 predicted proteins | sample 4693611 | NCBI WGS metagenome assembly VMHT01 (sample SAMN12280063, study PRJNA550983) | marine metagenome | isolation source: seawater sampled from same location over 5 years 0.02-0.2 micron viral filtrate | place: USA: collected off the coast of southern California halfway between the port... ...
CGCCGCATTTGGGTTTGCGCGCCACGCAGGTGTAGCGCCCGTGCAGAATCAGCCAGTGGTGGCAGTCCCGCTTGAACTCTTCCGGCACGGTCCGCATCAGCCGCTGCTCCACCTCCACCACGTTTTTTCCCGGCGCGATGCGCGTCCTGTTCGAGACCCGGAAGATGTGCGTGTCCACGGCGATGGTGGGCTCGCCGAAGGCGGTGTTCAGCACCACGTTGGCGGTTTTGCGCCCGACACCGGGCAGTGCTTCCAGGGCGGCTCTGGAGCGCGGCACTTCGCCGTGGTGCTGTTCGATCAGCTGGTCGCAGAGTTTGATGATGTTGGCGGCCTTGGAGTTAAACAGGCCGATGGTCTTGATGTAGGTTTTGAGGCCGTCCACGCCCAGGGCGCGGATGGCGTGGGGCGTGTTGGCCACCGGGAAGAGTTTTGCGGTGGCTTTGTTGACGCCCACGTCGGTGGCCTGGGCGGACAGCACCACGGCCACCAGCAGCTCGAACGGCGTGGTGAAATAGAGCTCGGTGGTGGGGTGCGGTCGCTGTTCGCGCAACCGCCGGAAGATTTCGGTGCGTTTTTCGCGATTCATGGCGTCGGGTTCGCTGGCGAAAAACGGACAGTATAACGAAGGGGGAACCGGGCGGCGACGCCACCCGGTGGGTGCTGGCGTGGTGCGCTTCCGGGGCGCCTTAGTCGGTCACCACCCGGCCGTTTTCCACCGGCAGGCGGTCGCCGGGTTCGTTTTCCATGCGCACGGTCTGGGTCTGGCCGTCGAAGCGGTAGGTGACGTTGTAGCCGACCTGTTCGCTGCGGGTTTCCATAATGGTCTGGCAGCGCTCTTCGGTGGTGGTGTAGGTGTTGCCTTCCTGGATGCGTTCCTGCGCCTTGTTGCCCGCGTAACCGCCGGCCACGGCGCCCGCGGCGGTGGCCACGTCCTTGCCGCTGCCGCCACCGAACTGGTGGCCGATAACACCGCCCACCACCGCGCCGATGGCACTGCCGGCGATCTGGTGTTTGTCCTTGACCGGTTTCTGCCGCTGCACGGTGACTTGCTCGCAACGCTGGTTGGGTTCCTGCCAGGTTTTGGTGGCGGGCTCCACGTTGACCACTTCGGCGTAAGGGCCTTCGTCGTTGAGCGCCTGATAGCCGCCGTAACCGACACCGGCGACGGCCACGGTGCCTACCACGGCGAGTGCCACGGTTGCTGCTGTTTTCATAATGGCCTCCTTTCTGATTCTTGGCATGCGCCGATCACTGGCGCGCGCTTTAACGTAGTGGGCGCTATTTTTACCCGGGAAGCCCGGTGAAAGTTGTATAACGCTGTTAAAAGCGTCGTGCTTTTGAACCAGATCACTGGGGCTACGACATTAGAACGGCAACCGTGTTGGCCCGATCACCCGCTTTTCAGCTCACCTTGCCGGTGGTGCGTACCCGCCGGCTGGCGGTGGGCTGGTCCGCTTGCCGGGCCTTGCGGGCGGCTTTGAGGCGCCGGTCGATAACGTTCTTGCCGGCGATGATCAGCCCCAGGCCGATAAAGGCGCCCGGTGGCAGCACCGCGAACAGGAAGCCGGGGTAGTCCGGGAACACTTCCAGGCGCCAGCCGGAGGCGGCGGGGCCGAGCAATAACTGCATGTTATCGAACAGCGTGCCCTGGCCGATCAGCTCGCGCATGCCGCCGAGAATCACCAGGATCACCAGGAAGCCGGCGCCCATCATGAAGCCGTCCAGCAGCGAGGGCAGCACCGGGTTCTTGCTGGCGAAGGCGTCGGCGCGGCCCAGCACGGTGCAGTTGGTGACGATCAGGGGAATGAAAATACCCAGGATTTCGTACAGCTCGAAGGTGAAGGCGCGCATCAGCATTTCGATCACCGTCACCAGAGCGGCGATGATCATCACGAAGGCGGGCAGCCGCACCGCGTCGGTGACATAGCCGCGGATCAGCGACACGGCGCCGTTGGAGCCCATCAGCACCACCAGCGTGGCCAGCCCCAGCCCCAGGGCGTTGACCACCGTACCGGTGACCGCCAGCAGCGGGCACAGGCCGAGTATCTGCACGGTGGCCGGGTTGTTGTTCCAGAGCCCGTCGAGGGTGATTTTCCGGTAGTCGGTCTCAGCCACGGCAGGCCTCCCTCATGCTGTCTGGCGCGTCGTCGGTGGCCGGTGCCTGGAACACCGGCTCTTTGTGATCACGGAAATAAAGCAGGGCGCGGTGCACGGCGCCGACCACGGCGCGCGGGGTGATGGTGGCGCCGGTGAAGCTGTCGAAGCTGCCGCCGTCTTTCTTCACCGCCCAGCCGGCGTCGTCCGGGTTGGTCAGGGAGCGGCCGTTGAAGGTGGTGATCCAGTCGGATTTGCGCCGTTCTATTTTGTCGCCCAGGCCCGGGGTTTCGTTGTGCGGCGGCACCGCCCGCACGCCCAGCACGCGGCCGTCGGTGTCCACACCCACGATCAGATCAATGGCGCCGCCATAGCCGTCCGGGGCGGTGGCTTCGATGACCGCGCCGGACGGCGCGCCGTCGCGGCGGGCCCGGTAGATATGCTGCGCGCCGTTGCCGAGCAGCGGGTCACGCATTTCAATGCGGTCCGTGATCAGCACATTGTCGTGACGGTCGTCGGGCATCACCTGGGCCAGAGACGCGATCAGGGCGTTCTGGCGGTTGCACTCCACCCGCGGCAGGGTGGCCTGGTTGGTCAGCGCCAGCGCGGCGGCGGTGCCGATGGCGAACAGCCCCAGGATCACGGCGTTGCGGGTTATCGCCTGGCGGATCATGGGTTGGCCCCCTTGTTCGCCTTGCGGTGCCCGTAGGCGCGCGGCTGGGTGTAGTAATCAATAAACGGCGCCGACAGATTGAGCAGCAGCACCGCGAACGCCACCGCGTCCGGGTAGCCGCCGAAGGTGCGGATCACCCAGATCAGCAGGCCGATCAGCAGCGCGTAGATAAACCGGCCCAGGCGGCTGGTGGCGGCGCTCACCGGGTCGGTGGCGATGAAGAACGCGCCCAGCATGGCGCCGCCGGAAAACAGGTGGAACAGCGAGCCTGCAAAGCGCGCCGCGTCCACCTGGTGGGCGATCAGCGCCGGCAGCGCCAGGCCGGCCAGGAACGCCACCGGGATCTGCCAGGTGATGATACGGCGCGCCAGCAGGTAGAGGCCGCCGAGCAGGAACGCCAGATTAACGGTCTCCCAGCCGGGGCCCGCCAGCTGCCCGGCGAGAATGTCGCGGCCGGCCAGCGCCTCGGCGTCGCCGGCCCAGGTGCGGAAAGTGTCCAGCGGCGTGGCGCCGGTGAAGGCGTCCGCCGGCGCCTGGCCGAGGAACAGGGCGAGGCTGTCCGCCGGGGCGGGCGCCTCGCCGGGCGCGATCCACTGGGTCATCGCCACCGGGAAAGAGATCAGCAACAGCACATAGCCGATCATCGCCGGGTTGAACGGGTTCATGCCCAGGCCGCCATAGAGCTGCTTGGCCACCACGATGGCGAAGCCGACGCCGATCAGGGTCAGCCACCAGGGCGCGGTGGGCGGCAGCGCCAGGCCCAGCAGCACGGCGGTGACCACCGCGCTCCAGTCCTTAAGGTAAAACGCCACCGGCTTGCCCCGGGCGCGCAGGAACAGGGCCTCGCAGACCACCGCCACCAGCACCGCCCAGAGCACGTTGAGCAGGCTGCCCAGGCCGAACTGCCAGACCAGCGCCGCCAGGCCGGGCAGGGTGGCGTAGACCACCTGGCGCATGACGGCGCCGGTGTCGGTGTGCCGGCTGGTGTGCGGGGAAGGGGCGTTGATCAGGCTCATTCTTCCACCAGCCCCTGTTCTTCCACGGCGGTTTTCAGCGCCAGGCGGGTCAGTTGCGCGTGTTCTTGCAAAGCGTCCAGTTCCGAATTCAGGGTTTCCAGGGTGTCCGCGTCGGAGGTGTCGCGGCGCCGTTCCAGCTCGTCGGCCTTGTCGCGCAGGGCGCTTTCCGCCCGGGCCGCGTCCAGCTTCAGGGTTTTCAGGTCCTTGCCGGTGTGGGCGAGGATATCCGCCTTGGCCTGCTCCACCAGCGCGTCCAGGGCGTCGCGGCAGTGGTCCGCCTTGGCTTTCAGTTTCTCCACCTTGGCGTGCATGGCGGCGAGGGCCTCATCGCTCTCCTGGCCGGCGCGCTCGGCCCGTTCCACCGCGGCGTGGGCTTCCTTGTACTGTTTGTGCGCCATGTTGTAGGCGGTTTTCAGAGCTTTCAGGCGCTTCTGGCGCTTGGCGGCGGCCTGGTCATCCCCGGCGGCCTTGGGCGCGGCCCCGGCGGCGGCCGGTTTCTCCGCCGCGGTGTCCTTGTCCTGCGTCGACGGCGCCGGCGCGGCGGGGGCGGCCGCCGGCCCCTGGGCCGCCTTGGCGTCGCGCAACTCGGCCTTCAGGCGGTCCGCCTCCGCTTTCAGAGTGTCGGCCCGGGCGCGTAATTCAGCGGCGTCGTCCGCTTCCTCGGCTTCGGCGGTCTTGGCGGCTTTCACCGCCGCCTTGTAGGCGCTGGAGGCCTCGCCCACTGCTTTCTTCAGGTCCGCCAGGGCGGTGGATTCGGCGGGCGCCGCCGCCGGCGCCGGGGCCGCGGCCTTGGCGTCGCGCAGGGCCGCCTTGGCCCGGTCCGCTTCCGCCTTGAGGCTGTCGGCCCGGGCGCGCAGCTCGGCGGCGTTGTCCGCTTCCTGGGCTTCGGCGGTCTTGGCCGCTTTGACCGCCGCTTTGTAGGCGCTGGAAGCCTGGCCCACTTCCTTCTTCAGCGCCACCAGCTTTTCGTCGCCGGCGCCGCTGTCGGTCGCCGCTTCCTGCTTCTTGCGGTTGGCCTCCAGACGGGCGCGGCGGCGGGCTTCCTTCTCCGCCTGTTCCCGCTCCAGCCGGGCCTGGCGCGCCTCGAAACGCTCCCGGGCGCGGTCCGCCTTGATCTGCTCGGCGGTCTGGGTGCGGATTTCCCCCTTGGCGTAGCGGTAGTACTGCACCAGCGGAATATGGCTGGGGCACACATAGGCGCAGGCACCGCACTCGATGCAGTCCATCAGGTTGTGGTGCTGGGCGCGCTCGAAGTCGTCGGTCTTGGCGTACCAGTAGAGCTGTTGCGGCAGCAGGTTGGCCGGGCACACCTCGGCGCAGGCGCCGCAGCGGATGCACGCCTGCTCCGGCGGCGGTTCCGGCAGTTCCTCGGCGCTGGCGGCGATCACGCAGTTGCTGGTCTTGACCACCGGCACGGAGGGATCGTGCAGGGTAAAGCCCATCATCGGGCCGCCCATGACCAGACGGCCGAGCCGCTCCTTGTCCACGCCGGCGTGGTGCAGCAGGTCGGCCACCGGGGTGCCCAGCCACACTTCGTAGTTGCCGGGGCGCGCCACGGCGTCGCCGGTGACGGTGGTGATGCGCGACAGCAGCGGTTCGCCGTCGTGCACTGCCCGTTTTACCGCCCAGGCGGTGCCCACGTTCTGGCACACCACGCCGCACTGGGCGGGGATGCTGCCGCTGGGCACCTCCTTGCCGGTGAGCAGCTGGATCAGCTGTTTTTCGCCGCCGGAAGGGTATTTGGTGGGCACCACGCGGACTTCCACGTCGCTGTCGGCGCAGGCGGCGCGCAGGGCGGCGATGGCTTCGGGCTTGTTGTCCTCGATGCCGATCAGGGTGTCGTGGGGGTTGAGCAGGTACTGCAGAATCTGAATGCCGAGCACGATTTCGTCCGCCCGTTCGCGCATCAGGCGGTCGTCGGCGGTGATGTAGGGCTCGCACTCCACCGCGTTGATGATCAGCTGCTCGACGCGCTGATGGTCGCCCAGGTTCACCTTGACGCTGGTGGGGAAGCCGGCGCCGCCCAGGCCGGCGACCCCGGCGTCGCGCAGCAGGGCGATCAGCTTGCCCGGGCCCAGCCGGGTGTGGTCGGCCACCGGCCGGCGCTCCGCCCAGCGGTCCTCGCCGTCCGGCTCCAGCACGATACAGAGCGCGTCCATGCCGGAGGGGTGCTGAATCGGGCGTGGCCCCAGGGCCACCACGGTGCCGGAGGTGGGCGCGTGCAGGGCGGCGCTGACGGCGCCGGCGGGCTCGGCCAGCATCTGCCCCTTCAATACCCGGTCGCCCACCGCCACGATGGGCCGCGCCGGGGCGCCCAGATGCATATTCAGCGGCAGCACCAGCTGCGCCGGCCTTGGCCCCGGCGCGATCGGTGTCCGGTTGGACACGGTTTTGTGTTCGGCGGGGTGCACCCCGCCGGGGAAGTCATACACCGGCGCGCGGCGCGCACCGGGCAGCAGACGCTGGAACAGGGACAGGTTCGCTCTCACAGGTTCACCACCTCTATGCGCTGTTCCGGGCGGCGGCCGATGCCGGCCGGGCGGTCCCAGGTCCAGGTGGCCAGGGTCACCGGGCGCTCGATCATATCGATGCAGTCCACCGGACAGGGGTCCACGCACAGGTCGCAGCCGGTGCACTCGTCGGCGATCACCGTGTGCATCTGCTTGGCGGCGCCGACGATGGCGTCCACCGGGCAGGCCTGAATGCACTTGGTGCAGCCGATGCATTCGTCCTCGCGGATGTAGGCCACGCGCTCCACGCTGGCGTCCTCGGCGCCCTCGTTGTCCAGCGGCAGCACCTCGCGGCCGAGCAGGTCGGCGAGCGCTTCCACGGTGGTTTCGCCGCCGGGCGGGCAGCGGTTGTGCTCTTCGCCCTCGGCGATGGCCTCGGCGTAGGGGCGGCAGCCGGGGTGGCCGCACTGGCCGCACTGGGTTTGCGGCAGCAGGGCGTCGATCTGCTCGACGATGGGGTCGCCTTCCACTTTGAATTTCTCGGAAGCGTAGCCGAGCACGGCGCCGAACAGCGCCGCCAGCCCGAGCAGGGCGGCGATGGCGATCAGTACCGTGGTCATAACTTGATCAACCCGGAAAAGCCCATGAACGCCAGGGACATCAGCCCGGCGGTGATCAGACCGATGCTGGGGCCGCGAAAGGCCTCGGGCACATCGGCCACGGCGATCCGTTCACGCATGGCGGCGAACAGAATCAGTACCAGCGAAAAACCCAGGGCGGCGCCCAGGCCGTAGGTCAGGGAACTCATAAAGGTGGCGTCGCTCTGACGCACATTGAGCAGCGCCACGCCCAGCACCGCGCAGTTGGAGGTGATCAGCGGCAGGAACACGCCCAGCACCCGGTACAGCAGCGGGCTGGCTTTCTTGACGAACATCTCGGTGAACTGCACCGCCACCGCGATCACCAGGATGAAGCTGATGGTGCGCAGGTACTCCAGCTCGAACGGCACCAGGATATAGGCCCAGGTGAGATAGGCGAGCACCGATGACAGGGTCAGCACGAAGGTGGTGGCCAGCGACATGCCCATGGCGGGCTCCACCTTATTGGAGACGCCCATGAACGGGCACAGGCCTAGGAACTGCACCAGGACGAAGTTGTTCACCAGCACCGCGCTGATCAGGATGAGGAGGTATTCAGTCATCAATTAGGGTCGGTTCGCGCTTGGGAACGGCGAGTTTAGCAAAATTTTCCGTTTCCGAGGTGTCCCGCTGGACCTCGCGTCATGACTCGGCTGCACAGCCGTGACCCGGAAGTCAGGGGAAACCGTTCTTGGTTGCCCGGGGAACCGGGGGTGACGTTCCGTTGCCTGATCCGGTAGCGTGACCCGTTCACGAATTTGCAAACAGTCCATAAAACGTCTGGGAGATCTCTATGATGACCTTAAAGCAAGTGAGCCTGGCGGCCCTGTTGGCCCTCGGTCTCGGTGCCACCGCAACCGCTCAGCAAGCGGCCCCCGGCCAGCAGCAGGGCGACCAGGTGGACCAGCTGGATCAAATGGTTGATCTGAGCGACGACCAAAAGCAGGAACTGCGTGAACTGATCAAGGATTCCGAAGGCAAGATCACGGAAATGCGCACCGAAGCGCAGCAGTTGCAGCAGGCCCTGAGCGACCAGATCGGTCCGGACTACGACGAAGGCGAAATCCGCGACAACGCGGAAGAGCTGGGCGAGCTGACCGGCGATGTGACCGCCGAAAGCGTTCTCCTGCAGGCCCGCATCCAGGACACGCTCACCGAAGAGCAGCGTGCCACCCTGGAAAAACGCGCTCAGCAGCAGCGTGAGCAGATGCGTCAGATGCAGGAACAGATGCGTCAGCAGCAAGGCGGTCAGTAAACCCCCTGTCCGTTCGGCGCCCCGCGCGGGCGCCACGGAACCAAAAACCGCGGCCTGTTGGTCGCGGTTTTTTTATTTCACCATGACTCCATAATATCCAGGATGTGAAACGCGCTCACGTTCCGGACAACTTGCGGTACTCCCCGGGCGCCTGCCCGAACCACCGCCGGAACGCACGGGTGAAACTGGCCGTGTCGCCGTAGCCGAGCTGCGGCGCGATCTCGTCGAGCTTCATCTGGGTGTCTTGCAGCAACTGCACGGCCAGTTGCCGGCGCTCCGTTTCGACGATGTCGCGGAAGCTGGTGCCTTCTTCTTCAAGCCTGCGCCGCAGGCTGCGCGGCGCCATGGCGATGTGCTGCGCGACTTCTTCGATTGACGCGGCCAGGTCCAGCGGCCCCAGGATGAGCTGGCGGACCTGACCGGCCACGCCGCCGACCTGGCGCCGCTTGAGCTGGGCGCGACACTGGTCCTCCAACAGGCGCACCAGGTGGGCGTCGTACATTGGCAATGGGATCTCGACATCCTCCCGCCGCAGCACAATGGCGTTGCGAGCGCTGCCATAGCGTGGCGCAATACCGCACAAGGCCTCGATGCGCGCGACGTGCGCCGGTGCCGGCGCCGGCCCTTCATACTCCAGACCACGCTCGCGAATACCGGACAGGCTGAGTTCCGTGAGTAGATTGACCGTGGTACCGGTATCACGCTCCAGCAGAAACTGGCGCAGGTGCTGCGGAATGGCGCCGGGATCGGCGCAAAAAGCGAGCTCGCGTTCGTCGATCTCCGACCAGAAGCGACAGTAAGCCGTGCTCAACGGCAGGTAGCGCAGAGATCGCTCGATCCCCTCGCGCAGCGTGCGACTGGTGCGCAGCGCGAATCCCCAGGTGCCGAACGTGGCGACGTTGTATTGCATGCCCAGTTCGAAGCCCAGCGCCGGCACCTGCGGCAGCGCCAGGATCAGGTTCTCGATCAGGCGCATTTCCTGCTCGCGCGAGATCAGCACATCCGCGTCGCGCAGCTTTGCCTCGGTGATGTCGGTACCCAGCAGACAGGTCTCGGCGTCGACGTCGTAACGCGCCGCGAAGTTGACCATCACCTGGGCAATGGCGATCGGATGTAGAACACTCGTCTGCGCTGACATGCCCTTTACGGAGATACGCTTCTCCTCCATCTGGCCGGATATGCCCTGCCGAAGGCCGGCAATGCGCTGTTGCCCATCGCCGGCGGCCTCTAGCTTGGAGGCTCGTCAACGTGAACTCGGAGTGACCCATGGAGCAGGACCTGAGTGTGCTGAACAAGCAGGCAATTGCCATCTCGAAGAAGTATACAGGGGGACTAGCGTGGCCAACAGTTCTCCTGGTGGCGCTCGTGCTGATTGCCTTTGTCGCCAACCTCTGGCTGTTCGCGGCCGGCCAGGTTCCGCTTTGGGCAGCGACGCTGATCTATGCCGCACTGACGTATATGTCGTACACGCCGCTGCACGAGGCCGCCCACGGCAATATCCACGGCAGCCACAAGCGGTTGCAATGGCTCAACGATCTCTGTGGTTACCTCGTCGCGCCGCTGATCATGGTTCCCTACTCCACGCATAAGGTGGAGCACTTCACCCACCATCGTTATACCAACCAGCCGGACAAGGACCCGGACTTCATCGTCAGCGGTATGCGTCACGGCTTTCTGGCCTTCATCGTCTACGGCTTCAAGTTTTTGTGGACGCAGAACACCTTCCTGTTCCGCGACCACTGGGCGACGATGCCGCGGCGCGAGCGTGCCATCTACTTCGCCGAAGTGGCGCTGGCGATCGGTTGGCGCCTGGCTTTCCTGGCGCTTTTCCCGACCGTGTCGACCCTCGTGTTACTGATCGCAGGCTTTCTGCCCGGCGGCTTATTCACCGCCTATTGGTTCGCCTACCGCCCGCACCTGCCGTACGAAGAGCCGGCGCGTTATCGAAACACCAACAGCCTGATCATGCCCGTCTGGATGAAACCCCTCGAGTGGTTCTGGCTCGGCCAGAACCTGCACTCGATCCACCACGCGTTTCCCCGCGTGCCGTTCTATCACTACCACGCGCTGTTCCGCGAAATCGAGCCGGTCATGCGCGCGCATGGCGCGCCGGTGATCGGCATCTTTAATCGCAGGCCGGCGCCTTAGCGCACCTCCATGCCGGGCTGGGCACCGTCGTCCGGGCTGAGCAGGAAGATGTCATCGCCGCCGGGGCCGGCGGCCAGCACCATGCCTTCGGAAACGCCAAACTTCATCTTGCGCGGCGCCAGGTTGGCGACCAGCACCACCATGCGGCCTTCCAGCTCCTCCGGCCGGTATTTGCTTTTGACGCCGGCGAACACGTTGCGCTCGCCCAGCTCACCCACGTCCAGGGTCAGTTGCAGCAGCTTGTCGGCGCCTTCCACCGGTGCCGCCTTGGCGATGCGGGCGGCGCGTAACTTGACCTTGAGGAAGTCGTCGATGGTGATGGTGTCGTCTTCTTCCGCCGGGGCGTCCTTGGCCGCTGTTTCCTCGGCGGGCGCCGCCGGGTTGGTGTCGCGGGAGTCGGTCAGCATCGCTTCGATGTGCGTCATGTCGACCCGTGACAGCAGCGGCTTGAACTTGTTGATCGGATGGTCAATCAGCAGGGTCTCCGCGTCCGCCCAGGTCAGCGGCGGGATATCCAGGAAGGCCTCGGCGCGTTCCGCCAGACCCGGCAGTACCGGTTTCAGGTACAGCACCAGCAGGCGGAATACGTTCAGCGCGGTGGTACAGATCGCCAGCACTTCCTGTTCCTTGCCGTCCTCTTTGGCCAGGCTCCAGGGCGCCTTGTCGGCGATGTAGCCGTTGGCGTGGTCCGCCAGGCTCATGATCTCGCGCATCGCCTTGCTGAATTCCCGCTGTTCGTAGAAGGCGGCGATGCGGCCGGCGGCTTCCTGGGCTTCGCGGGCCAGCAAGGGGTTGTCCAGGTCGTCGCCGAGCCGGCCGCCGAATTTCTTGACGAAATTACCGGTGCGGCTGGCGATGTTGACCACCTTGCCGACCAGGTCGGTGTTCACCCGTTGGGCGAAGTCTTCCAGGTTGAGGTCGAAATCGTCCACCCGGCTGTTCAGTTTGGCGGCGAAGTAATAGCGCAGGTATTCCGGGTCCAGATGGTCCAGGTAGGTGCGCGCCATGATGAAGGTGCCGCGGGACTTGGACATCTTGGCGCCGTTCACGGTGACGAAGCCGTGGCTGAAGATGGCGGTGGGTTTGCGCAGCCCGGCGCCGTCGAGCATGGCCGGCCAGAACAGACCGTGGAAATTGATGATGTCCTTGCCGATAAAGTGATACAGCTCGGCGTCGGAATCCGCTTTCCAGTAGTCGTCGAAATCGATGCCTTCACGCTCGCACAGATTCTGGAAGCTGGCCATGTAGCCCACCGGCGCGTCCATCCACACATAGAAGTACTTGCCGGGGTAGCCGGGAATCTCGAAGCCGAAATAGGGCGCTTCCCGGGAAATGTCCCAGGGCTGCAGGTCTTCCATCCACTCCTGCAGCTTGTTGGCCACGCCTTCCTGCAACGAGCCGGAGCGGGTCCATTCACGCAGCAGGGGCTCGACCTTGGGCAGGTCGAAGAACAACTGGGTGGTTTCTTTTTCCACCGGCGTGGCGCCGCTCACCGCGGAATAGGGATCGATCAGCTCCGAGGGCGAATAGGTGGCGCCGCAGGCCTCGCAATTATCGCCATACTGGTCGGCGGTTTTGCACTTGGGGCAGGTGCCGCGCACGAACCGGTCGGCCAGGAACATGCCTTTTTCCGGGTCGTAGAGCTGGGTGATGGTCTTTTCAAGGATGTAGCCGGCGTCCTTATTGCGCTGGAAAATCATTTCCGAGAGCGCTTTGTTCTCCGGGCTGTGAGTGCTGTAGTAGTTGTCGAAGCGGATCTGGAAGGCGGCGAAGTCGCGCTCGTGCTCGGCCTTCACCTGCTCGATCTGCTGCTCCGGCGTGATGCCTTTCTCTTCCGCCTTGAGCATGATGGCGGTGCCGTGGGCGTCATCGGCGCAAACGTACAGGCACTGCTCGCCGCGCAGCTTCTGAAAG
>VMHT01059338.1_pt1 | contig 12187 bp, 20 predicted proteins | sample 4693611 | NCBI WGS metagenome assembly VMHT01 (sample SAMN12280063, study PRJNA550983) | marine metagenome | isolation source: seawater sampled from same location over 5 years 0.02-0.2 micron viral filtrate | place: USA: collected off the coast of southern California halfway between the port... ...
AGAGCAACAAATTGATGATTTAGCTCAAAACACATCAAGCAGCATTACTCTTCCGGACGGTACTCGAATCCAATCTGGCAGCGGCAAACCATCTTCCTCAAGCCAAGGCGGGGGAGGTTTATCATCAAAAGAAGAGGATACGTTAAACGCTGCCAATCTCGCATTAAATCAAGCCAGCAATTTAATGGACAAATTTGGCACAGCAGGGGCAGACAACCTTACGGTAATGAGAAGGGCTGAAAATGCTATTAGGAATATAGCACTGCCGTCAGTTGGAATTAACAATTTTGAAGACCCAAAGATGCAGGATTGGCGTTCACAGGCTGACGCTCTGTCCGCAGTTGCTATGTCAGCAACTCACAAAATGTTCGGCGGCGGAATGATGTCACAAGCAGATGTCGCCCTGTACGAAAGAGCAGTGCCAACCACTAATACATATTCACCAGTAAAGTATGTGTCACAGTTCAAGGCTTGGCAGGAGAGGTTGCAGGGTCTTGTTAACTACCAAGAGGCAAGGCAAACTGATGCAAACTTGCCGGAGTTCATGTCTGACCTGACCCCCGAAGAAGCATTCAGCAACGCGGGCAAGCGCGCCGAGGGTTCTAAAAAGGTAATCATCTCATACGATGACGTTGAGTTCATGGCTAAAAATATGCCTCAATATAAGTACATAGACGGAAACAAAAGAAACCCTGTCACATTTGATTATGTATTGCAGCTAGTTCAAGATGGGAACATCTCAAAAGGAGACGCGGAGATTTGGATTGAAAGTGCTGATATACCTTATCCCAAACAAGGAAATTAAAGATGTCCGACAAAAAGAGAGAAGAAATTAAAAGGGCGATAGATAATTACTTGCCACGCACTCCAGCCCCAGCACCTGAAGGTGACGTTCCTTCAGTTAGGAACCCTGGCACTGGGAATGTTGGGAAAGTTACAGGCCGCGAGATACCAGATGCGCCAACAAGGCTTGTCGGGCCTCCTAGATTGGAGACACCATCTTCTCGTCAGGGTCGGCTTGATCGGTATGAAGAGGCGGAAGAAATTTACGGAGAGGATGAGCGGAAGGTTCTTGAGGGTATCCCGCGTGTGCCTGTACTTGTTGATCAATTACTTCAATTTGCGCCGACTCAAGAGGATCAACTAAACGCACTGCAACACGCATACGGGCAGGAAAATGTAGAGTATCGCCCGCATTTTGGAATCTACGTTGTGAGAGAGCGTGATCCGGAGACGGGGAAGTGGAACGTATTTAAAACAGATGAGCCGGAGATTACTGGTAGAGATGTTTTGGATGTTGGGCAGGGGGTAATTGCTGCTTCGCCAGAAATTGCTACAGGAGTCGCTACGGCCTCATCATTAACATCAAAATTTCCGCAGCTTCCACAATCTAAAGCCGGTCTGTTGGCTGTAAGTGCCGCGTCTGCGGGCGTAGGGGAGGCCACTGGAGCATTGAAGGATTATTTGTTCCGAAAATACGGAATTAAAACCGACCCCAAAACAGGTGAAATCCTGAAAAGAAGGGCAGGGTACGCCGCGCTTGGAACCGGCCTTGGGTATGGTGCAGGAAGAATGATGGGGGGTGGCAAAGGAGTTACCTTGTCGGGCATTTCTGAAGATGCAACATCTTCTGCTGATGATTTAATAGCAAAAGAGGGAGCAGAAGCTGCGGAACGTCTTGGGGTTAAGCAGACTGCTGGTCAATCAACTTTAAGACCATCTACAGTTAAGCTGGAATCACACGCTCAAACTGCTGCAAGCAGAGTCCCGCAAGCAGATGACCCGATGTTAAAATTTGATGCTTCTCTAAAAGAGGGGAGTGATGCTGCGCGATCTGCTGTTGCTGGCGGAGGGGATATAAACTATGCGGATTTAAGGAAAAGGTTGTCGCAGGAAATGCAGACGGCCAATCAAGCTATTAGGTCACAAGTATCGCAGCAGGGGGACGAGGCTTTAAGTGATGTGACTAGGGACATAAGCAAGACTGGAGTGAAGTCACTGCCAGACGGAACTAGTGTCGAGGAGGTGGCTACAGACATCCAATCTTTAGCTAGAAACCGTGTGCAGGAAATGTCTTCAGATGTTTCATCGCAGTATCAAGCAGTCGAGAAAGAATTAGCCGATAAAGGTGTAGGGCAATTTGTTGATTTTAAAAACTTACGCAAAGCGATAATGGAGTGGCGCGAAAGTCGCGCGCCCAAGGCTAGGGTTAAAACTGAATCAGAAACACCAGATAGTAAAATTTTAGACGCTAAAGGCAATCCAGCCACAGCAAAGCAAAAGGTGGAGGAGGAGAGCAGGGTTGCTGTTGGTGAGTTTGGGGATGCAGACTCTAGGGCAAATCAATGGTTAGCTACCGCAGACGAACCTCAAACACTTCAAGAGGCGCAAACCTTCATATCCAAGTTTGGCGAGATTTCTAGAGCAAAGTCAACTGAAGTAGGAGATGCCGGTGGGTTTGGCCAAAAGGCACTAAACGACTTCTATCAAGCGGCCAAATCAGACCTATCAGACTCATTTAATTCACTTAAAATTGACGCAAAACTATCCACAATGTGGGATGAGGCTAACCTCTCACATTACAACAAGATAGAGAAACTAAACAAAAGCGATTTAGTGCAATCCCTAATAAGGGAGGGCAGAGAAGGTGGGCTGAACAACTCCAGAGAACTGTTCTCTCGGTTGCTGACTGGAAAAGGCAAAACCCAAGACCTAAAACTTTTGAAGGAAATACTTGGCCCAGACGGATCAAGAAAATTGCAATCTGGACTCTACGACGATGTGCTAGGCAAAAACACTGTTAACTTAAAAGACGGAAGCCAGGTAATGGACATGAGTCAATTGCAGAAATATATAAGCAATTTAGATGACTCCTTTTTAAGTGAACTTGTTGAGTCTCCTGAAGCTGCCAGAAATTTAAAAGGTATGCTAGAGGCGTGGGAAAACACTTACGGTATCCACGGTAAAATAGGCAAAAACGCTGGTCTGGATGTTAAGGATTTCACCGAAATGATGGACTTAATTGATTCGGGCCAATTAAAGAACGCGAAGGAGTTAATGCGAAAAGCAGTAGTAGATGACTACAATCGTAGGTTGGCCTATTTTAATCGTGTTTCAAAAGACACGATGAAAGGGAGTCTTGATATAATCGAATCAAACCCAGAGCAGTTTGTTGATGATTTATTGCTGTCTGGAGATAAGCAATTCGTCACCGGAACTCTAGACCTCTTTAAAAAGCTACCAATCGAATTGCAGGGAGATGTAAGAAGGCACGTTGCCGACAGGCTTATTGCAAGGGCAATTGACATACAGAAAACACCCGTGAGCAGATTGGTAAGCAAGAAGGGCGGGGAAATTGATCCTAGAAAATTAATAAAGGAACTTTATGGGACTGACTACCGACTTGGTACGGTTCGGCAAATACTTTCTGACCAGCAAGTTAAAACGCTAGATGATTTAGCAAAAGTGATGATCGCTAGGTCAAGATACAAAGAGATTGCTGGTGCAGCGGGTAAGATGGCAACGGAAACTGCCATCGGAACAGGGAGCGTTAAGAATATGCTTGGTCAGGTCACTTTTTCAAAGGCTGTATTTAGACCACTAGTTCAAGACTTCCTCTCCAAAGGAGCGTCAAAGTCTAGCGTATTGCACAAAATATATATGGCAATGGACGATATGAAACCGCGATCTGTAATGACTCCATCCCGCGCCTCAATGATTCAGGCGTTAGCAGTTCCTGCGCGAGATGAGGGTATCCGGCCAGTTTACGATCACATGATATCTGCCCGCGACAAACTCAATGAGGAGTATGGCGAAGAGGGCGGAAAGTTTTTTGATGACCTGTTTGGCTCGCCTACAGGAAATAGCGAAATCAGAAAAGCAATTGAGGATGCGCTAGGCAATTAATTGCTAATCCTTACCAAGAATGAACCGGCACATCTCTACAAACGTCCTTTCGGATTTAGATGTTTTCTTGGCCTCGATCTGCCGCATTGTGTCGAGGATGGCGCGATTTACAAATGATGATCGGGGAATGCCGCAGCGTTTTGATAAGTCAGTTAACTTTCGTAACTCTGCGGTAGATAGCCGGAATGTACTGTATTCCAGCTTCTTTTCGGATTTGGTTTTCATATAGTGCGTTAATGGGTTATTGGCAAGGTGACAAATGGTGTCACAGTGTCAATAAAGAGTTTGCAAAAATCGGGTGGGATTATGGGCAAATTTGAGACTTTTGTGGCTTTTGGTGACGCACATGGAGATATGGCGTGTCGAGAGTCGATCAACGCCCTCGAAAAGCACATCGAGGAGTTCAAACCGCAGCACCGCATCTGCCTCGGCGATTTCTTCGATTTCCGCGCTTTGAGAAAGGGCATCGGGAATGATGAGAGCGATGCCTACGATAATTTAGTGAGCGATACCACCGCAGGTTATATGTGGCTGGATCGTTTGCGACCCACAGTATTTTTAAACGGAAACCATGAGCATAGGTTATACCGAGTGGCCGAGGAAGCGGCCAACGGGCTGGTACGCGAGTACGCGATTGAAGGCGTTAAAAAGCTGGAAGGCCATCTCCGCAAAATGGGATGCAAGGTGTATCCATACCACTATGAACAGGGAGTTCATACGATCCGCAAAGTGGCGTTCATCCACGGATACGTTGCATCGCAAGCGGCTGTAAAACATTCAGCCGAAGTTTACTCACCCCCTGGCGGGGCAACCGTGATGGGACATCTGCACAGGATCGAAGCAGTCCACGCGGTCAGGCATGGTGGAGCGCAGGGGTACTCCGGCGGGTGTCTCGCTGACATCCCTCGCCTCCATTATGCCGCAACCCGCCACGGCACAATGCGCTGGGCCAACGGGTGGCTTTACGGTGTAATAGGCAAAAAGGGGTATAAGATATGGCAAGCCGAAAGAGTCGAAAACAACTGGATGCATCCCTAGAGGCCAAAGCGAGCGGCAAGAGCGATATCGCCGAATGGGCCAAGGCGTTGCTAGAAGCCAGAAACTCTGGCGATGAACCCGTGCCGGAGGGATACCTTACGTTGAGGCAGATATCCAATCAGCTAGAATTGGCTCGCTCCACCGCGCACACCCTAGTTGAGGAAATGGTCGAGGATGGTCGAGTTGAGGTTAAGGAGTTTTATCGCGGGCGCGGCAAGGACGGGCGCAGGTACAAGGCCAAGCATTACAGGATCATCAAATGAATGTACGGGTTAAAAAGGGGGAACTATATGTCATCCATTGGCTCGATGCCGCTGGCTACATGATGGAGGATTTGGTTAAGGCTAAACCATGTCTCTGCAAGACCGTTGGTTGGGTCAAAAAAATAGAGAAAGATCACATCGTTTTAGCGTCATCTTTTTATCCCGATGACAAGGATGAGCATGGTGATTTTTGCGTTCTACCAAAGGGCATGGTGACCAAGGTGACTCTAATTGACTTCAGAGAATAACCTCACTGTTAATAACTTAAATTAACTTGCCGCTTGACTGCTCACATAGTGAGCGTTACTGTCCGCTCATGTTAGAGCAGCTATCCGCATTATCAACACGCCGCGATGACGAGGGTAATCATCAGATAGTAGAGTTCATCACCAAAGAAGACATCTGCCGGATGGTGGATGTAAACCCGCGCACCGTTCAGCGTTGGGTGGCATCGGGTGAACTTCCCTGCATTAAGTTAAATCATAATGCAAACTCCCCGATTCGATTCAGGATTGAGGATGTAGACAGATTTCTTTTGTCGCGAATGCGACAGGCCAAGGAGGCGCAAGATGGAACAGGGAAACCATCTGCCGATCCAACTACTGCGCCTACCAGTAAGTAAGGTAGGCCAGTGTTGGGTCTGCGGGAGAACCGAACAGGTTCTCACGATTGCAGACAACAGTGTTAAACAGTGTATGTGTGAACATTGCGGAGCTTTAGCTTTGGCTAATGAAAAGTGGCTTTGTGTCCACTTGCCAGAGGCGGGCATCCGCCACCCAAAAAATTACGAACATTTCAGATGAAAAAAGAAGCTACAAACACAACGGGCTTGATGGACGCGCTGGTCGCGGCCCAAGCGGAACTAGAGACGGTTAAGGGAACCAAAGAGAACCCTTTCCATAATTCAACCTATGCGGGGCTGGATGATATCGTGCAAACGGTGTTGCCGGTGTTAAGCAAACACGGCATCGCGGTTACACAAACGACATCATTCCTTCGACGCCACATCGAGGAGGGGCGGGAGTATTCGCCGATCATTCTGATGGTGACCACCTTGCACAAAGGTGATGAGAAGATTGCATCGGAGCTGCCATTGCTCGGCGTAGGCAACAATATGCAAACGCTTGGAAGTGCGGTGACCTACGCGCGCCGGTACGGGTTACAGGCCATCATTTGCTCAAGCTCGACTGACAAGGATGACGATGGCAATGCGACCTTGTCGCCGGAGGAACAGCGCAAGGGTCAGCAACGCGCCCCCAAACGCCAACCGGCCAAGCAACAGCAACAGCCACCAGTGGCTGAAGGCGGCTTATTATGAGTGAGCGCAGAGGTCTGCCGAGTGCATCCTATATGGAGCAGATCGCGCTATGCCCTGACTCGTTTCAGGCGCAGATGCAATATCCGGACACCACAAGTTTTGCGGCGGAACGGGGCAACCGTATCCACGCTTACCTAGAGGGCCAGGATATTGAGCTTAATATGGAAGAGATGGAATGCGCGCAGGAACTTGAGCATAAGCGTGATGAACTGGTGAAGCGCATTTTCCCAGACGCGAAGAAACTTAAAGTGGTGAAGGAGGTGCGGTTATGGCTGGAGAAATAAACTATTCGGGGATGCCGGATTATCTTGTGACAAAAGGTAATACTGCGCTGGTGGTGGACTACAAAACCGGCACGGGCAAGGTGACGGGTTCGCGTGAGAATCTTCAACTGCTGGCACTGGCCGTTTTGGTCAAAGCCAACCATCCGAAGATCACGAAAGTGTACGCGGCCATCATCCAGCCCATGCATCCGGTGGAGTGGGCCGAATACGATAGCAAGGCATTGAAGGATGGGCGGCAGTTCATCGAGGGCATCCTGCGCGTGGCGATGAGCAACTACGCTCACCGCGAGGCGGGCGAGAAGCAATGCCGCTTTTGCAAAGCAAAGGCTGACTGTCCTGAAGCCATCGCTGCCACTCTAACGGTTAGCAAGGGCGCGCAAGCCTTGAGCGATCCGGAGCGATTCGCGCAACTGCTCGACTACGTTGGGGTCGCTAAAAAGATGATTCCGGAAATCGAAGAGCGCGCGCGCGTCATGCTGGAGGAGAATCCCGATGCCATTGACGGCTACATCTTAAAGGACGGTGTTCAACGCCGTGAGATCGCATCCATCGAAGCCGCATTCCAAGCGTTAAAGCAGGATGGGCTAATCGATCAATCAGAATTTATCGGAGCCTGTAAGGCATCCATCACCGGCATTGAAAAGGCGGTGAAGGAGTCGAGTGGGCTGACAGGTAAAGAAGCAAAAGAGGCGGTGAGTCGCTCATTGGGCGACCTCGTTTCGACAACAAAAGGTAAACCACGTTTAACTAAAAAATAGTATGGAACAAAGAAAACAACTCCCACCAGGTAAGGGGTCAATCTACCTGAATGCAAATCCCAAGAACCCGAACTCACCGCGTTACTCCGGCAAGATTCGGATGCTGGATGGAACTCTAACCAAGGTTTCGGTCTGGCTGAACGGCGAGATGGGCAAGGAAGGATTCAACTTCGGTATCGCGCTGGAAGAGGTTGACGAGGGCGCAGAGGCGCAGCGTCAGGAGCAACGCCAGCAGCAAGCCGGTTGGAACAAGGTTCAGGCTACCTTGCAAGAGGGTCAGCCTCCGCAACAGGCCGCGCCTCAACAGCAGACCATCACCGAGGAGGATGATGTTCCGTTTTAGTTAATCTAACTGGCGGGTCGATTCTTCAGGGACACCCTCCTTTGCGGCTAACGCCGTTTCCCGTCCCACGGCCCGCCAGTTTCAATTACTTACAATGAATGAAAAACGAACGCACATCGACCTCTTCTCCGGCATCGGAGGATTCACCCTTGCTGCCGAGTCTTGCGGATTTCGTACAGTCCAGTTCGTTGAAAAAAACGAGTACTGCCAGAAAGTACTCAAAAAGCATTGGCCCGAAATCCCCTGCCATGAAGACATCAAAACATTTTCATGGAAACAATCTGAATCACCTTACCTCATTACGGCTGGCGTACCATGCCAACCTAGCAGTGTCGGAGGTAAGCAGCATGGAAGTAGAGACGTTCACGGGAGGTGGCTATGGCCTGACGCAATCAGAATCATTAGCGAAGCACGACCCAGATACGCGCTCATGGAAAACCCGACAGGCTTGCTTTCCGTGGATGGAGGACGGGCGTGGGCAGGAATCCTATCTGACTTTCAGTCAATCGGGTATGATGGTTGGTGGGAAACTCTGGGGTCTTACGCCGTTGGCGCGCCCCACAAAAGATTTCGGGTCTGGCTCTTGGTTGCCGACTCCGAGCGGAGTGAATGGGGGAACGAATCACACTGCGGGGAGGCTGGACGAGTGGGGAGGGAACTCGAACCCTTTCCGTGGGACGAGTCTCCAGAGAGTGCGCTGCGCCGCTTTCGAGGAATGGATGATGGGTCTGGGTATACGTCACACCGAGTTGACACCATCCGAAATGCGATCACCCCGCAAGTCGCACAAATGTTCTTAAAACTCTTATGAAAAAAATACTGCTACTACTAATGTTCACCTTACCGGCCAAGGCCGTGGTGATTAACCCCCAGTTGATCGATGGGTTCGCCTACATCGAATCTAACTTCAATGATAAGGCGATAGGGAAGGCTGGAGAGAAGGGCGCATGGCAATTCGGCAAGGCGGCGTGGGCCGACTGCAATGCCGAGCGCATCAAGATGGGCAAGCCGGTCTACCATTGGAGCAAGGCCCATGACCGGCGCATCGCATCTGATTACGCCCACCTCTACCTCTGCTTGATCCACGGCAGACTATGGAAGGCTTTAGATCGCGAACCGTCAGTTGGCGAACTCTACGCTGCCTACAACTGCGGAGTGAATGGATTCGCAAATGGCCATGACGGCAAAATCTCCAAATGCCCCGTCACAACTCAAAATGCAATTTCTAAACTAATCAAATACCTAAAATGAAATCCAAACTAAAACTATCGCCATCAAAAGCAAAAGAGGTCGATCACATTATCGATGTGGTTGAAAAGCATACCGGCATATCCCGAAAGGACATCTTGGGTCGGAACCGCATGGAACCTATCGTGGATGCTCGGCACATCGTCTGGTATCTGTGCGCTGAACACCTTGGCATTCACCTGGCTATGCTTGGCCGACACTTCGACTGTCATCACGCTGCCATCATCCATTCGCTAAAGCGGGTCGCTTGCCGGATTGTGGTTCACCGTGACCGTTACTTCACCGGCTTGATCAATGAGATCGCCAAGGAATTGGATTGCGAATCTGTCATCCCTCAAATGCCTCATGTCGAGCGTGTCAAAGCATAAGGTATATATCGAATGCCCAAGCAGAGTACCAAGCCTGAATCGGCTATTCGGCATGAATCCGTGGGCGCGGAAGAAGCTCAAGGAGGAGTTGTTCAACGAAGTGTGGTTCGCATTACAAGCCGCCGGATTCGACTGCTTGACCCAGATAACCTTACGCCGAAATACCACATCGACGCGCTCCGCTACGCGGGCATCATCGAGGACGATACAACGGCGCACATCGAAGTCATCTGCCGCCAAGAGAAAGTCAAAACGCGCAAAGAAGAAAAAACGATCATCGAGGTGAATCCATGAAAGGTGCAGAGTACTACGATTTTTGTGAAGACGAATTGAATGATCCACCCTTGTGCTTTCATGGCCTTGAGCCTGTAGCGATGGAGTGGGATGAGGAACGGGGGGAATGGGAATGTCCAAGGTGCAAGCAGGATCAATAGAGTTTTGGGAGGATTATGCCCGCAGGACTTTAATTAACAAGGACGCCAGCCGGAGCGAAGTAGACTGCGCTTTGATTGGCATTACAGGGAGTAAAGACGAATGGCTGAAGAACGAATTGAAAAAGAAGCGAGTGAAAGCGTGGACGGGCAAGTTGAGCCTATTAGTGAGTATGATCGGGGCTGGACTTTAGGCTACCGGATTGGGCGCGGACAGATGGAGAATTATTACAAGGGCCAGTTGGAGACGCTGGATAAGCAAATGCGCTACTACAAGGATTTGTCAGAACGATGAACCGGCTATCTCTCGTCATTGATATTTTACTGGCACTGGCGTTCTTCGCCTTTTGCCTTCGAATCGCATTCAGATGATCCTGCAACTCGAAATACCGCAGATCGCCAAGCAATATGCATGGCTCTTCCTTGCCCAAAACAATATGGGTAATCGCGGGCATTTCGATGGTGACCGTAACCGGCAATACACCGGCCTGTTAGGCGAGATATGCTTTAAGAAACTGATCACCGGCTATTGGCCCACGCTCAAAGGGGGGTATGATGGCGGGTTTGACATCGAACTGGACGGTCTGAAGGCGGATGTGAAGACAATGGGCCGGAAGGTTCCGGTAGCCCCAGACTTCGTTCACAATTTTGTACTGGCACAAGCGCATCTGGATGCCGAGGTGCTGATTTTCCAATCGCTCATCAAGGACTCATCCACGCTGGAGGTCTGCGGGTGGATATCGAAGGAGGATGCGCTGGCCTTTGGCACTGAATATCCGAAGGGTACAATACGGAGCCGTAGGGACGGTTCTACGTTTGAATTACAAGCAGCACTGCTGGAGGTCGAGCAACGCTTCCTGAACCCCTTCAGGGGCCATTTAGCGTTCAATCTGGAGTCCAGTCAGCTATCGGGGCCGCTATTCGCCCCTGCACAAATATGAGCCTATTAAACCATGCCGCAGTCACCAAAGAGGTGATGCAGACCGCTAACCGATACAAGAAGGGCGTGAGCCAGATATCCAGGGATTGGAAGGATGAGCTTGAGCAGGATGTGCGCCTATTAATTTTCAGAAAAGTAATGGCCCATGAGAGGGGCAAAACATTGAAAGTAAAATGATATGAAAGACAAAGATGAAAGACTGTTTCAATTCCCATTCTATCCAGAATCATTCCTAGTCTCAACCATGCTGATGAGTCCGGCGGAGGTAGGCGCGTACATGAGACTGCTCTGCCATTCATGGCTGGACGACGGGATTCCGATGAAAAGCAAATCACATTTGGCGCGTTTGGCGGGCGTTTCTACATCAAAACTGGAACAAATTCTGCCCAAATTCTACATAGACGATGAAAATCGTGTTCGCCACCATCGGCTTGAGGAGGTTCGAAAATCGGTCACCGACCTTCGGGAAAAGCGCAGAAAAGCAGGTGCATTAGGAGGTAAGGCAAGTAAGCAAAGCTATAGCAATGCTGTAGCAAACAGGCAGCAAAAAAGCAGCAATCGTCCACCTAGTAAAACAAAACAAAATAAAACAAAATATACCCCCCTTAATCCCCCCAGCAAATTGTCCACCGCTGACAAGATCGCATTGGAGCGCGAGCGGGATGCCATTGCCGAGGAAATCAAAGATGTCTACCGGAAGGCGGGCAGGGACGCGATGGGCAGTGTGATCAGTTGGGGCAAGCCGGATGATCCGGAGCGCGTCCGGCATTTGCGCGAGCAGGAGCAGATGATCAAGGACAGGCTTCGCGACAACGTGCTATGCATCGCGAGTGATGAACCGGCCAATGGTCACATCCCCGATGCCATTTCAATCCTAGCAGCAGAAAAGACACTCTGATGCGCGTACAGGCGTAGCCCGTAATGGCCCGTAAATGGGCCTACAAGCCATTTTGATAACAGAACAGCATGATGAGGGCGGGCAGGGTAGTAAAAGGTGTTAAAACGTAAAAGGGCCGGAAGGCAATTTCTACCCTCCGGCCCGTGTGACTGAATCAAACAGGCTAGGACTTCCCGTCTAATTCATTAATTTTCCTAAAATATTCTGCGACTCTTATATATCCGGTTCGGGCCATGCCTATTTTCTTGTACATTCCTAAAAGTGAGTCTCCAATATTAATCAAAATCTCCATTTCTCGCATTTCTCGGTATTTATCGCGCATCGCGGTTAACTCGCGATCATGCTCTATTAGTTTTTCAAAATTATCGCGGTAGATTTCAATCCAGTAAAAA
>VMHT01070468.1_pt1 | contig 12187 bp, 12 predicted proteins | sample 4693611 | NCBI WGS metagenome assembly VMHT01 (sample SAMN12280063, study PRJNA550983) | marine metagenome | isolation source: seawater sampled from same location over 5 years 0.02-0.2 micron viral filtrate | place: USA: collected off the coast of southern California halfway between the port... ...
TGTATGTCCGCAAGCGTCTAAAGGTTGTAAAAGGGCTTGTTTATATACGGCGGGTAATGGTTCTTATCCTAGCGTAAAATTAGGGCGTATAAATAAAACTTTATGGTATATGCAAGAGCGTGAAAGCTTTTTAAATCAGTTAAGAAAAGAAATTAATCTTTTTATTAAAAAGGCTAAATTTAAAGGGTTAATTCCTTGTATTAGATTAAATGGAACTAGCGATATATCTTGGGAAAACACGGGCTTAATTGAAGAGTATAAAAGTATTCAATGGTATGACTATACCAAGGTTTACAAAAGGGCGTTAAAATTTGTCAGCGGAAAACTTCCTAAAAATTATCATCTTACCTATAGTTTAAATGAAGATAATAAAAAACAAGCGTTGGATATTTTAAAAAGGGGTGGCAATATATCAGCAGTATTTAGAAAAACGTTACCTACACAATTTAAAGGTTTTAAAGTTGTTAATGCAGATATTAATGACTTAAGATTTTTAGACCCTTCCAATAGTATAGCGGGGTTAATTGCCAAGGGTAAGGCTAAAAATGATTATTCGGGGTTTGTTTTAGATGCCTAAAAAAATTTCAAATTATCCTTTTGGCAAGAATACTGAAAGCCCTAATTATTATCTTACTCAAGATATTTACGGGGATGGTTCGGGGATAACGGGTCGCAAAAAAAAGAGAAAAAAAAACTTTGTATCTACAAAAAAAACTGATAAAGAGAATTTATTGCAGATAAGCAATAAAACTTAACGCATATAATAAGGGAGTTATAAAATGCATTATCAACACAATAATTTATTAGATGTTTCAGCGTTTGAAATGCCTATTAAATCAATTAAAGACCCCGTTTTACTTTTAAAAGATATAAACGGAATAGAAAAGCCGACTAAAATGGATAACCAAGTGGTTGTTTATAGACCCGATACAATGGAGATTTTAGGGCGTTCACGCAGTAACCAATATAAAATAGTTAACCCCGTTGAGCTTTTTAGCAATCACGCTAAAAAATTAGTTGAGCAAAAAAACTTACCTCAATCTAATATTACAGTAGATGACTACGTTTATGAGGGCGGGCGAAAACAAAAAAGAACTGTTACTTTTCATGACTTATCTAAGGATATGGGAGATGGTTCTATTGTTAATATGAGGAGTGATATTTTTAACTCTGTTGATATGTCTTGGCTATATCAAGCGTTCGCAGGAGCTTATAGGAACCTATGCCAAAATGGTTTAGTTTTTGGCGGTCAAAGAATGTACCATGTAAGAAAAAAGCACACTACGGGCTTAAATGTAAATGCTACGTTAAAAAGCATTAGTGGAACTTTTACTATGTTTAATGAAAATCAAGATTTAATGCAAAAAATGATGCAGCAAAAAATTTCATTAAAAGGTATGGCACATATTCTTGCTAATAATATTTGTAAAACTAAAGGCACTAGTAAACAATTACTTGATGATACTAGTATTTCAGTAAATTATAAACTTTTAGATTATTTTATTGACCAAATTGAGCGTGAAAGCGGTAGTCTTGGGTTTACAGTTTGGAACTTATTTAATGCCCTTACTTATTGGAGTAGTCATATTGACGATACATTTGAGCGGGTCAATAAAGATACAGGCAAGATAAGTGAAGTTAAAATGAGCCGTGAGGGTTCCAAAACACATACCGCTCAAGTTAAAAGGGAGGATAAAATAAGGGAGTTTATGAATAGTGATGATTGGCAAGCACTAATGAATAATACCTACGTTTTTACAAATATTCACCCTTCAATTCAAGAGAGATTATAAATGGTTTGTAATCTTTTAATAATAGCTTTAATTTTAATAATTTAATGAAAAGGGGAATATATGGAAAGCTTGTTAGTTATAATATCACGAATACTTTGGATAATAGTTTTAATAGGAGTGATAATATTGCTTTTTTAGTATATACCCAAAAACAAACAATGAAGGGAGTTTTAATATATGTTTGATGATAAAACTAATAGTACTAGCTTTACGACTAATTTTGTTATGCGTTTAGTTGTATTGCTTGAACAAAAAGGCTTAGTTAATCGTTCTGAGGTTATGGCACTATTAATGGATGCCACTAACGACACGGCCAAGGAGCAAAACAAGGAGGATAAGGAAACAAGAAAAGAACTATTAAAAGAGTTCCCGCGGGCTCATTAATGGTTCTTGATTTTATGACTATTGCTATTTGTATCTGTATAGGTGTTTTTCTTCTTGCGTTCTTTAGTGATTAGTTTAGGTTAGAATTTTCATATTCCTTCTAAAGCCCCGCCCTTGACAATGCGGGGTTTTTTATTGCCTATTACTAGCCTTTTTATTGTGGGTTTAGGGCTAGTTCACAGTAGCTTTTAATTTGCTTTGTAATGGCTTAGTTTTAGGCTTTTATGGGTTCATAGTGTTCGCAAATGGGGTATACACTAAGTCGGTTATTAATCGTAAACTAGATGAAATTATGGTGTTCACTATAAAATGTCAGCTATGTTGACCCCGTGGGTACACGCGGGCGTGAGCCCTTGGGTTTTACCCGTGGGTTTATATTAGATGCCTATTAATAGAATACTAGAAAAACCCGCAAAAAACCTTATGATTTGGGTACTGTAATTATCGTAAGTTATATTTATTGGTTTAGGGGTGGCAAGGGACACTGGGGGGTACTAGGTACTAGTTATACAAAGTGGATAGAATTTTATAGGAATTGAGGTGTAAACTAGTAGGCATGAAACGGGTGCCGTTACGGGTACCCTAATAGGGATACTAGTATAGGGGGGATGTAGAGACCCCGGGTAGGGGGTACCTTATAATTGTACATACGATATCGATTTTGTCAAGTAAAAAATATTTTTTTATTCGAAATAACTTGACAACTTGTTGATTCCGGATACAATAGTATAAAATGAGTACAAAACAAGCACATATCTTTTCACTTTAGATAGTAAACACAAGGTAGATATGGTGCATTATGTACTTACTAATAAATATGACAAATCTATTACCTCAGAAACCTAAACAGAAAAAAGAGTTAACCCCTAAACAGGAGGCTTTCATTGAGTCTCTGATAGAAAACGGTGGTAATGTCTCTCAAGCTATGAAAGTAGCAGGGTATGAGCCTACGTCTCGTACTTGGTTAGTAAGCTCAGTATCTTCTGAGATAGTAGAACGAACCCAGAACTACTTAGCGGCACATGGAATGAAAGCCGCAAACAATTTAATTACCGCTTTAGATGAAGACGGAACAACCCCCAAGGGCGAGCTTAGATTAAAAGCCGCAGAAAGTCTCTTAAATCGTATTGGTATAGGTTCAAGAGAAACAATAGACCATAATGTGACAGCAATTCATGGTGTGGTCTTACTACCAAATAAACAAGACGAGAAGATTATAGATGTTACAGATACTTAAATTAATAATGACAGGAGCTACACGCTCTAGTATTGTATCTAAATATGGTAAAAAGGCATATGACGCTGTTTTATCAAGATACGGCTCTAGAGGTAAAATAATGAAAGCGGCTAAAGACCCTGATAAAACACAGTTACTATTAGAGACTGTGCCAGAACAGGCTGTTGGAGTTGCCGCAGTAGGTGTAGGATTAGGAGAGGGTAATAAAGCTATAATAAGAAATTTACAAAAAAAAGAAAATAAAAGAAAAAGAGGCCCTAGAGATGAAAAAACCTACGCACGGGGCGGGGGTGTTAGAAAAGCAAAAATGGGTGACTACGAGTAAGTGGCTAGAACTCTAAAAGACCCAGAGTTTCACCAATGGCTAAAGACCCACTATAGTAAAGAACTAAACGATTTAAAACCACAGGATGCACATAACAAATTTATTGTATATTTAGCATGGAGACGAGCAACACACAAACAACCACCCAAGATACAAGAAAAACATCAACCATACCATTCGGATATAAATTAGATGAAGATAAAAAAACGTTATTACCTATCACAGAAGAGCTTGAGGCTTATAGAAAAGCAAAAGATTATCTTGAGTCTTGCTCTTATAGGGAAGTTGCTACTTGGCTTACCGCAACAACAGGCAGAAAGATTTCGGCACAAGGTCTTAGAAAGAAATTCTTAGGAGAAAAGAGTGAATGATGTACCCTTGCCAAAACCAAAACGGCAATATAACTATAGCACTGCTACAAAAGCAAAGATAGCATCACAAAAAAAGCTTAGAACAGCTAAAAAAACTGCTGAAAAGAAGAAAAAACAAGTAAAAGCACAAAGAGATAAGGTAAGATACCTAGAAAAAGGTCTAAAAAAGATAGAAGGAACACTTACTGGTCAAAATCCATCAGCTTTAACAGAAGATGACCTAAACATAGCTCCAAAAGCTCTAAAAGAGCATATAGAAGAGCTAGATAACGTTATCTTTAGACCTAATGAAGGCCCACAGACAGACTTTCTAGCATCTCCAGAAAGAGATGTACTGTATGGTGGTGCCGCAGGTGGCGGTAAGTCTTATGCACTACTAGCAGATTTGCTTAGATACGCACACTTACCAGACCATAGAGCACTTTTAATTAGAAGAACTCTAGATGAGCTAACAGAATTAATAGATAAGAGTAAACAACTATACCCAAAAGCATTTCCGGGTGCAGTTTTTAAAGAATCTAAATCTATGTGGATGTTTCCTAATGGAGCAACTGCATGGTTTTCATACCTAGACAGAGATAAAGACGTTACCAGATACCAAGGTCAAGCTTTTAACTGGATAGGACTAGACGAGATTACACATTATCCTACTCCCTTTGTTTGGGAGTATTTGCGTTCTCGATTAAGAACGACAAATCCCGAGATAAAACCTTATATGAGGTGCACGGCTAACCCCGGCGGTGTAGGCGGTTGGTGGGTAAAGAAAATGTACATTGACCCTTCACCTCCATATGAGAGCTTTGCGGCGTGTGATATTGATTCTGGAGAAGTCTATAGATGGCCTCCAAATCATGAAAAAGCAGGTCAACCTTTGTTTCAAAGGAAGTTTATACCTGCTAGATTAACTGATAACCCTTACTTAATGAAAGATGGTCAGTATGAAGCTATGCTTCGTTCTTTACCAGAAGTAGAAAGAAAGAGATTATTAGATGGGGATTGGGAAGTTGCAGAAGGTGCGGCTTTCCCAGAGTTTGCTAGAGCTTTACATGTTATAGAACCTTTTGAGGTTCCTATAGGATGGCAAAGATTTAGAGCGGCGGATTATGGTTATGCGTCACCATCCTGTGTCCTATGGGGTACAGTAGATTTTGATGGTAACATATATATCTATCGTGAACTATATGGTGCAGGTTATACTGGAGAAAAATTAGCTCATTTAATTTTAGAAATGGAAAGAGCTGACCCAACAATGGCTATGTGTATATTAGATACAAGTTGTTGGAATAGAACAGGCCTAGGCCCTAGTATAGCTGAAACGATGATTAGAAGTGGTGTTCGTTGGATTCCTGCTGATAGAGATAGAATATCTGGAAAAGTAGAAATGCATAGACGATTAGCTATTAACGAACGGACTGGTGAGCCTAAATTAAAAGTATTTGCAACTTGTACAAATTTAATTCGTACATTATCAAGTATACCAACATCAAAAACTAATCCAGAGGATGTTGATACAAAAGCTGATGACCATGCCTATGATGCATTACGATATATGATTATGACTAGACAATCTAATCAGCCAACACTAAATACAACACTAAATAGAATTAAAGACAGGGTTTCGTATGAACCCAGTGACACAGTTTTTGGGTATTAAGGTAATACTTAAATTAATAAATAACTAAGGAGATAAATATGCCGGGTGGTAATTATAACTTTGGAAAAGACTATATTATGAAACAGAGTGAGCTAAAAATGGGTGAACCAGATGCTCCTCTAACTCGTATGCCTTTACAATTTTCAACAGAAATTAAAGAAGGTGATGAGAATCCATTAAATCAGCCATTTCCAAAAGGTAAATCAAAATCAGCTAATTTAGATGCATCTATTTTAAATTCAGATAAAGACAAAGATTATTAAAAAGGTAAAAAATGGTTGATGAAGTTCAAGGCACTGACCAAACTTCAACTATGCCAGAAGAAGAGGCTCCGGGAATAGTAGGCTATATTGAATCAAAATATAATGATTCAAAAGCTTCTAGACAAACCCATGAGGCTCGATGGTTAAGAGCTTACAAAAATTACAGAGGTGTGTATGATAGCACAACTCAATTTCGTGATAATGAAAAAAGTAAAGTTTTTGTAAAAATTACTAAAACAAAAACTCTTGCCGCATATGGTCAAATCGTTGACGTTTTATTTGCTAATAAAAAATTTCCTATTACAGTAAGTTCTACTCCAGTACCAGAAGGTATTGCGGATGTTGCACACTTGCGTGTACCGGGAGAAGAAAATTTAGAACCATCCGTTGGGTTTCCCGGCGATGGTAAAGAAATACTTCCGGGAGCAACTAATGCAACTCCATTAGGAGGATTACAATCTGAGTATGAAGGTGCAAATTTAGCAGAGGGAAGAGCAAGAATACCTAATCAACCAGAGATATATCCTGCACAAGAAACATCACGCAGGATGGAAAAATTAATACATGACCAGTTATTAGATACTAATGCTGTAAGTGTTTTAAGACATGCAATATTTGAATCTGTTTTATTAGGAACAGGTATTGTAAAAGGGCCTTTTAATTATGCTAAAACAGTTCATCGTTGGGATACTGTAGATGGAGAAAAAATGTATGCTCCATATAATAAAGAAGTTCCAAGAATAGAAGCTGTATCTTGTTGGGATTTTTTTCCAGACCCAGATGCAACTAACATTGAAGATTGTAATTATACTATTGAAAGACATAAGTTTACAAGAAAACAGTTAAGAGATTTAATAAAACATCCTTATTTTAATGAGGAAGCAATAGCTGAATGTCTGGAAATGGGTTCTAATTACACAAAAGAATACTATGAAGATATTATACAATCGTATGATGCTCAAGCAGAATATGATGTTGATAGATACGAAGTATTAGAATACTGGGGAACATTAGATACATACTTAGCAAGTGAAATAGGACTAGAAGTAGATAACCTATCAGCTCTTGATGAAGTACAAATTAATGCTTGGATATGTAACGGTAAAATATTAAGAGCTGTTTTAAATCCTTTTACTCCAGAAAGAATACCATATCAATCTGTTCCATATGAAATAAATCCTTATCAATTATTTGGTATAGGTGTACCAGAAAATATGGAAGATGCACAGTTACTTATGAATGGCCATGTTAGAATGGCTATTGATAACTTAGCTTTAGCGGGTAACTTAGTATTTGATGTTGATGAAGCATCATTAGTGCCGGGTCAAAATATGGATATATTTCCGGGAAAAATCTTTAGACGACAATCTGGTGTCACAGGAACCGCAATAAATGGATTAAAATTTCCTAATACTGCACCAGAAAATCTACAGATGTATATGCAAGCAAGACAACTTGCAGATGAAGAAACAGGTATACCATCTGTTATGCATGGTCAAACAGGTGTGTCTGGTACAGGAAGAACTTCTTCTGGTTTGTCAATGCTACTTAGTGGTGCAAACTTATCTATAAAAACAGTTATGAAAAATATAGATGATTTTTTACTTAAACCATTAGGAGAAGCTATGTTCCAATGGAATATGCAATTTGATAATGAAAACCAAGATGTAGTTGGTGATTTAGAAATAAAACCAAAAGGTGTTTCTAGTATAATGCAAAAAGAAGTTAGGTCACAAAGATTAACAACCTTGTTACAAACTGTGGCTAACCCTATGCTTGCACCATTTATTAAAATACCAAATTTAATTAGGGAGCTAGCAATTGCACAGGATATTGACCCAGATAGTCTGGTAAACAATATGAATGATGCACAAATATTTGCAGAAATATTACGAGGTCTAAATGCTGAACAAAAAACAAGCGAGTCAACTCAAGGGGGCAATCAACAATCCGGTTCTATGGGAGCCAATGGAGAGGTACCTACAGGAGCAAATCCAAGTGACCCATCGGGCGTTGGTGGTGGCACAATCGGAACAGGAAATATTCCGCAATCAGGGGAAAGCAATTTTACTGGAGGAACTTCTGGCTCTTAGAACAAATATAAATGAATTTAATAAAAATAAATAGGGAGAAAAATGGTTTCAACAGCAGATGAAATATTTATAAATAAAAGACCACCTAGTAGTAGTGACGTTGAAACTATGGTAGCTGTTGCAAAAACTGGTGTATACAGAGGTGTAGCACGAGAAACAGCAGGTAGATTTCCTCAAATATTTGCCGCTATAAAAAAAGAAGTGGATGAGGGGAAAGAAATTAATGTTAATAAATACACTAACCCTCGATATGAAGAAGATATAGGCTCTAAAGATAAAGTAAAAGAAAATGTAAGTGTAGCAGACCAATCAATTCCTGTTGATAATCAAATGGTAGATTTAGCTTTAGGAACAGAGGGAGCATCTACTCTAAATCAATTTTCTGTAGGAACTATTCCTGCAATGACAGACATAGATAGTAGTTTAAAGTATAACTATGGTGCTTCAACAAAAAATTTACCAATTAGTACAGGTAATTCTGTAGACAATGGTACTGGTTTTAATAATTCATCTATTCCTAATACAGCTAAAAATAAAAATCTTTTTGATAGATATAAAAATAAATTACAATCTATGGGATTAAAATCTAAATCTTTTGACCCCGCTACAGGTGAATCTTTAGGTTTAAAAGATACTGACCCAATGCGTGCAGTAGTAAAGCCTATGTTAGCGGCAATTATGGGAGGTGCGGCACTTCCGGGTGTAGCTATATCTTGGATTTCTCATGGAAGAGCACAACAAAAAGCGGCTACTGAAATGATAAAAGATATTGAGGATGGAACTTTTAGACAAGATAAAATGTATCTTAATTACTCTGGCAAACAATTGTTTAGAAAAATGGCTACAACTTTTGCTGACCCATATCAACAAATGAATACTATTTATGGTAAAGCAGGTGTTGATGGAAGTGCAATACGAAACTTTTTTGATTATGCGGCCGATAATGATATGTTTGATAAAAAAACATTAAGAGATTTACAAAAGTACAGACCGGGTCTATTAGCATCTACTTTATCAGCTTATGATGCGGCAGGAAAAGAAAGACCAGATATTACATTTTACGCTAGTGAATTTAAAGAAACTTTACCACAAGGTTCTGAATTATTTAGCACTGTAGAGATGGGTGGTCAAACAGTACAACAAACATATCAAACACCTACTGGTCAAACAGTGTCTACTGGAGTTCAATCAGATGGTATTCAACAACAGCCTTCACAACCAGATAGCAATCAACAAGGTAGTGCTAATCAAGGTGGTGGTGGGAATGTTGTTATCGGAGAACAGACTATTCAATCAGGTAATACACCTGCATTTTCTGGTAATCCATTTATTGGAAGAGCAACTGGTGGCCCAATACCTGTAGGTAATACAGAAGTTGTTAATGAGCCTAACAAAGATATGTCGGGTGTAGCAGATGATATTCCTCGTCAATTACAAGAAGGTGATTTTGTTATTAATGCACCGGCCGTCTCAATGGCAGGAAAAGCTGATATACTAAAAATGATTAAAAATGCTAGAGATAGTTTAAGAGCTAGGGGTATTCAACTAACAGGTAGAGAAGCAGGCGATATTGATGTTGATATTAGTAATAAAGAAATAGTTATATCAAAAGCAGAAGCAGAAGAAATTGGGTATGACAGATTAGAAAAAATAAATAATAGAGGTAAAGAAAGAGTACGAGAAATACAAGAAGAGAGAGAACAAATACAACAAAATCCTCAACCTCAAGGAATGATGAATGTTCAAAATGCTCAAGTGGGTGGTCAAATAGCATTAGATGAAAATAAAAATCAACCTATTGCTGTTCCAAGAGAAACTTTTGCAGGACAAAGTTCTGTAGGAAGTAAATTATTATCTCCAATGTCTCCTCAAGCACAGGATGATGAAAAAGAATTAAGTGATAGGTCACAAAGTTTTGAAGGGTTTATGAAACCTATTCAAATGCAAGAGGGAGATAAAATACAAATAAAAAAAAAGCCTATATTAAGTAATAAAGATTTTGTTTATAAAGCTTTAAGTAACCAACAAAGAGTGCAAGAGGGAGAAGGTTTTTACAAACTAAGACCAGAAGCTATTGCAGGTATTATGGGTAATATAGATGTAGAGACTGGGGGAACTTATGATTATAAAACTCAGCAAATAGGTGGTTCTGCTCAAGGGTTATTTCAATTTGAAAAACCACACATGGATGCATATAATCAATATAAAAAAGATAGAGGTATAACTCCATCAGCTAGTGCTCAAGTTGAATATGTTATAGATAATATATTTAGTGGGGTTGGTTTAGATATTGGGGCAAAAAATAGAACAGAATTAATAGGTTCTCTTGCAAATGATTCTACTGAAGAAATAACAAAAAAGTTTTCTAATTTATTTTTACGACCGGGAAAACCTAATATTAATAAAAGAATAGAAAAAGCACAAAGTATATACGAAGAAATATTTGGAACTCAAAAATTAAACTCTGGTGACAGAGTAAAACCACAAGAAGTTGCAAGAGATTTAATAGCAAAAGAAATAAAAGAAGAGCTAGTACAGAATATGTCTAGCAAACAACAAAAAATAACAACTGGATTTTTAGCAGTAGCAGATACTGTATCAAAGATTGCTAGTGATAAAATTTTATCCGGTGAGTTTGACATGATGGGTGGTAAGTTAAAGATAGGAGCAAATCCATCTGCTAGTCAAGGTTATTTAGGATTTTCAAAAACATTTTAAACAGTTTCCCGATGAGTAATCGGGATTAGTGTAAGGCTACTCATATATTAGATATGACCCCAATACACTTAACAACCAAATCGGCTACTCACATACTGTGACCCCGAAGGAGGAAAGATGGCTCAAGCAAAAGCTAAAGAAGCAGAAATACAAAGTAAAGAAAACGAGGTTGACGAGGTTCAATCAACAATGTATCAAAATTCTTATCGTAAGGATTTAGATAAAGAAGTTGAAGACCCAAGGCAGGCTGTAGAGGACACCCAAGAGGCCACTCCTCAAGAAACAGGTTTTATTTCAAAAAATGAAGCTCAACCTAACCATGATTACAAAAAAAGATATGATGACCTAAAATCTCATTATGACAGAAAGCAAAATGAAAATACGCAGAAGTTAGAAGAGATAGAAGCAAAACTTAAACTTGCTGAAAAAAATCAAGCTATGGCGAATTATACTCCGCCAAAGAGTGATGATGAACTCAAAAAGTTTAAAGAAAAATATCCAGATGTGTATGATGTGGTAGAGACAATATCTCAAAAACAAGCTACACGGCAAGTTGAATCTCTACAAAAAGAAGTAGAAACACTTCGTAAAAGAGAAGATGATTTAGTTGTGCAAAGTGCGTATAGAGAGTTGTTAAATTCTCATTCAGATTTTACTGATATAAAAGATTCACCAGAATTTTTAGAATGGTTAGATGGACAACCTCCATCAATATCAGATGGTGTAACTAAAAACAATAAAGATTCTAAATGGGCAATTCGTGTTATTGATTTGTACAAAGCGGACAAAGGTTTAAGCAACAGCAAACCCAAATCAAATGTAAGTGCGGCTACTAGCGTGACAAAGACAAAGGCCAAGTCTGTAAACGTTGATGGCAATACTAACAAAAAAGTTTGGAAGGCATCGGAGATTCAAAAAATGAACGCTTCGGTGTATGAAAAGTACGAGAAAGAGATTGATTTAGCTTTTAAAGAAGGCAGAATTGATACTCGTGCTTAAACTTAACCTATAAAGGAGAACTAAAATGGCTATATCAGCATCTGCGGGTTATGACAACTTACCTTCGGGTAATTGGCTACCTAGCATCTATTCGCAAAAAGTTCTCAAGTTTTTCCGAAGAAGCTCTGTTGTTGAGGGTATCACTAACACTGATTACACAGGAGAAATTGAAAACTACGGCGATACTGTAAGAATTATAAAAGAACCGGCGATTACCGTTCAATCTTACACAAAAGGTTCTCAAACCAATCTACAAAATATTGCAGATGACCAAACTACTCTTGTAGTTGACACTGCAAATTATTTTGCTTTTAAAGTAGATGATATTGAAGAAAGACAATCTCATATTA